>JAABUN010005305.1_pt1 | contig 16171 bp, 14 predicted proteins | sample 5559311 | NCBI WGS metagenome assembly JAABUN01 (sample SAMN10711877, study PRJNA513370) | rock metagenome | isolation source: Antarctica rocks | place: Antarctica: Victoria Land, Siegfried Peak sud
CGTCACCACGCGCTGCCCATCGGCTACGAGGACGGCAAGCTGGTCGTGGCGATGGCCGACCCGGCGAACGTCTTCGCGGTCGACGACATCCGGGCGATGACGCGCATGGAGGTACGGCCGGTCGTCGCCACCAAGGCGGACGTCCTCGCGGCGATCAACCGCTACCACCGCGGCGACGACGAGATGGACGAGCTGACCTCGGCCATCGACACCACCGATGAAGACGATGACCTCTCCAAGGTCAAGGAGATCACCGAAGACGCGCCGATCGTCAAGTTCGTGAACCTGCTCATCACGCAGGCGATTCAGGACCGCGCCTCCGACATCCACATCGAGCCTGCGGAGAAGGACCTGCGGGTCCGCTTCCGTATCGACGGCGTCCTGCACGAGGTGATGCGCTCGCCGAAGAGCATCACCTCTGGCGTCACCAGCCGGCTCAAGATCATGGCTGACATCAACATCGCCGAGCGGCGTATCCCGCAGGACGGCCGCCTGTCGGTGAACTCCAACGGCAAGAAGATCGACCTACGCGTCGCCACGCTGCCGACCGTGTGGGGCGAGAAGATCGTCATGCGCATCCTGGACAACTCGACGGCGATGCTCAAGCTCTCCGACCTCGGGTTCGGCCAGGCGAACTACGACATCTACGCCAAGAGCTTCACCAAGCCGTACGGGATGATCCTCGTCACCGGGCCGACCGGCTCCGGGAAGTCGACCACTCTCTACGCAACGCTGAACATCGTGAGCAAGCCCGAGGTGAACGTCATCACCGTCGAGGACCCGGTGGAGTACCGCCTCGACGGCATCAACCAGGTGCAGACCAACGTCAAGGCGGGACTGACCTTCGCTGCGGCCCTGCGCTCGATCCTGCGCTCGGACCCCGACATCGTCCTGCTCGGTGAGGTGCGCGACCACGAGACGGCGCAGATCGCCATCGAGGCAGCGCTGACGGGCCACCTCGTGCTCACGACGCTGCACACCAACGACGCGCCGTCGGCCATCACCCGGCTCATCGAGATGGGCATCGAGCCGTTCCTCGTCGGGTCTGCGCTGGACTGCGTCCTGGCCCAGCGGCTGGCGAGGAAGCTCTGTGTCAAGTGCAAGGAGGCGTACGTCCCCACCCGCGAAACGCTTGTGGAGATGCGCTTTCCGTGGTCGTCGGACGAGCCGCCACCCACCCTCTACCGGCCGATCGGATGCACAACCTGCTCCAAGACGGGGTACAAGGGACGGCTTGCGCTGCACGAGGTGATGGCGGTGAGCGAGGACATCGAGCGGTTGGCGGTGGAGCACGCCTCGGCGCTCACCATCTCCAAGGTGGCTCTGGCCGAGGGGATGGTCACCCTGCGCGATGACGGCCTGGCCAAGGTCATCGCCGGGCACACCTCGATGGAGGAGATCCTGCGCGTCGTGGTCTGAGGGGAGCTGCGGTCAGTTGAGGTCAGTCCAAGTCGTACGCGGCACGGATCGCCGAAGACAGGTCCGCTTCCTGCGAGTTGAGCAGGAATCCGATTTGCCTTCCGAGATCGCTGGTCTCGATAGTGGTGATGTTGTCGCAGCTCACCACACTGTCCTGGGCCAGACCATTCCGGGCGTTGACGGGGACCTCCGTCGAGAGTCCGCGGACTCGGCTGGTGACGGGGGCCACGCTCACCTTGGACATGTGAGGTCGGGCGAGTTCGCGGGTGAGCACAAGCACCGGCCTCATCTTGTCCAAGTGAGCGAGGTGGATCGGGCGCATCAGTCGAGATTCGTCGGGCGATGCGCGAGGTATCGGGCGAGAGCCGTCAGATCTTCGTCATCTTCACCGCGCGAGAGGATCTCGGCATCGCGTTGAGCCGCTTCCCGACGTCGCTCCCTCGCCAGCGCCTTCGTGACTACAGCCGCCCGGCTCTTCGCGCGACCCTCGTCCACCAGGCTGTCGACGAAGTCGACGAGCTCTTCGGGCAGGCGAACCGCGATCTGTCTGCTCATGCGGTCATGGTAGCGCTTTGGGATGCAGGTGATTGCTCGAGCGGCCTTGGCTCTACGCACTCAAGGGCTTGCTCCGGGCGGCCGATGCCTGCGGGGACGCACTACCCCCGAGATGTCCCGGCCGAGGAAGGACCGCAGGTGGATTCCAAGACCCCAGACACCTCCTGGATGGACGGCTACTTCGGGGCGGCTTCCGCACCGGGCCCGCTCGACCCCGGATGGAAGGCCGCTCCGCCGTTGCCGGCCGAGTCCCCGACCGAGCTGAGCTCTCGGCCGGCGATGACCTTCGCCGCGCCGGCGCCGGTCGCTGCCCCGGTCGCTCCCGCCCCGGCACCTGTTGCGCCGACGCCACCCGCGCCGACAGTCATGCCTCGGCAGGAAGCGCCCGCGCCACCGGCCGTGACCGAGGCCATGATCGCCTCCTCCTCGCCCGCCGTCGCGGCGCCGTTGTACGCCGCCCCGGCACTTGCGCCCACCGTCGCCGCGGTAGCCACGCCCGCTGCCTCCCCGGCACCGGCACCAGTTCCGGTCTCGGCTCCGTCGGTGGCGCTCGCCCCCGCGCCGATGGTGCCCGCCCAGGCGGCCCCGGCGGACACCGCTGCGGTGGCCGCAGAGGCGGCCGTACGAATCGGGGCCGAGGACACCACGGAGGATGCGGCCTTCTTGTCCAACCTCCTGCTGTACGTCCTGGAGCACAAGTCGTCCGACCTGCACCTTGCGGTCGGTGCGCGCCCCACGGTGCGCCAGAACGGACACCTCGCGCCGCTGGAGGACTACGCGGTGCTCACGCCGCAGGTTGTCCAGAAAACGATGTACGCGATCATGTCGCAGAAGCAGCGGGAGAAGTTCGAGCAGGAGCTCGAGCTCGACTTCGCCTACTCGCTGCCCGGCAAGGCCCGCTTCCGCGTCAACCTCTACAAGCAACGTGACGCCGTGGGCGCCGCGTTCCGCCTCATCCCGTTCGAGATCAAAAAGCTCGAGGATCTCGGCGTGCCGCCGGCCGTCGCCAACTTCGCGATGCTGCCGCGTGGATTCGTTCTCGTCACCGGACCGACCGGGTCCGGGAAGTCCACGACGCTCGCCTCGGTGGTCGACCTGGCGAACCGAAACCGGCGCGACCACATCATGACGGTCGAGGACCCGATCGAGTTCCTGCACAGCCACAAGGGGTGCCTGGTGAACCAGCGCGAGGTGGGCGAGGACACCTGGTCGTTCAAGAACGCGCTCAAGCACGTGCTGCGCCAGGACCCGGACATCATCCTGGTGGGCGAGATGCGCGACCTCGAGACCATCGAGATCGCCTTGACCGCCGCGGAAACGGGCCACCTCGTGATGGCGACCCTGCACACCCAGGATGCCGCGCAGACCATCGACCGCGTCATCGACGTCTTTCCGCCGTCCCAGCAGCAGCAGGTACGCGTGATGCTGTCCGGCGCGCTGCAGGGGGTCGTCTGCCAGCAGCTCGTCAAGACCGCGGACGGCAAGGGGCGCGTCGTCGCGGCCGAGGTGATGGTGGCCACGCCGGCCATCCGCAACCTGATCCGTGAGGGCAAGACGCACCAGATCTACTCGGCGCTGCAGGCCGGCGCCAAGCACGGCATGTCAACCATGGACGCCAACCTGGCCCATCTGGTCAAGACCAACAAGATCACCTATGACGCGGCGCTCGAGAAGTGCCACCACGTCGAGGACTTCAACCGGCTCTGCGGCCGGGTGTGAGAGGCGGCTGACTGATGGCTACCGCGACGTTCGAGTACAAGGTCCGGGACCGGGCCGGCAAGATCAAGACCGGCAAGCTGGATGCGGAGACGCAGGCCCAGGTCGCCAACAAGCTGAAGACGATGGGCTATGCGCCGGTCAGCATCACCCAGTCCAACGCGGGTCTGAAGAAAGAGCTCTCGATCCCGGGATTCGGGAAGAAGGTCAAGCTCAAGGACCTGGCGGTGTTTAGCCGCCAGTTCGCCACGATGATCAACTCGGGGCTGTCGCTGCTACGCGCGCTCAGCATTCTGACCGAACAGACCGAGAGCAAGGAGTTCGCCCGCGTCCTCGGCGAGGTGCGCAACGACATCGAGACCGGAAGCTCACTGTCGGTGGGCATGGCCAAGCATCCCGACGTCTTCCCGCCACTGATGGTGAACATGTGCCGGGCGGGCGAGGTCGGGGGCTTCCTCGACATGGTCATGCTGCAGATCGCCACGAACTACGAGGCCGAGGTGAAGCTCAAGGGGAAGGTCAAGGCGGCGATGACGTACCCGGTCGTGGTCTTCGTCATCGCCATTCTCGCCGTCATCGGGATGCTGCTGTTCATCGTCCCCGTCTTCGTCGGGCTGTTCTCCGGCTTCGATGCTCAGCTGCCCGCGCCGACGAGGTTCTTGGTCTTCCTGTCCGGCCTCATGAAGTTCTTCGCGCCCCTCGGAGTGGTCGGGCTGATCGCGTTCTCGATCGTCTGGCCCAAGGTGAAGCGCAAGGACGGCGTACGCAACGTCCTGGACCCGTTGAAGTTGAAGCTGCCGGTCTTCGGGCTGCTCTTCAAGAAGATCGCGCTGGCCCGATTCTCTCGCAACCTGGGCACGATGATGAAGAGCGGTGTACCGATCCTGCAGAGCCTGGACATCGTGGCGTCGACGACCGGCAACGTCGTCCTGGAGCGCGCGATCCGAGATGTGCAGGAGAGCGTCAGGACGGGTGAGTCCCTGTCGCAGCCGTTGACGAACCATCCGGTGTTCCCACCGATGGTCGTCCAGATGATGGCGGTCGGCGAGGAGACGGGTGCCCTCGATACGATGTTGCACAAGATCTCGGAGTTCTACGATCAGGAAGTGGAGGCGACCACCGAGGCGCTCACGGCGTTGATCGAGCCGATCATGATCGTCGTCATCGGAGCCATCATCGGGGCGATGATCGTGGCGCTGTACATGCCGATCTTCACCCTGATGAACGTCATCACCTGAACACCGCCTATAGGCGCGACTGGCCCCGTCGGATGTCCCGGCGGGGCCTTCGTGTGTGCCCGTACGGGTGAATCTGCGACGACTTCGACCCAGGACTCAAGAGGTCGCCGACGGATCCCGAAGTACCAGTTGTCATCGAGCCGCAAGGCCAAGCAAGGGCACACCCGTCGTGAGGCGGGCTCGCAAAGCAAAGGGACCTGGGTGAAACCAGGTCAGCCTGGCTACCTCGGCCGGCGTCCTCCTCGGAGGAGTCGCGTGAGGAATCGCCCGCGCGGCTCAACCCTTCCCGTCCTGGAGGACACCGCAATGCTCTCTCGCATCCGCAAGACTCAGCAGGAGAACGAGGGTGGCTTCACCCTCATCGAGCTCCTCGTCGTCATGATCATCATCGGCATCCTGGCCGCCATCGCCATCCCGGCCTTCCTGAATCAGCGGGCGAAGGCGCGCGACTCGTCCACGAAGGCTGATGTGTCCACCGTCGGCAAGGAGATCGCTACCTACTACGTCGATGGCGCTGGACCAGTGGTTGTCGCCTACACCGCCGGTACCCCAGGCAAGATCGTCCTGTCCGACGCAGGCGGCTACGCCAGCGGTGACCTGCTGCTGAGCAAGGGGACCGCACAGCCCGCCGCTGGTGCCACGAGCAACCTGACCAGCTCCACGACCTGGTGTGTGTCTTTGACAAACCCAGATGGCACGGACAAGTCATACAAGTACTCCGCCAACGGTGGCCTGCAAAAGGGCACCTGTGCCGCGACGACGACAACGCCAACGGCATAGCACTTCCGCGTAGAACGCAGCAGGGGCGACCACCGTCGGTGGTCGTCCCTGCTGCGTCGCGTGTGGGAACTGCGCGGCACTCAAGCCGTAGGTCCAGCGAACCGATTGTGAGGCATGGGAGTGCAAAGCCGAAGTGAGCCGGAGTCAGGCTTCACCCTCATCGAGCTGGTCGTCGTGATGAGCATCCTCGGGACCATGCTCTCCATGAGCACCTTCGGGTTCACCAACTGGCGTAACACCGCCCAGCAGCAGGGGACCGCGGACCAACTCGTCAGCGCCCTGCGCAACGCCTCCACCCGTGCCATCGCCGAGGGACGCACCTACTGCGTGGCCATCGCCGCCGACGGTCGCTCCTACACCCCGTGGCGTTTCGCCTGCGACAGCACGACAGGCACTCCGGTGGCCTTGCCCACTCGCGCCCAAGGGAACAACGTCGCCCTCACGGCGACGGTGCCCTTCCCCACGTCCGCCTCGCTGCCGAGCCCCACGCCGGCCTGCCCGACGGGCAACAAGTGCCTGTACTTCTACCCCCGAGGGACAGCGGTCCCCGCCCAGGTCCTCGTCACCAGCACCGCCAGGACCAAGACCTACACCGTGCGCGTGGAAGGACTGACGGCCCGTGTCTATCAGTAACCGGCGCGGGCGGACCCGTCGCGGCGATGCGGGCTTCAGCCTGGTCGAGATCGTCGTCGCGATGGGGCTGCTGATGGTCGTGCTCACCGCCTCGCTGCCCATGCTGCTGTCGATGCTGCGTTCGACCGTCACCACGAAGATGAACACGCAGGGCAAGAACCTGGCTCAGGAGCGGCTCGAGCAGCTACGGGACCTGCGCTTTCACGTCGACCGCCAGAACGGTCCGTTCCTGGACCTGCTGGACCTCTACTACACCAACGCCAGCTCCGCCGGTACGCCGACCACGATCACCTCCGGAGCTGGCACGCTCACCGGCCGGTACGTCGCCTCCGGCACCAGCAACGGCATCGCGGCACCCCTCTACGAGGTCAGCACCGGAAGCATCGCGGGAGCGACCCAGTTCTCCCAAGTGGTGGTCGCCCAGTTCCTGGGCGCGGGGGGAACCGTGCTGCCGGCGAGTCGCTTCCAGAACGTCTATGACAGCCAGGTCGTGGGCCGTGACACCCCGCCCTCCCTCATGGTCCGCTTCACCGCCATCACCTCGTGGGTGCAAGCGGGCGTACCGAAGAGCTACCGCGTCACCACCGTGCTGACCGAGGGGCCTCCGGAGTCCCCGGTGATCCAGACGCAGGCGAAGGCGGTCGCCGTCAGCGTCAACTCCACCGCGGCCGACGCCTCCACCCTGCAGGTGCAGGGCGGCGTGGCAACGCTCGACGGCGCGCAGTCCAGCGGTTCCTCGGTGTCCGGCTACATCACCGGTGCGATCGCCACCCGAACGGGTGCGGCCGCCGTGACCGGGGAGGTCGGGCAGTTCGCCCTGCCGTCTCAGGAGTTGACGACGACAGGCCCCGGCGGAGCGCAAGGTGGCGGCGGCTGCTCGTGGTTCGGCTTCGGTCCCAACGCCGTCTCCAACGTGACCGCCGATGTCTCGACCGGCCTGCCGAAGGCGCCGACTAACGTGGACGCCGCTGCATTGCCGAACGTCTCCACGGGCGCCATCCGACAAGGCACGAGCAACGCCTGCGGGATGCTCAGCTTCGACAACCTGACCGGTGGAGGAACCGCACGGTCGACCGCAGACCTGCTGGGCTTCGAGATGGGGGCCGCCCCGTACGCTCGCGTGCCGGACTCCGGCACGTCGGCGACTGGCCTGGCCGGCTCGGGCTACGTGACGGCCTCGGACCTCACCGTGTCTCCGCAGCAGGCGAAGGCCGGGGGCCGTGTGGCGATGGCCCAGCCGGTGGTGCTCTTCCCGAACAACCCCGAGTCGAGCGGTCAGGGGCTGGTCTCCGCCAGGCTGAGTCAAGCAGCGGTCGACTGCGTCTCCGGCCGTCCTGGATCCGTGGTCGGGAGCTACACGCTCGAGTTGGGATGGTGGGGGCAGGGATCGACTGACAGCGTCGCCCGGTGGCACACCGCGACCTGGAATTACAACAGCGCAGCGGCCACACCGCTCACCGTCAGCGGCGACGCCTGGGAGCCGGCCACCACCATGCTCGGCAACGGAAGCAACCTCGGCCAGTTGGTGCAGGTCGCGGTCCCCAGCTCGACGGAGGGCCGGGTGACCACCGGAGCCACCACCGGACTTCGCGGCTTCGCGAGTGGCGTCCTCACCCTGACCACCGCGCCGACGCTCACCAACGAGTCGGGCCTCGGCCACTCGGCCATCAAGGTGCAGCTAGGCCAGCTCACCTGCGTCGCGGACGACAACCGATGACCTCGCAACGGCCCACAGCTGACGACCGGCAGGGCGGTTTTACCTTGGTCGAGCTGATGGTTGCGTGCAGCGTCGCGATGGTCCTGATCGTCGTGTCGCTCACGGTCGTCGTCAACAGCTCGCAGGCTGTTGTGACCACCAAGCAACTGCAGAACCTGAACGAGGAGGCTCGGCAGGCGCTCAACCGCATGGCCCGCGACATCCGCCAGGCCCGGACGGTGGTGACGGCCGTCAACCCCGACGGAGCGCTGTTCTCGGCTACCAGCGTGGTAGCCCTGCGGTTCCAGTCCGACTTCGACGGCGACGGGTGCATCGGGGGCGCGGTGGTGGCCGGAGGTCCGGCCAGCTGCCTGCCTTACAGCGCGGCGAATCCCGAGGATCTGACCTACTGCTTCCAGCAGGACGTGGCTCAGCTGTTCGTCATCGACAACCAGGCGGCGGGCGTCACCGCTGTCACGCCCGGCACGACGACGTGCTCCGGTGGGCAACCGCTCCTGGCCGGCAACGTCTCCGGCTTCAAGGTCGAGTATCGCAGCAACCTCTATCGCTACGACCTCGATCCGAGCGACGGAGTCACCACGTGGCGCGAGCTCGACCTTGCCGCCCCGCCGGTCGGCAACGGTAACGGCGTGTTGGACGTCGAAGTGGGCAACGTCGACACGGTCGTCATCAACGTAACCATGAGCCAGGGCGGCCGCAGCCAGGTCTACCGCACTCAGGTCGATCTCCGGAACACATCGAAGTGAGGCAGCGCATGCGCATGAACCGGCGAGTTCGGCACGTCCACGGGCCGGACGCCGGCATCGGCGTGGTCACCGTCATCTTCGTCATGGCCGTGGTCTCGGCACTCACGGTGACCGCCGCGAGCCTGACCATCAACAACCTGTCCAACACCTCGCGTGACCGGCAGGCCCTCGCAGCACTCGCGACGTCCGAGGCCGGGGTGTCGCAGGCCATCTCCTACCTCAGGAGTGGCAACCTCGGCTCGCTGACGTGCATTGAGCCGCCGCCTGGGGCTACGCCGGGAGCCACCTGCCAGGGGGCCACGGAGAGCTGGACAAGTGCGCTCAACCCCAAGCAGATCCGGCTCGACGGGAGCGCTGGCGGGTGCTTGAGCGCGCTGGACTGCTACAAGGTCTGGATCGGCACGGTGAAGTCCTTCACTCCCGGTTGCCCGGAACAGCGCGCTACTCCGCCCGTGCCGTGCACCGGCATCTACCGCATCCATGCGACGGGGTTCTCCGGCAACGGGCCCGCTGCACGCAGGCTCGCCGTCGATGTCGAGGCCGGACCGTTTCCCTTCCCCATCGGCGTCTTCACCGAAGCCCTTTCCGGTAGTGGAAATGTGGGCATTCACCGCATGAGCGTGTTCAGCAACGGATGCATCAAGAACCGTCAGCGAGACAACGCTGCAGGAAGCGGCTTCCAGTTCGACTGGGACGCGGCCGCCGGCCGGCCGGTTCTGGATGTGGTGTACGACCAGCCGGCGACGGCACACACCACCGACCTGACCACGACCAGCAACAACGTCTGTGGTGACGGCGCGGGTGGGGAGCGCATCCACAAGCCGGGCAGCCCGGCCTGCAACGCCAACTTCAAGTTCGACCAGACAGGGCTCGGCGGCCCGCTCACCGCTGGCGACGGCTGCTACGGCGCCTATACGCGGTCCGACGGCTCGCTCTACCCCACGTCGTCCTACTTCGGACCCGCGGACCTGGGGCGCTACGGCTACCGCCCCCGTGGCCTGACCGACGCGCAGTACGACGCGCTCCGCTCACAAGCTCAGGCACAGGGCACGTACAACATGCCAACCGGTTCGGTGAACAGCGTGTTGACAACGCTGGCCGCCTCGGACATCGCCTCACCCGTTCTCTACTGGGACAACGGCTCGGTCAACCTGAACATCTCGAACATCCCTGCCGCCTACAAGCGGCCGATCGGCAACGACCTCACCAACTGCGGCACGCGCAGCCTGACCATCGTCGTGTCGGGTCCGGGCAACAACTTCACCTACGGCAGTGGCAACACCTCGCCCTACGTCGTCGCCTCGATCTTCGTTCCGGACGGCACGCTCACCGGCTCGAGCGGCAGCAACACCATCGGAACCGTGTTCGCCAAGGTGATCGACCTCAGCGGCAATCCGGACTTCTACATGGATCGCTGCTTCGCGGCCAACCCGCCCGGGGCGACGCTCGACGTCGAGGTGCTGAACTGGCGCGAGGACGACGGCAAGGACATCACCTAGCCCTAGGCTCGCCCGGTGCTCCTCGTTACCGCCTGCGGCCTGCTCGGCCTGCTGATCGGCTCCTTCCTCAACGTGGTGATTCACCGCGTGCCCACGGGCGAGTCGGTCATCCGTCCGGCCTCGGCCTGCCCGGGCTGCCAGACACCGATCCGACCCAGGGACAACATCCCCGTCGCCGGCTGGCTGCTGCTCAAGGGCAAGTGCCGCACCTGCCAGGAGCGCATCAGCCCGCGCTACCCGCTCGTCGAGCTCGGCACCGCGGCGCTGTTCGTCGTCATGGCGCTGCGCTTCGGGCTCGATCCGGTGCTGCCCGCGTTCCTATACCTCGCCGCCGTCGGCTTGGCCCTCGGCGTCATCGACCTGGACTGCAAGCGGCTCCCGGATGCGCTCACCCTGCCCAGCTATCCGGTCGCCGCGGCCCTGCTCGGCATCGCCGCTCTCGCCGGCAGTGACTCCGGCGACCCGCTGCGCGCGCTGATCGGCGGCGCCGCGATGTACGCCATCTACTTCGGGCTCTGCTTCGCCTACCCCGCCGGCATGGGCTTCGGCGACGTCAAGCTCGCCGGCGTGCTCGGCCTCTACACCGCCTGGATCGGCTGGGGAGCCTGGGCGGTGGGGCTGTTCCTCGGATTCTTCCTCGGTGGAGTCTTCGGATTCCTGCTGATCCTGGTGCGCAGGGGCGGGCGCAAGACCGCGGTCCCCTTCGGGCCGTTCATGCTGCTCGGCGTGCTCGTGGCGATCCTAATCGGCGAGGAGCTCGCCCAGGCCTACCTCGGGACGGCTGGCCTCTGAGCCCGCCTGCCTGCTCTGCTCCCTGTGCTCCTCGTCCGGCAGGATCGCGCTGTGTGACCGAAGCCCCGGCCGGGGCTGCAGGTGCAGGCCGCGCCCAACGGTCACATCGAGGATGTCCGTACGCGCTCTGTCACGCGGCAGCACGTCCAGACCGAGTGCCCACAGGGCAGCCCAGTGGCTGAGGACCGCACCGTGCGGCAGGACCCGATGTAGGGCGGCCGACCGCGCGTGGGAGTCGTCGGGCACGTCCGCGCGCACGTACGCGCCGCGCAGCACCCGGCGGTAGAGGCCGTCCGCGACAGCAGCTCGGGCCAGGTCCGCCGTACCGCAGACCGCGATGAGCTCGCGCCACGTGAGCGCCGCCACCTCGTGCATGGCTGCAGACTGCTGCCCGCAGCACCGCCCGGACCGGTTATCCCCAGGCCGAATGGCGCACTTCTCGATGATCTACCTCTTGTCGGGATCGCCCGAGCGTGGCGACACCCAACAAGACGAAGATCATCGGAACAGGTCGGCGAAGGGGCCAGCGCCGTTTCAAACCTCATTGAGCCGTACGGCGCAGACTCGGTGACTCTCTGTGCTCAAGCCTCCCGTCCGTACGGCCGATGCGTCCTTCGAACACCGGATGGGACACCACCGGGCCTCCGCGGTCGAACGGCCGCTGTCTGAGGGGACGAGCAGTGGCAGGACGACCAGTAGTGGGTCTGGACATCGGGACCTCCGGCGTACGCGCCGCCGAGGTCACGATGGGCAAGGGCTCGGCGACCCTCGAGCGGTTCGGGCAGGTGGCGCTGCCTGCCGGCGCGGTGCGGGACGGCGAGGTCGAGGACATCGCCGTCGTGGCCGGCGCCATCCGGCAGCTGTGGACGCAGGCGAAGTTCAGCACCAAGAAGGTCGTCGTGGGGGTGGCGAACCAGAAGGTCGTCGTCCGCCAGGTCGACCTGCCGTGGTTGCCCCTCGCCGAGCTGCGCAAGTCCCTGTCCTTCCAGGTGCAGGACTTCATCCCGATGCCGGTGGAGCAGGCCATCCTGGACTTCCACCCGCTCGAAGAGTTCCACAGCGAGGCCGGCGGCCGGATGCTGCGGGTGTTGCTCGTGGCGGCCTCCCGCGAGATGGTCACCAGCGCCCTCGCGGCCGTCGAGCAGGCCGGACTCCAGCCGACCATGGTCGACCTCACCTCGTTCGCGGTACTGCGGGCACAGGTGAGCTCGAGTCCCGGCTTCGCCGTCGAGGCCGAAGCACTCGTCGACGTCGGCGCCAGCGTCACCAACATCGTGGTCCATCAGGGCGGTGTTCCTCGCTTCGTCCGGATCCTGCTCATGGGCGGCGGGGACATCACCGACGCCGTCGCCGAGCGACTCGGCGTCGCCGCCGAACAGGCTGAGTCCGTCAAGCAGACGACCGGCCTGTCCGTGGTCGCCGGCGGCGCCCAGGCGCACCCCGCCAACCGCGCCATCGAGTCGACCGGCGGGGCGTTCGTCGAGGAGGTCCGCGGCTCGCTCGACTACTACCTCGCCCAGTCCGGCAGTGCTCGGATCAGCCGCGTTGTGCTCTCAGGGGGCGGGTCCCGCCTCGGCGGGTTGGTCGAGCGGCTGACCACGGCGACCCGGCTGCCGGTCGAGATCGCCCGTCCCATGTCCGTGCTGAAGATCGGCAAGACCGGCCTCACCGACGAGCAGCTCGCGTACGTCGAGCCGATGGTCACCGTGCCGGTCGGGCTCGCCCTGGGGGTGGCGTCGTGAGCACCCTGTCCGATCACGTCCAGGAGAGCAAGCAGGCGGTGGGCTCCGGCCTGCCGGTCCTGCCCCGGGTCAACCTGCTTCCCCCGGAGATCGCTGAGCGGGTGCGATTTCGTCGCATCCAGTACGCCCTCGGCGGCGGTGTGCTCGCTGCGGTCGGCGTCGTCGCGCTGCTCTACCTCGCCGCGGTCGGCAGCGTCAATGACGCCACCACCGAGCTGGAGACGGCCAACACCACCAACACGGCGCTCAGAGCCGAGACGGCGAAGTACGCAGAGGTGCAGTCGGTGTACGCGCAGGCCGCCGCCGCCCAGGCGATGCTCACCCAGGCCATGGGCGAGGAGGTCCGCTTCTCGCAGTACCTCAACGACCTCAGCCTCACCGTGCCGGAGAACGTCTGGCTGCAGAACGTCACCTTCAAGCAGGCAGCGACGCCATCGGCGCTCGGCACGACCGAGCCGGGCATCGGACAGGTCACCTTCACCGGCGTCGGCTTCAAGCACGACGACGTCGCTGTCTGGCTCGAGTCGCTGGCCAAGCAGAAGGGCTACACCAACCCGTACTTCACCTCCTCGACCAAGGCCTTGATCGGTACACGCGCCACCGTGAACTTCAGCAGCACGGTCACGATGACGCCCGCCGCCCTGTCCGGTCGCTTCACCACTCCGGCTGGGGGCTGACATGGACAAGCTTCAGCAGTGGGTCGCCTTGACGGTGGCCGGTTCGCTCGCCCTTCTCGCTGCCGGCTGGTTCCTGGTGATCTCGCCGAAGAAGGACGAGGCCACTGAACTGCGTACGCAGGCGGCCGCCCAGGTCTCTGCCAACGCGACGCTCGAGACCCAGCTGCAGGTGCTGCGCGCGCAGGCCAAGGACCTGCCGAGCAAGCAAGCGGAGCTCGCTCAGGTGGCGGCAAAGATCCCGGACAACCCCTCGTTGCCGGCACTGATTCGCGCCCTCACTGCAGCCAGCACGTCAGCCGGCATCGACTTCGTGTCGGTCACCCCTGGCGCACCGGCCGCTGTCGTCGTCGCCGCGCCAGCCGCGCCGCAGGTTCCCGAGTCGGCGACCTCCCAGACGACACCGACCACACCCACGGCCCCTGCTGGACCGACCGCGGCCGGAGTCGGCGCCGCCGGACCGGCCGGCTCGCTTGCCACCATCCCGGTCGCCCTGAACGTGGTCGGCGACTACTTCGACATCGCCCAGTTCGTCTCCGAGGTCGAGAACCTGCCCCGTGCGCTGCGGGTCATGGACCTCACGATGGCCCCCGGGGTGAGCCCGACGGCAGCGAAGGACAGCAAGGCCACGCCCGAGGACGGGCGATCGCTGACGACCACCATCAACGGCACCGTCTTCATGGCCGTCAACCGCCCCGCGGCGACACCTGTGGTCGCCCCGCCCGCCGCCCCGGCGAAGTAGGAGACGAACGATGACCGAGTCTGCATTCCGTTACGAGAGCACCGCCGAGGCGGGGGCTCTCGCCGACGAGGCGGAGCAGAACAGCCGCCGCAATCTCGTTCTGTTCGGCGCACTGGGTGCGGTGGTGCTGGCTGCTGGCGCCTTCTTCTTCCTCGGCAGCGGGACGGAGGAGTCCGAGGAGGTCGCCTTCGCACCGAGCAAGCGGACTCCGCGCGTCGAGGCGCCCGCCGCTCCCGCCGAGCAGGCAGTGACGTTGCCGCCCCCGGCGGACATCCCCTTGGGGCGCAACCCCTTCAAGGCGCTGTACGTCCAGCCCGTCGCAGCACCCGTCGTGGCCAAGCCGCCGCCCCCCCCGCCGCCACCCCCGCCACCCCCGCCCCCGGCTCCCGCCCAGGTCATCGTGGTCACCAACGGTGGTCCGCCGACCGCCCTGGCCCCGGCAGCTCCCGCGCAGAGCACTGTCAGGTTCGCCTCGGTGAAGCCGGGCAGCCCGCCGGTCGGCGTCTTCGCGGTGGACGGCAAGGAGTTCTCGCAGAAGAAGGGCGACGTGTTCGCCGGCAAGCTGCTCCTGGTCAATCTGGCGCCACACGGCGACGGCTGGATGGCCGTGCTCCGGGTCGGGGAGAGCGCGCCCTTCGAGGTCTACCTGAAGCAGGAGGTCGTGATCCCGTAGTGGGTCAGCACGCCGACGCGGCCTCAGCATTCGTGCTGGGGCCGCGTCGTTTCGTCTGGGACACGCTCAGCCGCGGTGGTTGCTCCCCGCCCGGGGTGGGCCGGTGATGCCGGGGAGCAGGGGCCGCGCTCAGCCGCGGTGGTTGCTCCCGACCCGGGGTGGGCCGGTGATGCCGGGGAGCAGGGGCCGCGCTCAGCCGCGGTGGTTGCTCCCCGCCCGGGATGGGCCGGCGTCGGGGGAGCAACGGCCCGGCCGCCATGCCGCGGTTGCGGGACAACGCGCCCTCGACGAGCGGGTCAGTCGCCTGACCGCCCTCGTGCAGGAAGTGCAGCGACCGGCGAAGGACGTCCCGGTGGCCGCGCCGCTGTTCCGGCGCAGGAAGCCGCGTCTGGGAGAATGACCTCATGTTGCGCTGGCTGACCGCAGGGGAGTCCCACGGTCCTGCCCTCGTGGGGGTCATCGAGGGGCTGGCCGCGGGCGTGCGGATCACCACCACCGACGTCGCGGACGAGATGGCCCGGCGCCGGCTGGGCCACGGTCGCGGCGCGCGCATGGCCTTCGAGCGGGACGACGTCGAATTCCTCGGCGGCGTCAGGCACGGGATCACCCAGGGCGGCCCGGTCGCCATCCGCATCGGCAACACCGAGTGGCCCAAGTGGTCCACCGTGATGGCCGCCGACCCGGTCGAGCCCGAGGCACTCGAGGGGCTGGCCCGCAATGCACCGCTGACCCGTCCCCGGCCGGGGCACGCCGACCTCGTCGGTATGCAGAAGTACGGCTTCGACGACGCCCGCCCCGTGCTCGAGCGGGCCAGCGCGAGGGAGACCGCGGCCAGGGTCGCACTGGGAGCGGTGGCCAAGGCCTTCCTGATCCAGGCGTACGGCGTGCAGGTCTTCTCGCACGTGGTGCGGATTGGCGGCGTGACGGTGCCCGAGGGGACTGCCCTGCCGGTTCTGGCCGACCTCCCCGCGATCGACACCAGCCCGGTGCGCGTGTTCGACCGGGCGACATCCGACGCGATGGTCGCCGAGGTCGACGCGGTGCAGCAGCAAGGCGACACGCTCGGTGGGGTGGTGGAGGTGCTGGCGTACGGGCTGCCGCCCGGTCTCGGCAGCCATGTGCACTGGGACCGCCGGCTCGACGGCCGGCTCGCCGCCGCGCTGATGGGCATCCAGGCCATCAAGGGGGTCGAGATCGGTGACGGTTTCCAGGTGGCGAGTCGACGCGGCAGCGAGGTGATGGACG
>JAABUN010005306.1_pt1 | contig 16171 bp, 15 predicted proteins | sample 5559311 | NCBI WGS metagenome assembly JAABUN01 (sample SAMN10711877, study PRJNA513370) | rock metagenome | isolation source: Antarctica rocks | place: Antarctica: Victoria Land, Siegfried Peak sud
AACGCCATGTCACCCTTCCGGGTCGGCTTCGTCGGCGCCCTCGGGGTGCTGGTGGCCTACGGTCTGGCCCAGGCCGTGATCCGGGCCCAGTCGGTGGTGATCTTGATCGTGGTCGCCCTGTTCGTCGCGCTCGGGCTGAACCCGCTCGTACGCGGTCTCGTCCAGCGCGGCGTCAAACGTGGGCTGGCCATCCTGCTGGTTCTGCTGGTCGTGCTGGCCGCCCTCGCGCTGGCCATCTTCGCGATCGTCCCCGTCTTCGCCGAGCAGATCGGCAACCTGATCACGGCCGCCCCCGCGCTCCTGCAGGACACCCTGCGCAACCCGCAGGTCAACTCGCTCAACGAGCGGTTCCAGCTGATCAGCCGGGCCCAGGAGTTCATCAGCTCCGGGTCCCTGGTCCAGCGGGTCTTCGGTGGCCTGGTGGGCGCCGCGGGCGCGGTCTTCGGTGCGGTGTTCTCCGGCTTCACCCTGGTGATCCTCGCGCTGTACTTCCTGGTGGCCCTGCCGACGATCCGCAGTGCCATCGTGCACCTGGCTCCGGCCTCCCGCCGCGACCGGGCCAGCTATCTCACCGACCAGATCTTCCTGCGGATCAGCTCTTACATCTCCGGCACCTTCGTGGTCGCCTTGATCGCCGGCGTGCTGTCGTACGTCTTCTTGCTGATCGTCGGTCTCGGCGAGTTCGCCCTCGCGCTCGCGGTCCTGGTCGCGGTGCTGGACATCATCCCGCTGATCGGCGCCACCCTCGGTGCCCTCGTGGTGGTCGTCATCGGCTTCGTCGAGTCCCCCTCGGTCGGGATCGCGTGCCTGATCTTCTACGTGCTCTACCAGCAGTTCGAGAACTACGTCGTGCAGCCGCGGGTGTTCAGGAAGGCGGTCGACGTGCCGGGGGTGCTGGTCGTGATCGGTGCCCTGGTCGGTGGCGCGCTGCTCGGGATCGTCGGGGCGCTGCTCGCGGTCCCGGTCGTGGCCGTCGCGCTCCTCATCCTGCGCGAGGTCGCCCAGCCCAAGCTCGACGCCAGCTGAGGCCGGCCGCTTAGCGCAGGCCGCTCAGCGCAGGGTCGCGACGGCCTGGCGGAGACTCACCGGTCGGCAGCCCCTGGACACGGCGTGGGTGCGGATCCGGGGCTCGGCCCGCCACAGGGCCAGCCCGCGGCGGATCAGCACCCAGACCGGCTTCCGGTGCTCACGCACGTCGCGGAGGAACCTGAAGACCAGGTTCTGCAGCCGGGGCCGGTCGAGGTAGAGCGCGTCCATCTCCAGACCGGCCGCCCGGCAGACCGGGACGAGGTCGGCCGCGAACAACCCTTCGGCGACGAAGGTCCGGGCCGCACCGAGGTCGAGGATCTGGGTGCCCGTACGCCGGCTGGCCGCGATGTCGTAGACCGGGACCGCGGCCCGGCCCGTCGCCCCGAGCTCCTGGATCGCCGCAACCGCACCGGCCGCGTCCCAGCTCGCCGGACTGTCCCAGTCCACGATCCCCAGGGTGCGGGGCAGGTCCGGGTGGTCCGCGTCGAAGTAGAAGTCGTCGAGGTTGAGCCGAGGGCATCCGGCCGCCGCCGCTAGCCGCGACTTGCCGCTGCCGGACGGGCCGGCGAGCAGCACCACCCGGCGTACGACGGTCGCCGGGCCCGAATCCATGCCTGCGACCCTATGCGGGGCCCGGTGGGGGGCCGTTCTGCGCCGACGGGTGCGAGACGCGGGCCCGGGGCGCGGGTGGGGGGCCGTCCTGCGCCGACGGGTGCGAGACGCGGGCCTGGGGCGCGGGTGGGGGACCGTTCTGCGCCGACTGGTGCCAGACGGGGCCTCCAAGGCCCCGCGGTCTCAGGAGGGCAGCCGGAAGGTGGTGTCCGGGGTCAGCTCGACGGTGTCCATCTGGGCCTTCTGCAGCCGGCCCGAGTAGTCCCAGTTGACCGACTGCCAACGGGTGAACTGGTCCAGCACCCAGACCCCGGACTGCCGGCTGCCGTTGCCGGACTTCCCGTTGCCCCCGAAGGGCAGGTGCGCCTCGGCCCCGGAGGTCGAGTTGTTGATGCTCACCATCGCGGCCCCGATCCCGTCGCGGAAGGTGAACGCCGCTCTCGGGTCGGTCGTGTAGATCGAGGACGACAGCCCGTAGCCCGGCAGATTGGCCAGCTCGATGGCCTCGCCGAGGGTCTCGTACGTGGTGACCCCGACGATCGGTCCGAAGGTCTCCTCGAGGAACAGGGCGTCGTCGCTCCGTACGCCGTCCACCACCGCCGGGTGGTAGAACAACCCGGCGGCGGGATCACCCACGAACCCGGCCCGGGGGTTGCCGGCGGCGATCCGGCCGACGGGCCCCTGGACCCGGTGGTGGGGTCGCACCCAGGTGAGGTAGTCCTCGTAGCGCTCGGCGAACTTCGCGTCCAGCATCGGACCCATCAGCACGTCCTGGGTGGGGTCGCCGATCGTGGCTGCAGATACCGCGGCGGTGAACCGGCTCAGGAACTGATCATGGACCGACTCGTGGACGATCACCGTGCCCAGCGAGGTGCAGCGTTGGCCGGCGGTACCGAATCCGGAGAACAGCGCCCCCTCCACGGCCAGCTCGAGATCGGCGTCCGCGGTGATCACCATCGGGTTCTTGCCCCCCAGCTCGAGGCACGCGGTCTGCAGGTGACGTCCGGTCAGGGCGCCGATCTCCGCTCCGACCGCCGACGAGCCGGTGAACCCGACCTTGTCGACCAGACCGGCCTCGAGCGCCCGGGTCAGCCCCTCGAAGGTCGCCGGCCCGTCAGCGTGCACGATCTCGAACACTCCGTCCGGGAGCCCCCCGCCGCGGACGAACAGCTCGTAGAAGGCGGCCGAGACCACGGCGGAGTACTCCGCGGGCTTCCACACCACGGTGTTGCCGGCCAGCAGGGCCGGCACGATGTACCAGGACGGCACCGCCACCGGGAAGTTGCCGGCGGTGATCACCGCGACGGCCCCGACCGGTTTGCGAAAGGTGAACAGCTGCTTGTCACCCATCTCGCTGGGCACGGTCTGGCCGTAGAGCCGCCGCCCCTCCCCGAGGAAGAAGTCGCAGGTGTCGACGATCTCCCGGACCTCCCCGAGGGCCTCGCCGTACGGCTTGCCGATCTCCGCGGTGACCAACCGGGCCAGGGCTTCGGCGTTGTCCTCGACCAACCGGCCGATGTGGGCGATCGCCCGACCGCGTACGGGGGCGGGGACTGAAGCCCAGCCGGGTTGGGCCTGCTTCACCGCTCGTGCCGCCGCGACGAAGGCGTCGGCGTCCCCGAGCTCGACCTCGCCCACGGTCTGGTCCAGCCGGGCGGGGTTCGTGCTGCGGAGGGTGGTCATGGGCTGCTCCTGGAGCTGACACGCAAGCATGGGTCCGCCGGACGGCTCGTACGGCGGGCTGCCCCCATCCTCGGTGATCCCCTCCTCCTCGGAATCCACCCGGGCGTGGCGTGTATCGCCGGGCGGGTCCCGACCCTCATCGCTCCGCCCACGTTCACCCGACGTCACTCCAGGAGCCCCGATGGCGACAGCGCGTCCCGAGGTCGCCAGCCCGGGCGTCGGGATGCTGGATCCGCGGCTGCCCTGGCTGGCCCTGGTCTGGGTCAGCGCGATGGCGGTGGTGCTGGTGGCGATGGCCGAGATCAGCCGGCTGTCCGGAAGTGTGCTGGACACCCGGAGCCAGGCCTGGGCCTTCGGTGAGCTGATGGGGCCGTCAGCCTGGCCGTCCCGGATCGGCTGGACCGCGGTCTTCGGGCCGGAGTCGGTCCGGCCGGCGGCGCTGAGGCTATACCTCGGACTCAACCTGGCGTTCATCGGTCTGTACGCGCTCGCCCTGGGTCGGATCATCACCCACCGCTACCAAGACGGTTTGCGGATCGGGCTGATCTGCCTCCTCGGGGCCCTGGTGGATGAAGGACCTGCGCACCGCGTTGGGTCACTGACCACCGCGCAAAGCACAGAACGCCGGCTCCGACCGGATCCGTCGGCACGAGTGTGTCGACGGGAACCGGCCGAGGCCGACGTCCTGTGGTGTGAAGCGGTCAATCAGATGGCGTTGACCTTGTCGGCCTGCGGACCCTTCGGGCCCTGGGTGGTGTCGAACTCGACGCGCTGACCCTCGTCGAGCGAACGGAAGCCGGAGGACTCGATCGCACTGTAGTGCACGAATACATCCGGGCCGCCACCGTCGACCTCGATGAAGCCGAAGCCCTTTTCGGCGTTAAACCACTTGACGGTTCCTTGTGCCATGCCAGATCTCCTAGATATTTCGAGGTCGCACTTCACGACGCTCGATCGCTGCCGGGCACAGCGAAAGCAGTGGCCCAAGAGATTTCACGGCGTAGCATTTACCACGACAGAACACCTACAACAGCGTCGAGATTCTTGCACACTTCGACCGTTCGGTGAACTGCTGGCCTCAGGTGTGTTCCAACGGGTGGGCGGTGGCCGGGGTTCCAGGCCTCTGAACCTGCCGATTTCGGGACCAAGAGGCACCGTCAGGGCAGACCCAGCACCTCCGCCATCTGGAGACGGAGCTGCTGCAGGGTGGCGCGCGCCGACGCCCGGTCCACGTCGAGCCCCGCCGACTCCGGCCGGGGCACCCGCACCTCGAGGTAGCACTTGAGCTTGGGCTCGGTGCCCGAGGGTCGGACCACGATCTTGATGGTCGCTCCGGTGATCACCACGGCGTCGGTCGGCGGCAGATCCGGCCTGCCGTCGGCCAGGTCCGTGACCGTGACGGCCTGCCCCGCGAGCTCGGCCGGCGGCCGGGCCCGGAGCCGGGTCATCGCCAGGCCGATCAGGCCGAGGTCGTCCACCCGGACCGAGAGCTGGTCGGTCTCGTGCACGCCGTACGTGGTCGCGATCTCGTCCAGCCGGTCGGCCACGGTCCGGCCCGCGGCCTTGAGCCCGGCGGCGAGCACCAGCACCCGGACGAGTGCGGAGATGCCGTCCTTGTCCGGCACCGCCTCCGGGTCGACGCAGTAGCCGATGGCCTCCTCGTAGCCGTACGCGAGCCCCGGCACCCGGCCGATCCACTTGAAACCGGTCAGGGTGTACACGAAAGGCTGCCCGTACGCCGCGGCGATCACCGACAGCTGCGAGCTGGACACCACTGAGCAGGCGTACGTGCCCCGTACGCCGCGTCGGAGCGCGTCGTCGCCCAGGAGCACCCCGAGCTCGTCCCCGCGCAGCATCCGCCAGTTCCCGTCGATCACCGCGGCCACCGCACAGCGGTCCGCGTCGGGGTCGTTGGCCACCACCAGATCCGCGCCGAGCGTCCGGGCCTGGGCGAGGGCCAGGTCGATGGCCCCGGGTTCCTCCGGGTTCGGGAAGGACACGGTGGGGAAGTCCGGGTCGGGCGCGGCCTGCTGCGCCACCACGCTGGCCGGGGGGAAGCCGGCCTCGGCCACCGCCCGGTCCACCACCGCCCCGCCGACCCCGTGCAGCGGCGTGTAGACCCAGGACAGGTCCCGCGCCGCCCCGGTGGGCACCAGGCTGACGATGCGGGCCCGGTAGGCCGACAGCAGCTCGTCGTCCAGCACCGTGTAGTCCTGGCTGCGGGCGACCTCGGCCAGGCTGTCCCGGCTGACGTCGGCGATGCAGGCGGAGATCTCCTCGTCGACGGGCGGCACGATCTGGGATCCTTCGCCGAGGTAGACCTTGTAGCCGTTGTCCTGCGGCGGGTTGTGCGATGCGGTGACCACGACCCCGGCCACGCCGTCCAGGTGCCGGATGCCGTACGCCACCACCGGCGTCGGGATCGGACCCGGGGTGAGCAGCGCGGTGAAGCCGGCGCCGGCCATGATCTCCGCGGTGTCCCGGGCGAACAGATCCGAGTTGTGTCGGGCGTCGTAGCCGATGATCACCCGCCCGCCTCCAAGATCATGATCTTGCAGGTAGGCCGCCAACCCGGCGGCGGCCTGGCCGACCACCACCCGGTTCATCCGGTTCGGGCCCGGTCCGAGCGGGCCGCGCAACCCCGCCGTGCCGAACTCCAGCCGGCCGTCGAAGCAGTCCGCCAGCTCGGCGACCGCGGCTTCCTCACCGGCGTCAGCGCGGCTCAGCAGGTCCTGCACCGCCGTGCGGGTCTCGGGGTCGGGGTCCTGCTCGGTCCAGGCCTCGACGGCCCGCAGCAGGACCGGTGGCACCCCCGAGCCGGACCGGCTCACAGGGCGGCCGCGATGCCGGCCAGCAGCACCCGCAACCGAGGGGCCGCCTCCGCCCCGGCCTCCAGCACCTCCTCGTGGTGCAGCGGGGTGGGGGAGATGCCCGCGGCCAGGTTCGTGACCAGCGAGATGCCCAACACCTCCAGCCCGGCTTCGCGGGCGGCAATGGTCTCGAGGGTGGTGGACATGCCGACCAGGCTCCCGCCGAGGATGCCCGCCATCGTCACCTCCGCCGGGGTCTCGAACGAGGGCCCGCGGAACTGGACGTAGACGCCCTCTGGCAGGTCCGGCTGGACCTGCCGGGCCAGGTCCCGCAGCCGCATCGAGTAGGCCTCGGTCATGTCGATGAAGGTCGGTCCGACCAGCGGGGTCTCGGCGGTGAGGTTGATGTGGTCGCGGATCAGCACCGCGGTGCCCGGTCCGTGGTCGGTGTCCAGGCCGCCGCAGCCGTTGGTCAGCACGATCGAGGTTGCTCCGGCGGCGGCGGCGGTGCGTACGCCGTGCACTACCGGGGCCACCCCGCGGCCCTCGTAGAGGTGCGTCCGGCCGGTGAACACGGCGGCGGTCCTGCCCCCGGCCGTACGGATGATCCGGAGCCGACCACCGTGTCCCCGCACCACCGGGGCCGAGAAACCGGGCAGGTCGGCCAGCTCGCAGTCGCCGACCGGCTCACCGAGGTCGTCGGCGGCGGCGGACCAGCCGGATCCGAGCACGAAAGCGGTGTCGATCCGGGGGAGCTCGAAGCGAGCGAGCAGCGCAGCAGCCGCCTCCTGAGCGACGGTGTAGGGGGTCGACGGGTCCGGTGGGGTCGGCATGGCCGCAGCATAGCCAGCGGCCGCGGGTCGTCGGCGGGCTCCAGGACCCTTCGACGGGCTCAGGGTGCGGTGGTCACCAGCCGCTGGCGCAGGGGCGCGAGCGCAGCTCGGTCACGTACTCGCTGGGGGCGCCGGCCGCGTCGGCAGCGTCGGCCAGGATGCCGAGGGTGCGAGCGCTCGGGGTGCCGCCCTCGAAGTCGTTCAGGACGTAGACCCAGGCGGCCTGCTCGCCGTCCAGGGTCGACACCCGGAGCCGGAACTTGCGGTAGAGACCGGTGGCGGCACTCTCCCACTCGTCGAGGGAGTCCTCGTCGGTGGCCGTCACGTCGTAGATGGCTACGAACACATGGTCCTCGGAGTCCTCGACCAGGGTCGGCAGCGCCCCGTCCCACCCCTCGCCACCGAAGGTCAGCCGCCACCCGGCGAGCCAGCCGGTGCCCCGCAGCGGGGAGTGCGGGCAACGCTCGGCCATCTGCTTCGGGTCGAGGTTGCTCCCATAGGCGGCATACAGCACACCTGGGAGGTTAGCGGTTCCGCTCCCGCGCGCCCAGGACCGACGTCGGGCGCGTGGAAGAATGGGCGGGTGACACGAGTGGTGATTGTCGGCGGCGGTCCCGGCGGGTACGAGGCGGCTCTGGTCGGCAGCCAGCTCGGCGGCGAGGTGACCTTGATCGACACCGACGGCCTGGGCGGCTCGGCGGTGCTGACCGACTGCGTCCCGTCCAAGACCCTGATCGCGACCGCCGAGGTGATGACCGAGGTGCGCGAGTCGGCCGAGCTGGGGCTGCGCTTCGGGCTGGCCGAGACGGGTAACGCGTCGGCGGCGATCTCGGTCGACCTGGCGGCGGTGAACCGCCGGGTGCTGGAGCTGGCGGAGAAGCAGTCCGAGGACATCGTCGAGCGGGTCGTCCGTGAAGGTGTCGACGTGGTCCTGGGTCGCGGCCGGCTCGACGGACCCGACCGGGTGGTGGTGGACACCGCCGACGGTGAGCGCGGTTTCGACGCCGACATGATCCTGCTCGCCACCGGGGCACGACCGCGGGAGATGGCCTCGGCCCGACCCGACGGCGAGCGCATCCTGACCTGGACCCAGCTCTACGGGCTCGACCAGCTGCCCGAGCGGCTGATCGTGGTGGGCTCCGGGGTGACCGGAGCCGAGTTCGCCAGCGCGTACGACGCCCTCGGTTCAGAGGTGGTGCTGATCTCGTCGCGGGACCGGGTGCTGCCCGGCGAGGACGCCGACGCCGCCCAGGTCCTGCAGGACGTCTTCGGCCGCCGCGGGCTCACGGTGCTCGGCAACTCCCGCGCCGAGTCGGCGGTCCGGCACGGCGACCAGGTGACGGTGATCCTGAGCGACGGTCGTGAGGTCGTCGGGTCGCACTGCCTGATGGCGGTGGGCTCGCTGCCCAACACCGCGGACATGGGTCTCGAGGAGTCGGGGGTGACCCTCACCCCGGGTGGCTACATCCAGGTCGACCGGGTGTCGCGCACCTCCGCTCGCGGGGTCTACGCCGCCGGTGACTGCACCGGGGTGCTGCCGCTGGCCTCGGTGGCCGCCATGCAGGGCCGGATCGCCATGTGGCACACCCTGGGCGACGCGGTCTCCCCGCTGGACCTCAAGACGGTCTCCTCCAACGTGTTCACCTCCCCGGAGATCGCGACCGTCGGGGTGACCCAGCAGCAGGTCGACGCCGGTGAGGTGCTGGCCCGGGTGGTCACCCTGCCGCTGCGGGGCAACGCCCGGGCCAAGATGCAGGGCAGCCGGGACGGGTTCGTCAAGTTGATCTGCCGCAGCGTCACGGGCATCGTGATCGGCGGTGTGGTCGTCTCCCCCCGGGCCAGCGAGCTCATCTACCCGATCGCCCTGGCGGTGGCCCAACGGCTGACCGTCGACCAGGTGTCGGAATCCTTCACCGTCTATCCGTCGATGACCGGCTCGATCGCCGAGGCGGCCCGGCGGCTGCACGGCACGCGCTCGATCAGCTGAGCAGGCGACCACCACCGGGTACCTTCGAGGTCGTGAACGCAGTGACCGACGTGGATTCTGTGGCCATGGTCGCGGAGCTGCTGCGGGGCCGCACCTGGGTCGCGCTGACCGGGGCGGGGATGTCCACCGACTCCGGGATCCCGGACTACCGCGGGCCCACGTCCATCCGGGCCACGCCCATGCAATACGGCGAGTTCGTCGGGTCGACCCCGGCCCGCCGGCGCTACTGGGCCCGCTCCCACCAGGGCTGGCGGCGGATCGGCCAGGCCCACCCGAACACCGGGCACCGGGCCCTGGTCGAGCTGGAGCCCACGGGGTTGGTCGGGGTGCTGACCCAGAATGTCGACGGCCTGCACCAGCGGGCCGGCAGCTCCCGGGTGATCAACCTGCACGGTGACATCGGCCGGGTCGTGTGCCTGGGCTGCGGCGCGCTGACCTCCCGCCGCGAGCTGCAGGACCGGCTCGAGGTGCTGAACCCCGATCTGGGCGAACCCGCGACGACCGAGCACGCCGAGCTCCGCCCCGACGGCGACGCGGTGGTGGAGGACTGGCAGGACTTCGTGCTGGCCGACTGCGAGGGCTGCGGCGGGGTCCTCAAGCCGGACGTGGTGTTCTTCGGGGAGTCGGTGCCCAAGCCCCGGGTGCAGCAGGCGTACGACCTGGTGGACAGCGGGGAGGTGCTGGTCGTGCTCGGGTCGTCGCTGACCGTGATGTCCGGACTCCGCTTCGTCCGGCACCGGGCCAAGCGGTCCGAACCAACGGTGATCGTCAACCAGGGCCTCACCCGGGGGGACGACCTGGCCGCCGTCAAGCTCGACCGGGGCTGCTCGGAGACCCTGAACGCGCTCCGGTCCCGGCTGCTGCCCTGATCAGCCGGTAGCACGCCCGGCCGGGTGGTGCGGCTCAGTCGCCGCCGAACATCCCGTCGAACATGCCGCCGATGCTGTCACCGATGTCGCCGAACCCACCACCGATGCTGTCGCCGATCCCGTCGAGCCCGCCGCCGATCTCGCCCATGCCCGCGCCCATGTCGCCCATGCCACCGAAGGGGTTGCCCATGCCGCCGAACAGCAGGCTGCCGATCAGCACCCCGGAGAGCATGTCGCTGCCGCTCCAGCGGCTGTAGTAGCCCTGGGCCCAGGGCGCGTACGCCTGACCACCCTCCCAGTAGGGCACCCGCTGGGCGCCGACCTGGACCGTACGGATGTAGGGGTCGGCTCCGGCCAGCACTCGCTCGGCGTCGGCCGGGCAGGCGGGCACGGCCCGCAGTGCACCGTTGGCCGGGGCCCAGTCGACGTCGCGTGACGACGGGCCGTGGGCCGGGTTGAAGAAGCACGGCGGTCGCTTGGCGGGCAGCGGGTCCCCGGCGATCCGGGCCTTGACGCAGGCCACCGCGTAGCGACCGTCCTCGAGGATCTCGGTGACGTGCCGGATCTCCTCGGGCTTGGTCACCGCGTCCAGGGACGACTTCGAGTCCTCGTACGCGTCCAGGGCCCGTTGGTAGTCCTGCTGCATCGGCTCGTCCAGCGCGTGCCCGGCGACGTCGACGTCCAGCCGCTGCAGCTCTTCACCGAACTTGGTCACGTCCTCGTCGGCCGCCCGACGCGAGGTCGACAGCTGGTTCTCCAGGGCTGCCTGCTCGGTGGCGCGGCGCTTGTTGACCGCGTTACGGCGGTAGAGACCCACGCCGCCACCGATGACGACGAACAAGATGAGGAGGGTCAGTAACTCGGACATGGATTTCAGTCTGCCCGTCCAGGCCCCGAATCCGCGTTCCGTGGGCTGGTTCTTACCCAGCTTTTAGTCCAGTCAAACCTCGATGATCCGGCAGAGGGTCGAACCGCTGGTCACGGTCGCTCCCACCTCCGCGGCGAGCCCGGTCACGGTCCCGTCGCGGTGGGCGGTCAACGGCTGCTCCATCTTCATCGCCTCCAGCACCACGATGAGGTCACCGGTGTGTACGGCATCCCCGTCGGCCACCGCCACCTTGACGATGGTGCCCTGCATCGGTGACGTCAGCGAGTCACCGGAGGGGGCCTTGGCCGCGGGCCCGCCGCCCCGGGCGCTCGGCCTCTTCACCTTGGCGGCGGGCGCGCCGGCCCCGGCGCCCAAGCCCGCCGGCACGACCACCTCGAGACGGTGGCCGTTGACCTCCACGACGACGGTCGACCGGTCGACCGGGTCGGGGGCCTCGGCCGTGGGCCCGGCGTACGGGGGGATCTGGGTCGCGAACTCGGTCTCGATCCAGCGGGTGTGCACCCCGAAGTGGCCGTCCGCCGCCACGAAGGCCGACTCGTCGAGCACGGCGCGGTGGAAGGGCACCACGGTCGGCATCCCCTCGACCACGAGCTCGGCGAGGGCCCGCCGCGACCGGGCCAGGGCCTGGGTCCGGTCGGCGCCGGTGACGATGATCTTGGCCACCAGGGAGTCGAAGCTGCCCGGCACGGTCATCCCCGACAGATATCCCTCGTCAGTTCGTACGCCGGGGCCGCCCGGGGCCCGCCAGCTGGTCAGGGTGCCCGGGGCGGGCATGAAGTTGCGGCCCGCGTCCTCGGCGTTGATCCGGAACTCGATCGAGTGACCCGTGACCACGGGGTCGGAGTAGCCCAGAGCCTCGCCGTCGGCGATCCGGAACATCTCGCGTACGAGGTCCAGGCCGGTGACCTGCTCGGACACCGGGTGCTCGACCTGCAGCCGGGTGTTCACCTCCAGGAAGGAGATGGTGCCGTCCTGGCCGACCAGGAACTCGCACGTCCCGGCGCCGACGTAGCCGGCCTCGGTCAGGATCGCCTTCGAAGCCGCGTAGAGCCGCTCCACCTGGTCGGGGGTGAGGAACGGCGCGGGAGCCTCCTCGACGAGCTTCTGGTGCCGGCGCTGCAGCGAGCAGTCCCGGGTGGAGACGACCACCACGTTGCCGTGGGTGTCGGCCAGGCACTGGGTCTCGACGTGCCGGGGCCGGTCCAGGTAGCGCTCCACGAAGCACTCGCCCCGGCCGAAGGCGGTCACGGCCTCCCGGGTCGCGGATTCGAAGAGCTCAGCGATCTCACCCATCTCGCGGACCACCTTGAGCCCGCGGCCGCCGCCACCGAAGGCGGCCTTGATGGCGATCGGCAGCCCGAACTCGGCGGCGAAGGCTTCCACCTCGGCCGCGTCGGCCACCGGGTCGGCCGTGCCGGGGACCAGCGGGGCGCCGACCCGCTCGGCGATGTGCCGGGCTTGGACCTTGTCGCCCAAGGCCTCGATGGCGCCGGGAGGCGGGCCGATCCAGGTCAGCCCGGCCTCGATCACGGCCGTCGCGAACCCGGCGTTCTCGGCCAGGAAGCCGTAGCCGGGGTGGACGGCGTCGGCGCCGCTGCGCTGGGCGACGCTCAGGATCTTGGCCACGTCGAGGTAGGTCTCGGCCGGGGTGGCCCCACCCAACGCGTACGCCTCGTCGGCGAGCTGGACGAACAGGGAGTCAGCGTCCGGGTCGGCGTAGACCGCCACACTTGGCAACCCGGCGTCCGCGGCGGCCCGGATCACCCGCACCGCGATCTCCCCACGGTTGGCGACGAGCACCTTGCTGATTCCCACGACTCTCCTCGGACGACGACCTCGGCCCGCGCCACGATGAGCAGTGGAGGGGCCATACCTGTCGGGAGTGTAGCGATCGGGGACCGCGCCGGACCGCGTCCCGGTCGCCGCCGGGCGGCGGGGGCGTACGTCGAATGGGTGTGCGCGAGTCCAGCTCGGACCGGAAACGGGGGTGCTCATCGGCGTCGTTCTTGCTTAGGCTGCTGCCATGGAGCCTGACACCAAGGACTGGACCTGGACGCTGACCCGGCGGTGTGCGGAGTGCGGGTTGTCGGCGGGGGAGATCGAGATCGACGAGGTCGGCGTACGCGCCTTCGTGGCCGCCCAGGAGTGGGTCCAGATCCTGCGCTCCAGCCCGGCCGTCGAGGTGCGGCCCGACCCGGACGTCTGGTCGCCCCTGGAGTACGGGGCCCACGTTCGCGACGTGATCGGTGTCATGGGCGGTCGGTTGGCGCAGCTGCTGGCCGAGGACGACCCCACCTTCGCCAACTGGGACCAGGACCAGACCGCGGTCGACGAGGCGTACGGCGAGCAGGACCCCGAGGTGGTGGCGATCGAGCTGGAGGCGGCGGCCCAGGTCTTCGTCGACCAGGTGCGTGGGTTGACCCCGGACCAGCTGCTCCGCCCAGGGCGACGGTCCAACGGCTCCGAGTTCACCGTGACCACCCTGCTGCAGTACTTCCTGCACGACGTGATCCACCACCTCTGGGACGTGACCGGGCAGCAGGACGCCACCACCTCGCTGGTGCTGGATTAGGTCACCGGCCCGGACGGCCCCAGTCCGGAAAACCGGCTGGCGTCCCGGGCCGGGGCTGGGCTGGAATGGCCCGGTGATCCCCAGCACCTGGACCCCGTACGTCCGCGAGAGCGACGGAGAGCTGCTCGGCTACCTGCTGCGCGACGAGCGCGGTACGGTCCCGCTGACCCTCTTCGGCTACCCGCTGGCCGAGGCCTCGGAGCAGGCCGCAGCGGCGCAGATCTTGGAGACCAGCGGGCTCGCGGCCCTAGCGCGACGGTGGCGGTTGCGGACTTAACGCCACAGAACAATGGCTCGACCGTAAGCCGAACGCCGCGCTGCACCCCTCCCGCGGGGCTGCACCCTGCCCTCGGCGTTGCACCCCTCCCAAAGGGTGTAACCACCCGGCAGGGGTGCAGCGGACGAGAGGGGTGGGCGTTATCCCCAGATCGGGCTCGAGGGGCTGTGCCGAGGACCCCGTTCTGGTGGGCTACAGGGATGACCTCCGTCCCGGGCGCGCGGCCCGCCTCGACCCGACAGCTGCGCGAGCAGGGTTACGCGTACGACGAGCTCGCCGCGCTGATCCGCGCCGGCGCGCTGTCACGGGTGCGGCGAGGGGCGTACGCCGTCAGCATCCCCGAAAGCCCCGAGGACCGGCACCGACAACTGATCGCAGCGACCCTCCCGCAGCTCGCCGGTGACGCGTGTGTCAGCCACCAGTCGGCCGCGGTGCTGCACGGCCTGCCGACCTGGTCGGACCAGCTGGGCCTGGTGCACGTCACCCGACCCCGGGCGAACGGGGGCCGCCGCCGTACGGTCACCCAGGTCCACCCCGGGCCGCTGGCCGCGGACGACGTGGTCGTACTCCACGGACTGGCCGTCACCTCCCTGGCCAGGACGGTGGCCGACTGCTCCCGGACTCTGTCCTTCTCCCGCGCCGTGGCCATCGGGGATGCGGCGTTGCGCTCCGGTATGCGCCCGGAGGATCTGTCCGCCCAGCTCGGACGGCGGCCGGGCCGACCGGGCATGCCCCAGTCCCGACGCGTGGCCGCCTTCATCGACGGCCGGTCCGAGTCCGCGGGGGAGTCCCTGAGCCGGGTCCTGTTGCGCCGCCAGGGGCTACCAACCCCGCAACTGCAGCTGGTCGTGCTGGACCGGGCGCACCTGGAGGTCGCCCGGACGGACTTCGGGTGGGAGGAGCGCCGGACGCTCGCGGAGTTCGACGGCAGGGTCAAGTACGGCCGGTTGCTCAGGGACGGCGAAACCGCGGGTGACGTCATCTACCGCGAGAAGGTGCGCGAAGACATGCTGCGCGACCTGGGTTGGGAGGTGGTGCGGTGGGTGTGGGCTGAGCTGCAGGATCCCGCGTTGATCGTCGGCCGGCTGCAGCGGGCCTTCGCGCGGGGCACCCGGCGGTGACGCTGCACCCCTCGTCAGCGCCCTACACCCCACGCAAGGGGTGCAACCGCGGCGGAGGGGTGCAGGGGCTGGCCTCAGATGGGGAGCTTGCGGAATAGCGGCCGGGGGACGTGCCGCAAGCCGGACATCACGAACCGCATCGGGTTGGGCACCCAGATCAGCTCCTTGCGGCTGGCCAAGCCCGCGATGGTGGCCTCGGCTACCTGCTCCGGGGTGACGGCCAGCGGTGCGGACTCCAGACCAGCGGTCATCTTGGAGTGCACGAACCCGGGGCGGACGACCAGCACCCGTACGCCGTGCGGCGCGAGGGCCTCGCCGAGACCCAGGAAGAACCCGTCGAAGCCGGCCTTGGTCGAGCCGTAGACGAAGTTGGACCGGCGTACCCGCTCCCCGGCCACACTCGACAACGCCACGATCCGGCCGTGCGACTGGGCCCGCATCTTGTTGGCCAGCAGCACCCCGAGGTGCACCGGCGCGGCGTAGTTCACCTCGGCCAGCTCGAGCGCGAGCTCCGGGTCCGACCACGCCTGCTCGGCGTCACCCAGCAACCCGAAGGCGAGCACGGCCACGTCGATGTCCCCGGTGGCGAACGCAGCGTCGATGGTGGCCGTGTGCGAACCGTGGTCCCGGGCGTCCAGGTCGACCTCGCTCACCTGGCAGCCGAGCCGGGTCAGCTCGGCCGCGGCCGCCGTACGCCGCTCGCTCGGCCGGGCCGCGACCACGACCCGCAGCGGGCCCTGGGCCGCGTACGACCGGGCGATGGCCAGCGCGATGTCGGAGGTGCCGCCGAGCAGCAGCAGGGACTGGGGTGCGCCGAGCGCGTTGATCATAGGAGCTGCTTTCGTCGGGTGGTTGGAGCCGAAGCTAGAGGTGCAGGCGACGGGCCAGGTCGGAGTTGAACAGCCCGGCCGGGTCGACCTCACGGCGTACGGCCAGGAAATCGTCCAGCCGCGGGTACATCTGCCGGAAGCGCTCGGCGCTGAGCCGGGAGTCCTTGGCCAGGTAGACCCGGCCGCCCGCCCCGACGACCTGCTCGTCGAGGGCGTTGCACAGCCGGTCCAGCCCCTGCTCGATGGGCAGGTCCACGGTCAGGGTCCAACCCGGCATCGGGAAGGACAGCGGCGACGGGTTGCCCGGGCCGAACCGCTTCAGCACGTTGAGGCACGACAGGTGCCCGGAGGTGACGATCATCTCGAAGCAGCGCCGGAAGGTGTCGGCCTCGGAGAAGGGCACCACGAACTGGTACTGCAGGAAGCCGTTCGGGCCGTAGACCCGGTTCCACTCGGCCACGATGTCCAGCGGGTGGAAGAAGGCGGTGATGTTCTGCAGCGCCCCGACCTGGTGCTTGGGGGCCTTGCGGTACCAGAACTCGCTGAACGTCTTGGCCGTGGCCAGGTTGACCATCCGGTTGGGGAAGACCTCGGGGATGGTGCCGAACGAGGGGGCCACGAACTTCAGCGGGTCGCGCTTGAGCTTGGGCGTGAGCTCG
>JAABUN010005307.1_pt1 | contig 16167 bp, 13 predicted proteins | sample 5559311 | NCBI WGS metagenome assembly JAABUN01 (sample SAMN10711877, study PRJNA513370) | rock metagenome | isolation source: Antarctica rocks | place: Antarctica: Victoria Land, Siegfried Peak sud
GCTGCCCGCACCGTCGATCAGCTCTGGCGCGTCATCGGCGAAAGCCTCGACGCCTTCACGCCGAACGAATGCGCTAACTACTTCGCCGCCGCAGGATATGACGCATTCTGATCGAAAATCGCTCTAGCGAAGTGGGGCGGATGGGAAGCAGCTACGGTGACACGCCTGCCACTGCCCGCTTTCCACCACGCACAGTCGTCGGGGCTGGTGCCGTCACATGGCAACCTGTGGCCGAAATGGCGGTCGGGCGGCAAGCGACCAGAGGTGGTCCGTTGCTGAGTATCTCGATGGCCTTTAAAAGCTGCTGTTCATTTAATATGATGCCGAACTGCATTGCCTTTGTACATTGGCGTCAAATTTCCTGGCGACACGTGGCTTGAGAGATTAGCAAGGCAGAATGATCGATCGCCAATTTTGAGCAAGCAACGTTTTATGCACATCAATCGCCGAGAGGTAATTGCTGGTGCAGTTGCCCTCACACTCCCCGTTAAAGCCTATGCGAGGGAGGCGCCATTGAACGGGTCAGTGGGTATAATAGCCACCAATGCTGGCATTGGTGGGATTGTATTTCTCGGCGAGAACGGCGTGCTGTTGGATGATTCACTTGCATGGCATATCGGCTCAAATACCAAGGCCATGACGGCAGCGCTTTATGCGCGACTGGTTGATCGCGAAATCTGCAGATGGGGAGTATCGGTTTCCGATTTATTTCCCACTATGGAAGTCGATCCAGCTTGGAAGGCAGTTAATGTGGAGCAGTTAATGGCACATGCTTCAGGTCTTCGAGATTCTTCCATTGACAAAGCTTGGCTAATCGAGCGCTACCGAGACAAACTGTCACCAATCGATCAACGTCTAGCGTTTACTAAGGCAATGTTGACGAGTCCGCCGGAGGGAGCTGTTGGTTCATATGCTTATGTGAACGCAGGATATGTAGTGCTTGGCGCTGCTATAGAACAGGCGACTGGGATGGACTGGGAGCAAGCGATGCGAACCGAATTGTTCGCTCCGTTGAAAATGCGCGAGACGGGTTTTGGCGCACCTCCCGGATCGGGAATTTGGGGACGACAAACGGTAAACGGGCTACTACAGCCGGTCGATCCTAAGGGGGGGATGGCGGATAATCCCGCCGTACTCGGACCGTCGGGGGGTGTTCATGTCACTCCGGGAGATTATGCACGGTTCCTGTCCTTGTTTCTACTTAACGGATCGCCTCTTTTGAATCCTGCAACACTCGAACATCTGCTCGATCCGCCAGCACGAGCGTTGAGCTATGCTGGCGGTTGGAGCCTTGTAGGACCACCGGGTAACATTTCGGAATCGCTGACCCACAACGGTTCCAACACCCTGTGGTTCGCGACCGCCCTAATCAAGCGGAGCCAGAAAATAGCATACGCCGCGATGACCAACCAAGGCGGCGGCAAGGGCAAAAAAGTGACAGACGATCTGATCGAGAACTTGGAGATCAAACCCGCACCGGGATAATCACATCTCCTATCCACGTTGCTTTGCAACACCAGAAAAGTCGATGTCGTCCCAATCCCCCGCTGTCAGCAGACGGACAGCTAACCACCAAACCCGGTCATCACCTGGTGCGAAACGGATGGCTCCGGCTGGCCGAAAGCGGAATGGCCGCTCTTGGAGCGCCCCGTCAGGAAAGCGGCCATTCCGCCTTCGACCACTTGCTGACAGTGCTGCTGCGAGACGGTGTGCCCAAGAGCGGTCACTGACATTCAAGAGCCTGCTGCATCCAATCGATCGAGCAATTCGGAGATTCGATTGAAAAGCGACAGTCGCGCCAGCGCATCATCGAGGCGATTGAGGACAGACACCACACCACCGGCTTCCTCGTCCAGCGCTGCCGCCGCCCTTTCGAACGCCACCCATTGGGGGGCCAAGTCGCGGACCCAGACCTGACCCTTGGGCGTAAGCGACAGCACGCGCCGACAGTGTGCGGCAACACGGCGCTGACTGCCCGGATGCGGGCCGGCGGCCTCACCTGTGCCCGCTCCGTTCCGATCGGGGTCGAGCCCGGCCGCTTCGCTCCGGACCATCGCGACGAGAAGCTCCGGGCGTCGCTGCTCGCCTAGTGCGGGCTTGGGCCGTCCGCGACCTTGCTGCTGATCGTCGGTCGGCTCGCGCCCGAAAAGCGTTGGGGCCTGGTCATCGAAGCCGCCGTGGCTGCGGGCGGGCGCCGACCAATCGGGCTCCTGCTCGTGGGCCACGGGTCGGAGCGCGCCGCGCTAACCCGCCGCATCGCGGGCAATCCGCACATCCGCATCAGTCCCCCCGTCGACCGCGACGCGATGGCCTGCCTGCTCGCCAGCGCCGACGTGCTCGTCCACGGCTGCGAGGCGGAGACCTCCGGCCTGATCGTCGCGGAGGCGCGCGCGAGTGGGCTGCCGCTCGTGGTGCCGGACGAGGGCGGAGCGCCCGACCAGCTCAGCGCGGGAGCGGGAGCGATCTACCGGGCGGCGAACGTCCACAGTCTGCTGCACGCCATCGAAGCCATCGTCTCGGATCTGCCCAGCGTGAGGCGTCACGCGCCCGACGGATCGCGCCAGGTCGCCACGATGGACGACCACTTCCACAGGCTGGCGACGTTGTACAAGCGGCTGATCCGCCCGCTAGCAAAGGTTGCCTGATCTCATCCGGCAGCGGGAGTGCGCGAATCTAGCGATCGACATTTCCGATCACGGTCGGACGGAGGTCGGGGCAAACAAGCTCATCGCTGGAGGACCGACTCCCTGCTGACCGATAATGGTCGGCCTTCTCTAATGGCTTTTGTCGCGAACCTCACCGTGAGCCGGACATCGCGATGAGAAAGGCGGACGCTGTGCTCGAACCGATCTTCTCCAGCGTGTCGGTGTCTCGGCCACCGCCCCATGTGTCAACGGACCCGTTCATCTACATTGGCACATCCGATAGCCCGCTCCAGCCTGAGCCAAGCTAAGGGGTTTAGATAGGACATGGCCCACCCCCGGGTCGCCACTAAGGATTACGCCATGACCTCCATTAAACTTCTCGCCCTCGTCGCCGGCCTCGGCCTTGTGGCCGCTCCCGTGCTGGCAAGGCCGAACGCCGAGGCCAGCGAGCAATCGGCGGCCAAGCCTGCCGCCAAGCTCACGATGAAGCAGGCCGAGACGATCGCGTTGCGCGAGGCGCCCGGCCGAGTGGTCGAGCGCGACTATGAGAAGGAGGACGGCACCTGGCGCTATTCCTTCGACATCCGCCAGGGCAAGCGCATCCATGAGGTCGGTGTGAACGCCAACACCGGCAAGATCGTCGAGAGCGCCTTTGAGGCGGCTGGCGACAAGGACTGAGGCCAGAGCGTCGGCGATGCACATCCTGATTGCCGAAGACGATGACGACACGGCCGGGTTCGTGGAGCGCGGGCTCCGCGAACTCGGCCACGTCGTGAGCCGCACCGCCAATGGTGAGGACGCGCTGCATCTGGGCGCGACCGAGCCGTTCGATGTCGTGGTGCTCGACCGAATGCTGCCCAAGCTGGACGGGCTGGACGTGCTGCGACGCTGGCGGGTGGCGGGCATTCGCACGCCGGTGCTGCTGCTCACCGCCTTAGGCGGCATCGCCGATCGGGTGACCGGGCTGGAGGCCGGCGCGGACGACTACCTGGTCAAGCCGTTCGCCTTCGCTGAACTTGCCGCGCGGCTGGATGCACTCATGCGACGTCCGCCGATCAGCGACACGCCGACCCGCTTTACAGCGGGCGATGTCACGCTTGACCTGCTCACTCGGGAGGTGCGGCGGGGCGGCGCGCTCGTGCGCCTTCAGCCGCGCGAGTTCTCCGTGCTGGAGCAGCTGATGCGCCACGCCGGCCGCGTCGTCACGCGAACCATGCTGCTCGAGAATATCTGGGGCTTTCACTTCGACCCGCAAACCAACATCGTCGAAAGCCATCTGAGCCGGTTGAGGACGAAGCTGAACCACGGGCACGACTTTGACCCAATCGAGACCCTGCGTGGTCTGGGCTATCGGATGCGCGATGCTCGCTGAGCTGCGGCGCAGCGCCGCCTACCGCATCGCCTTTGCCACGGCGGCCGCGTTCGCCTTGACGATTCTGGTGCTGGGCGGGGCGGTCTATTGGATCGCACACAACGAGTTCCTCCGCCAGCAGGACAGGGGATTGGCCGACGAGAGCGCGGACCTCGCCCGCGTGGCGCGGGACGGCGGACAAGCCGGGGTGGAACGTGCTCTTGCGGCACGGGGGCGCGACAGGCCCCTGAACATCTATGGCTACGCCCTGTTCGACGAGGCCGGGCAGCGGGTGGCCGGCGACATGCGGACCGCGCGCCCCGGTTCGGGCGTCCAGACGGTCACCTTTCTGGACCCGAGTGAAGGCGTGGACACGGCGCGCGGCCTTGCCACCGACCTGCCCGGTGGTCGCACTCTTCTCGTGGCGCTGGACGGCGAGCCGCTGGAGCGGATCGACCGCACGATCCTGCTGCTGTTCGGCGGGGCGCTGATCGCCGTGCTCCTCGCCAGCCTGGGCGGAGCGTTGGTGCTGGGCGCGACCCTTCGCCGCAGGTTGGAGCGGATCGGCGGAACCGCGCGCGCGATCGCGGCGGGCGAGCTGGACCGGCGCGTGCCGGTCGGAGCGCGGGGCGACGAGTTCGATCGGTTGGCCGTGTCGCTGAACGCGATGCTCGACCGGATCGTGCAGCTGATGGACAATCTACGGCAGGTGTCGGGCGATGTTGCCCACGACCTTCGCACCCCGTTGGCGCGGTTGCGGGGCGGTTTGGACGCCGCGCTGTCCGAGCCGCCCGATCCGCTCCGCCAGCGCCGCGCGTTGGCTGATGCCGTGGATCGCAGCGACGAGCTGCTGTCCCTGTTCGCAGCCATTCTGCGAATCTCCGAAGTCGAGGCGGGGCTGCGCGACAACTTCGCAGCCTTCGACCTGGATGAACTGGCTGCCGAACTGTGCGACAGCTTCGCGCCCGCTGTTGCCGATGGAGGCCGTACTTTGTCTTGTCACACGGACAGCGGCTTGATCGTCGACGGCGATCGTGCGCTGATGGCGCAGGCGGTGGTCAACCTGCTCGACAACGCGCAGGCGCACACGCCGGAGGGAACAGAGATCACGGTGCTGACCGACCGCAACGGAACCGAGATGTGTGTGACCGTCGCCGACGATGGACCTGGTGTGCCCCCGGCGGAGCGTGAACGGATCACGCGGCGCTTCGTTCGGCTGAATGGCAGTCGGTCGACGCCGGGGCACGGGCTTGGCCTGAATCTGGTCGACGCCGTGGCGCGGCTGCACGGTGGTTCGATTGAGGTGGGCGACAATGCGCCGGGGTTGCGGGTCACCATTCGCGTGCCGGGGATCGCAGCGTGAAACGGTCGGCGGCGGCGATCGCGGCGATCCTGCTGCTGGCGGGTTGCGCCACCTATCGGCCGCTGCCGCTGGAGAGCGACCTCTCCACGCTGACCCCGTCCGTGGCGTCGGTCCTGTCGCGCGACGCCTCCGCGCTGTCGCGGCCCTATCTGACGCCCGCCACCATCGACCTGGCCAGGCCGCTCGACCCCAACGGCATCGCCACGATGACGGTGCTCTCCAATCCCGATCTGAGGGCACAAAGACTGCTTCTGGGCGTCGCGAACGCGCAGGCGTTCGCGGCCGGGTTGCTGCCCGACCCCGTCTTCTCCTTCGGCGTGGCCAAGGTGCTGAGCGGCCCCGACACCATGCTCGACATCGCGAGCGCTCTCGGCTTCGACTTGAACGCGCTTCGCACGCGCAAGGTGGACTTGGCCCGCGCCCGCGCCGCAATCCGGCAGGTGCGGCTCGACCTCGCCTGGGCGGAGTGGCAGGCGGCGGGACAGGCGCGGCTGCAGGCGGTCCGGATCGCCGGGTTCCGGCGCGCGGCGGACTTGGCGGGGCAGAGCAGCGCCATCGCCCGCTCGCTCCTCGACCGGACGCTCGCCGCCGCCGGACGCGGCGACCTGTCGGCCGACCGGGTGCAGGCGGCACAGATCGCCGCCTTTCAGGCGCAGACGTTGCTGCGGACCACCGAGCGCGACCTGATCGCCGCACGGTCGGAGCTGAGCCGTTTGATCGGCTTGCCGCCCGACCTGCCAATCCAGCTGGCGGCGCTCGACCCCGACGAACGCCGGCTGCCAACGGCGGCACAGCTGTTCACGATCGCACAGTCCGAGCGTACGGATTTGCGCGCCCTGGAGGCGGGCTATCAGAGCCAGGAGGCGGCGGTGCATCGCGCCGTGCTGGATCAGTTCCCCACCCTGCTGCTGGCGGTGAACGGCACGCGCGACACGGCGGGCAATCTGATCGTCGGTCCGGCGGTCGACTTTACCCTGCCGCTCTGGAACCGCAATCGCGGCGGCATCGCATTCGAACGCGCCACGCGCGCCGCGCTGAAGGCGGAATATGAGGGTCGCCTGTTCCAGACCCGCGCCCAAATCGCGGCCGCCGTGCAGAATGTGGAGCTCGCCCGCCGCCAGCTCGACAGCGTGCGCTCGAGCCTGCCCGATCTCGTCCGCTTCGCCGAAGCCACGCGGCGCGCGGCGGATCGGGGCGACCTGGCGCTCGCCACGGCCCAGGTCGCCGAGCAGGCAGTTCTCGAACAACGCATCCTGCTGGTCCAGAGCGAGGAGCTGATCGCCGAGCAACTGGTGGCGCTCGAGCTGTTGACCGGCACGTTGAGGGAGGGCTGGACCCGATGAGACTTATCCTATGAAACTGACCGGGCCCCTGATCGCCTTCCTATTGGCGGGCTGTTCCGGCGGGACCAGCACGCCGACCGCCGAACCGACCCCGGCGGCACTCGTGGCTCTCGCGCCCGCGCAGGCCGGCTCGCTCGATCGCACGGTCACGATCTATGGCGTCGCCGAGAGCAGTGCGAGCAGTGGGCAAGCACTCTCCTCGCCAACAGACGCGATCGTCAGCGAACTGCGGGTTTCGGTCGGCGCGGCCGTGTCGCGCGGGCAAGTGATCGCCCGCCTCTCTCCCGCGCCGACGGTGCGCCTGGATCTCGCCAAGGCATCCGCCGACGCCCGCGCGGCCGACGCGGCTCTCGCGCGTGCCAAACGCCTGCGCGCCGACGGACTGGTGAGCGACGCGGAGGTGGAGAGGGCGCGCGCCGCCGCCGCCTCGGCCGACGCGACGCGCGCCAGCCTGTCCTCTCAGACCGGCTCGCTCACGCTGCGCGCGCCGGTCGCGGGCTTCGTCGCTACGATCGCGGTCAGTCCGGGCGACCGGCTGACAGCCGGGGCACCGGTGGCGACGATCACGCGGGGCGGCGCGCTGCGCGGCCGGTTCGGTGCGGACCCCCAGGTGGCACGCGCCCTGCAGCCCGGCCAGCGCATCCAGGTGACGACCTCCACCGGCACCGCGCCCTTTGCCGCCCCGATCGTCTCCATCACGCCAGTCGCCGATCCGCAGACGCGCCTCGCGTCGATCTTCACCACACTTCCCAGCCAGGCAGGCGTCGCGGCGGGCGAGTCCTTATCGGGTGAGGTGGTGGTGGCGAGCAGCGGGAACGCGCTCACCATCCCCTACGACGCGCTGCTCGACGATGGCGGCCGGCCTTATGTCTTCACGGTGTCGGGCGGCGTCGCGCATCGTCAGGATGTGGTCATCGGCCCCGTCAGCAACGGTCGGGTTGCGATCACCAAGGGGCTCGCGCCCCGCGCTCAGGTGGTGGTGAAGGGCGGCACGGCGCTCGACGACGGCGTGAAGGTCCGCACCAGGTGAGGACCAAGCTTTGACCGAAGCGCTGTCACGGCACGCCCGCGCGCTGTGGCTGGCAGTGCTGCTGCTGGTGGCGGGCGGTGTCTTTGCCGGCACCCGCCTGCCCGTCAGCCTGTTCCCGCAAATTGACTATCCGCGCGTCGTCGTTTCGATCGACGCGGGTGAGCGCGATGCGGCGCAGATGGCGGCCGAGGTAACCCGCCCGATCGAGATCGCATTGCGCGCCGTGCCAAGCGTCGTGCGCGTGCGCTCGACCACCAGTCGTGGGTCGGCGGAGGTGGCTCTGAACTTCAACTGGGGTCACGACATGGTGTCGGCGACTCTTGCCACGCAGGCGGCGCTCGCCACCTCGCTGCCCGACCTGCCTTCGGGCACGCGCTTCGACGTGCGCCGCTCCGATCCGACGATCTTTCCGGTGCTGGGAATCGCGCTCACCTCTAAGTCGCTGGACCAGGAGGCGCTCCGCCAACTCGCGGAGTTCAAGGTCCGGCCCGCGCTCACCGCCGTCGAGGGCGTCGCCGGGGTGGACGTGCTGGGCGGCAGCCCCCGCGAGCTGGCGGTGGAGATCGACCCGGCGCGCGCGCAGGCGGTCGGCGTCAGCCTGCCGACAATCGCCGACGCACTCGCCAAAGCCAATGTCGTGCGCGGCGTCGGGCGGATCGAAGACCGCCACCGCCTTTACCTCGTGCTGGCACAGAACCGGCTCGTCGATCAGGCGGACCTGCTCGCCACGCCGATTGTGCCCGCGTCGGCCAACGGCGTCGGGCTGATCACCCTGGGCCAGGTCGCCACGGTTCGGCCGGCCACGCAGCCGTCCTACACCCGCGTGACCTCCAATGGACAGCGAGCCGTGCTGATCAACATTCGCCAGACCTTGGACGGAGACACGGTCGGCATCGTGAAGGCGGTCGATGCCCGGCTCGCGGCGGTCGGTCTGCCCCCGACGGTGACGGTGACGCCCTTCTACGACCAATCGGAACTCGTGACAGGCGCGGCCAACGCGGTGCGCGACGCGATCCTGCTGGGCGCGGTGCTCGCCGGTATTGTGCTGTTCGTCTTCCTGCGCTCGGCCCGGCTGATGATCATCACGGGCGTCATGCTGCCCGCCGTGCTCGCCGGCACCTGCCTGGTGCTGCTCGCCTTCGGCATGAGCTTCAACATGATGACTCTCGGCGGCATGGCGGCCGCCGTGGGTCTGGTGGTGGACGACGCGGTGGTCATGCTGGAGCACATCGTGCGCCGGATGCAGGAGGGCGTGGCCAAGGGTGTGCCCAAGAGCGTGAGGGGCGTGCTCGCCGCCGCCGCCGAGATGAGCCGACCGTTGTACGGATCGACCGGGGCCACGATCGTCGTGTTCCTGCCGCTCGCCTTCATCACCGGCGTGACCGGCGGCTTCTTCAAGGCGCTAGCGCTGACAATGGTGGCCGCACTCGGCCTATCGCTGCTCATCACGCGCTTCATCATCCCGCTCGTCGCCGCCTACTGGTTGAGCGACAAGGACGCGGAGGCCGCCGACCGCGCGGACACGTCGCTCGCGCGCATGGACGCGGGCTATGTCCGCACCGCCAACAAGACCTTGGCCCGACCGCTGCTGTTCGTCGCGGTCGTCGGGATCACGATGGCGGTGGCGGGCTATTTCGCCTGGAGCAACGTGCCGTCGGGTTTTATGCCCAAGATGGACGAGGGCGGCTTCGTGCTCGACTATCGCGCGCAATCCGGTTCCGCGATTGAAGACACCGACCGGCTGCTGCGTCAGGTGGAGACGATCATCACCGCGACGCCGGAGGTCGCGAGCTATTCGCGGCGCACCGGCGTCCAGCTCGGCGGTGGGCTGACGGAGGCGGACGAGGGCGACTATTTCGTGCGGCTGAAAGGCGGATCGCGGCGCGGGATCGATGCGATCATGGCCGACATTCGCCAGCGGATCACTGCGCAGGTGCCAGGGCTTGAGGTCGAGCTGATCCAGCTGATGGAAGATCTGATCGGCGACCTGACCGCCGTGCCTCAGCCGATCGAGGTCAAGCTGTTCGGCGACGATGCGAGCACCTTGGAGGCCTCGGCCACGCGCATCGGTGCGGCGATTGGCAAGATCAACGGCGTGGTCGAGTTGGTGGACGGTCTGCGAGTGGCTGGCGACGCGCTCACCGTGCAGATCGATGCGGGCGCGGCGGCCCAACAGGGGCTGGACCCGGACACGGTGGCCACGCAGCTGGAGGCCACCATCGCGGGCATGGCCGCCACGCAGGTGCGTGTCGGCGAGCAGCAGGTCGCGGTCCGCGTCCGCGCGCCCGCCGACCTTCGCGCGCGTGCCTCCGAGCTGGAGCGGCTGTTGCTGGTCGCCCCCGATGGCCACGGCGTGCGGGTTGGGCAGGTGGCGACCGTATCCGTCGCCGCCGGCCAGAAGCAGCTCACCCGAGAGGATCTCGCCCCTTTTATCGCCGTCACCGCCCGGCTGGAGGGCCGCGACCTGGGCTCGGCCATGACGGAGGTGCGTTCCACGGTTGCTGGCCTCAACCTGCCGTCCTCCATCCGCGTCGATTACGGCGGTCTTTACGCTCAGCAGCAGAAGAGCTTCGCCGACCTGACGCTGGTGTTCGGGGCCGCGCTGCTGTTCACAGCACTCCTGCTCACCTTCCTCTTCGAGCGGATTGGTTGGACTGTGGCTGCGCTGGCCACCGTGCTGCTGTCGGCGGCGGCAGTGCTGATGGGTCTGTGGCTGACAGGCATTGAGCTCGACATCTCCGCGCTGATGGGCCTCACCATGGTGATCGGCATGGTGACGGAGCTCGTCATCTTCTTCCTGGCCGAAATCGACCGGGACAAGCCCGTCACCCTTGCGGACCTCCGCGAGGCGGGGTCCAAGCGGCTGCGGCCGATCGTGATGTCGGCCCTGATCGCCGTGCTAACGCTCAGCCCGCTAGCATTGGGACTGAGCCGGGGGTCGGGCCTGCAGCAGCCGCTCGCCACCGCCATCATCTTCGGTCTGACCGCCGCCGTCCCGCTAGTGCTGCTGTTCCTGCCCGCCCTGCTAGCGGTGTTACCTTCGAGCCGATCGGGTACTAAGTCGACGGCTGAACTGCTGCACAACTGATTCTCCGGAGCAGAGTACCACGCATGGAAACACTAACTATCGAGAAAGCGCGCCGACTGATCGGAATGGTGACGAACCACCGGGTTGAAAGCCGTATCCTCATTGTGTTTCTAACAAGCGCTATCTTGATTTTCGGGCTTGGCAAGTTCGCCAGCCAAGTCATCGAAGGTGACACGTTCGCATTTGATATTATGATAATGCGTCTATTGCGAACGACGGAAAATGCAGGATTCTCCATTGGCCCACAGTGGTTCACCAAAGCGATGATAGACGTGACGGCACTCGGCGGCGTCACAGTACTGACGTTAGTCAGTCTCTTCGCCTGCGGCTATTTGCTTGCGATGCATCAACGCTATACGGCATTCTTCCTAGTCGGATTGGTCACATTGGGAGCTCTCTCGACTACCGTTCTCAAGCAGATGTTTAGTCGAGTTCGGCCTGAAGTTGTTCCGCATCTGGTGCCGGTCGACAGTGCCAGCTTCCCCAGCGGGCACGCAATGAATTCAGCGCTTATCTATCTGACGCTTGCTATGCTGGTGGCACGAACAGAAAACGATCGGTCAATCAGCATTTACATCGTGGGCAGCGCGGTGATGACAACTCTCATCGTGGGCTCTTCGCGGGTGTATCTTGGCGTTCACTGGCCGAGCGACGTCGTGGCAGGATGGGGGGTCGGAAGCCTGTGGGCGGTACTATCCACGGTGACATTCAAAGCTATTCAGAAGCGCCGCTCCCCAACCGAAGCAGCAATCTGGTGACCAAATCCGGATCAATTGCCACCCAGCTTTCGTAAAAGCCGATAGAAGCTCTCAACATAGTCGTAGCGTACTCGCTCCGCCAAAGGATCGCCTGCAGAAATGGACTTGGAAAGAGGACAAGTCGGCCGGCAGAAGCGAGCATTCTGAACACTGGTCACTTTGCTAGCAGCAAATCTCTCAAGCAGTTTTTCCAAACGCTTAGCCATACCTACGGCACCGCATGGCCGGTTCCTGCCGGTCCGCTTTCCGGCGACGACACGAGAAAAGCAGCCGCGCGGGGATGGAGCGCAGCGGCCTCCTCAAGCCGCGCCGCAGCACGGAGATGCCGCGCCTGTCTCCCTCGCCTTTGGAGGGAGGACACGGGACGGCCCTTTGTTTAACTTCTTAAAGAGATTTCTGTCGTAGCAATGCTCGTGGTTTGCCGCGTCTCGGGCGGCTTCCGGAGGATTGCCGTAGGATTGCTGGAAAGGCGCAGGGCGAATGTTCAGTTTCGGCCTGACCAGCCTGACTTCACCCAGCAAGCGGCAGGGTGGCTTACCGTCAGCGGAGCTGCTGTGCCTTCTCGCCGCTCTCTGCTCCGTCGCAGCCGGATCGCTCGTGCTGTTTGGGTGGAGCAACGGCATCGAAGTCCTCAAGCGGGTCGATCTTACCCTTGTTGCGATGAATCCTGCCACTGCGGTGTGCTTCATTCTGGGCGGCATCGCGATCGGCCTCAATCAGTTCGGCTGCCGAGCCGCCGCCTTGGGCGCTGGGACAGCAATCGCCACCGTCGCTGCTGCAAAGCTGCTCGACATCGCCTTTGGCGGAGTGCCTGTTGACCGGCTGCTTTTTGCGGATCTGCTTGATGCGGGGTCCGGCTTCCAACCGAACAGAATGGCGCCGAACACGGCCGTGGCCTTCCTCCTCGTCGGTATCGCGCTGGTTTGTGTTTTGGGAAAAAGCCGGACGAGCCAGCTGCTTTCACAGGGGCTCGGCATCGCTGTGCTGCTGATTTCGATGTTTGCCTTGGTCGGCTATGCGTTCAATATCGATGATCTAAGCGGTGTCGGCCCTTTTAATCCGATGGCGGTCCACACGGGCGCCGGATTACTCATGGTGGGCTTCGGTATCTTGTGTCTCACCCGCCAAACGGGGCTGATGCTGGTTCTTAACGATCGTGGGCCGGCGGGTTCGATGGCACGCACGGTTCTTCCTCTCGCCATCGCAATACCCATTGCGGTGGGGGCGGGGCGGCTTTGGGGCCAGCATCACGGTTACTACGGAACCGAAGCCGGTGTCGCGTTGCAGGTAATCGCCAACGTGGTGGTCACATCTGCACTGCTCGTCTCAAGCATTCTCGCTCTTTACCGCAGCGATTGCGCAAGAATGGAACGTGAGCAGGCTCTTAAGCAGAGTGAGCACTTCAATCGCACGATTAATGAAGCCAGCCCGGATTGCGTCTCCCTCCTCGACGTGGAGGGGAAGGTCGTGTTTTCAAATGAGGCTGCTCTTCGAGCCTATGGCATACGAAGCGACTCGGATTTGGTTGGCCGTCCTTGGGGTAGCCGTCTTGATCCGAGTGCAGCAGCGGCAAGGGATGCCGCGCTCGCTGCTGCACGGGCAGGGGGAGTGGGACGAATCACTCTCTCACTGGCTGGCGCAGCCGGCGAGTTGCTGTGGTTTGAATCCCTGGTCTCCAAGCTAACGGATGCCGAGGACCAGCTTAACCGGTTTATCGTCATGTCGAGGGACATCACCGAGCAGAAACGTGTTGAGCAGCAAGTTCGTTGGACCGCGAGCCACGACGCAATGACGCAGCTTCCCAACCGCGCCTTGTTCCAGGCAAGGCTGGACCAGCTCACGGCAGAAGGCGACCGCGCTGATTTTGCGCTGCTCCTGTTGGACATTGACGACTTCAAACAGGTCAATGATACGCTGGGCCATGATGCGGGCGATGCGCTGCTGACCACCGTGGGTGACAGATTACGGAACGCGGTCCGGCCGGAGGACTTCGTTGCGCGGCTCGGGGGCGACGAGTTTGCGATCATTCTTGAGGGGGTCAGATCCGAGGCCGGGGCGACTTCGGCCGGAGCAAAGATCCTGGAAAGCCTGAGAGAACCGTGGATCTACGCGGGCCGCGTTAGCGACTGCCGCGTGAGCATCGGTGTCAGCATCGCAAGAATGCACGGCCATGCATCGGAGCTTCTGAAAAATGCCGATATCGCTCTTTACGCGGCGAAGATGCAGGAGCGGGGGCAACTAGCCTTGTTCCAGCCGAAGATGCGGGCGGACATGCAGAGGCGATCCTCGAAAATATCCGTTGCGCGCCATGCCCTTGAAGAGGGCCTGATCGTGCCGTTTTATCAGCCGAAAGTCGATCTACGAAACGGCGGGTTGATCGGCTTCGAGGCGCTGCTGCGCTGGCGGCACCCGACCCACGGCATTCAGCTGCCCAGTACGATCGACGCCGCTTTCGAGGATCACGAACTTGCACAACAGCTTACCGACCGGATCCTAAGCCAATCGTTGGCGGACATGCGGCGCTGGCTCGATGCAGGGGTGGAATTCGGACACGTTGCCGTCAACCTTGCTGCCGCGGACTTCAAGCAAAGAGAATTTGCCGAGCGCCTCTTAGAGCGCCTCGATTCCTGTAGCATTCCCAGAAGCTGCCTCCAGGTCGAGGTGACGGAAACGGTGTTCCTTGGGCGCGGCGCTGAATACGTGGAGCGAGCTTTGAAGACGCTCAGCGCTGGCGGAATTCGCATCGCACTTGATGACTTCGGGACTGGTTACGCATCGCTATCGCACCTCAAGCAATTTCCGGTAGACATCGTTAAGATCGATCGCTCCTTCTTGGAAGAACTACACAAAGACGAGCATAATGCTGCGATCGTCCGAACGGTAGTAAGTCTTGGCCGAAGCCTTGACCTCGACGTGGTCGCGGAGGGGGTGGAGACTGCGGTCCAAGAGGATTACCTGATCTCCCAGGGGTGCAGATTTGCACAAGGCTATCTATATGGGAAAGCTATGCCTGCAACCCGCGTTCCCGGAGTCGTTAGGTCTTCGGTAGATAAGTCTTCTAAGGCAGCATAGGCGCTGCCCTCCGGAGGAAGTGGAGTAGAGCATTCTCGACCCCGCGAAGCAATCCGCGGCCGCTGTTGCGGGTCAGCCAAACCGCAGCGACGCGCGGCCCGCTCAAAGGTTCTCAGGGCGATGCTCTCCCGCCGATGCGCGTGCGTCCGCAAGCATAGCAAGCTGAGCAAGCGTCCGCTTCCGGGCTGCTTGTGATTGGCGCCGGACGTCTGAGATGGGCGCAAACCAGTCCTACCCGACAGTTCGACGCTGCCCTCAGATCACGGTCTGTAGCGAGTAATCTCCCAGATTCCGGTGTTCTCATCATAGTTATGTCGGGTGGACCAGTATTTCGAATTATATTGGCCGCTTAACAGTTAGCTCGGAATGGCAGGGGTGGCCCGCTTCTGCCGGCATTATAGCCCCCTACATACACCGGGCACCCGCGCCGTGGGGCTTGATATGACTGCTCACATGAAAGTGCAGATCGCCAGGATTAAACAGCGTCTCTTCCCAGCAAAGTGACGGTCGCGTTCCTTACAGATGCTCGACCACTGCGATAGCCTCTTTAAACGTGAGCCTTGCTGGTCGCTCGTCAAGGATCAGGTGCGCGGAGCGCTCCTTATAATGAATGGCGCGGGGGCAAGTCTAGTGATAACCGACGATCTCAAGCCGGCGAACCTTGTTCTGGAGGTGATAGCCAGGAACGCCGAGCGCGAAATCGCCTACGGCGAAAAGCACATCCACCGAGGCACGCTCGATTATCATGGGCAGTCCTACCGGCGTATTGCCGAGATTGCTCTGCATGAGCTGCATGAGAATGATCGCTTCGACCACGAGGAACTTCAAGAGCGGCTGGAGCAAATAGATGCTGCCGTAGCATCGGCAGGTTAAGCCGTAACAACACCCCGCGCTTAAAGACGTGAGTTGGTGAGCGCTCAGAGGGGAGGAAGGAAGGACGTTTGAGCTGCTGCCGATCCCATGGACACGAGGTTAGGCTACATGAGCCTGCTTCTCGAAGTCCATGGGGCTGAGATACCCCAGGGTCGAGTGCCTGCGTGTGGGATTGTAGAAGCGCTCGATGTAATCGAACACGTCCTGCCTGGCCTGATTGCGCGTGCAGTAGGTTTTGCGCGCGATCCGTTCGGTCTTCAGCGAGGAGAAGAAGCTCTCCATCGCAGCGTTGTCCCAGACGTTGCCGGAGCGGCTCATCGAACAGGTGACGCCGTTGTCGGCCATCAGCCGCTGGAACTGCTCGCTGGTATATTGGCTGCCCTGGTCCGAGTGATGCAGCAGTGCATCGGGCTTGCCGCGTCGCCAGATCGCCATGACCAGCGCGTCGGTGACGAGTTGCGCCGTCATTGTGTCGCTCATCGACCAGCCGACCACGCGCCGGGAGAACAGGTCGATCACCACCGCCGCATACAGCCATCCCTCCGCAGTCCAGATGTAGGTGAAGTCGGCCACCCACTTCTGGTTCGGCGCGTCAGCGCTGAACTGCCGATCGAGCACATTGCCCGCGATGACCGATCGTTCGC
>JAABUN010005308.1_pt1 | contig 16165 bp, 13 predicted proteins | sample 5559311 | NCBI WGS metagenome assembly JAABUN01 (sample SAMN10711877, study PRJNA513370) | rock metagenome | isolation source: Antarctica rocks | place: Antarctica: Victoria Land, Siegfried Peak sud
TCGACTGTGGTGCCGCGGGCGCCCAGCTCCTCGGCGAGCACGTCGGTCTCCAGCGGGTAGTAGCCCCGCAGGGTGGAGTCGCTCCGGCTGAGGATGACGTAACCGACGCCCTCCAACCCGGCCGCCTCGTCCAGGGCCTCGACGATCTGCCGGTTGCGCTCTACCGCATCCGGCTCCGACAGGCTGCGGGTGTTGGTGAGGATGAAGAACGCCGTGGTCGGCTGGCTCAGAGCCCACCGGATGTCCGCCGTGGACCAGCTGGTCAGCACGGGCAGGTCGGCGATGGCCTGGGTGCCGGTGGGGTCGTCGTCCAGCACCACCAGCCGGCGACCAGCCCGCACGTCGTCGGATGACAGGTCGATCCGCAGCACCGGGTGCTGGCCGTCCAGCACCTGCTCGAGCGGGACCGCGCCGACGAAGGGCGGTGAGGGGGCGGTGGGGCCTCCAGCAGTCATCGGTGCGGCCTTCCGGTAGGGGGTGGGGACGTCGTCAGCGGCCGGGTCCTCATGGGCCGGTGCGCGAGCTGTCGGCGATCGACCGGGCACGGACGGCCTGCAGGTGGTCGTCGAGCGCCTCGGTGACGACGTGGTCGGGGGCGGCGGACTCGAGGGCCGCGAGGATCCGGCCGTGCTCGGCCGAGGTCTCGTGCGAGTCGGTGAGGCCGAGGCCGACGGTCTGGCGGAGCCGGTGGACGTGGGCCCCCAACGACTCGGCGAGCTGGACGATGAAGGGGTTGTCGGCCGGTCGCATCAGCGCCACGTGGAAGCCCCAGTCCGCGTCGAGGTAGCGCCGGTACCCCGCGATCCGGGAGGGGTCGGTGAGCGATCCGTCCGTGCCGTCGATGTCTGCAATCACCTGCTGGTGGTGCTCGTGGGCCCGGCGGAGCGCTGGGACGAGCTCGCCCCGGCGACGGAGGGACTGGCCCAGGGCTCCGAGCTCGACGATGCTGCGGGCATCCAGCAGCTGACCGATCTGCTCAGCGCTGAAGGGGGGTGCCACGCGGTACCCGCGGAGTGCGGTCCGGCTGACCAGGCCGGTGTGCTCGAGGTTGACCAGGGCCTCCCGGATCGGCGTCGGCGAGACACCCAGCTCGCGCGCCAAGCCGTCGATGCTCAGGGTTACGTCCGGCTGCAGGGAGCCGTCGAGCAGCATGTCCAGCAACCGGTCGTAGGCACCGTCGCGGAGCGCTCGCCGCTCCAGCCGGGCCGGCGGGACAGCCTCGGAGGGGGACGTCACCGCCCCACCCTAACCGTTGATGCTACGGGATAGGTCCTATAGGGTCGGTGATGGCGAGCGACGGAAACGCCCACCTGACCCCGGGTCCTCGGCGAACCCGTTCCACCAGCCCGACCCCGAGACATCACCGACCATCCGAGGAGCACGACGATGACATCGCCCGCACCGGTGAGCGAGAGCCTGCTGCAGCTGCCCGAACAGCGCACGGCGGTGGTGACCGGGGCCGGTGGTCCCGCCGGGATCGGGCGGGTGACCGCCCGGTTGCTGGCCGAGAACGGTTGGCAGGTGGCCCTGGTCGACATCAACGCCGAGGGTCTGGCGGCCGTCGAGACCGAGCTGCGGGAGGCGGGCCACGAGAAGGTGGCAGCGGTCCCGACCGACATCGCCTCGGAGTCCTCGGTGACCGAGGCCTTCGAACGGATCGACGCCGAGCTCGCCCCGGTGGTGGGTCTGGTCAACCTTGCCGGCATCGCCTGCACGACCACGTTGCACGAGTGCGGCCTGAGCGAGTTCGAGCGGGTGATGGCGGTGAACGTCACCGGCTCGTACCTGATGCTCAGGGCCGCCGCGTCGCGGATGATCCCTCAGGGCGTCGGCCGGATCGTCAACACCTCCTCGATCACCGCGCTTGACGGCGGCGGCACGTTCTCCAAGGGCGTGTACGCCACCGCCAAGGCCGCGGTCATCGGGATGGCCCACGGCGGTGCCCGCGAGCTGGGGCAGTACGGGATCACCGTGAACGTCCTGGCCCCGGGCCCGATCGACACCGAGATCATGGGCGGCCAGCTCACTGATGAACGTAAGGCGTCCATGTCGGCCGGCATCCCGCTCCGGCGGGTCGGTTCGCCGGCCGAGATCGCCGCCACCATCGACTTCCTGCTCTCCGCCGGTGCCGGGTACATCAACGGGGCGACCATCCAGGTCGACGGCGGGAAGCACATGCACTGAGTCGACCCGCGCGGCCTCGACGACCGTCCACGCGGACCACCCACCCGCAACCGCGCACCACCCATCTGGCCCGGCCGAGGCAAGGAGCATCCATGTCATCCCACAACGTCACCGCCGACGGGGAACGCCGGCAGCGTCACGACCTGACCGAGCTGGCGACCAAGAAGGTCTTCCGCCGGCTGCTGCCGTTCCTGCTGCTGATGTACGTGATCGCGTTCCTGGACCGCAGCAACGTCTCGTTCGCGCAGAAGGAGTTCGAGGTCGACTTCGGCATCAGCGCGGCGGCGTACGCCTTCGGCGCGGGGCTGTTCTTCGTCGGCTACGCCGTCTTCGAAGTACCCAGCAACATCCTGCTGCACAAGGTCGGGGCGCGGTGGTGGCTGGCCAGGATCATGGTCACCTGGGGCATCGTGGCGGCCTGCTTCACGTTCGTGCAGGGCACGACGAGCTTCTACGTCCTGCGCTTCCTGCTGGGCGTCACCGAGGCCGGGTTCTTCCCGGGGGTCATCTTGTTCCTCACCTACTGGGTTCCCGCCCGGCACCTGAGCCGGGCCCGTGGCTACTTCTACATGGGCATCGCGATAGCCGGCATCCTGGGCAACCCGCTGTCCGGCGGCCTGCTCGAGCTCAACGGGGTCGCGGGGCTGCGCGGCATCCAGTGGATGTTCCTGATCGAGGGCCTGATCGCGGTCGTCGTCGGTGTGTGGTCCTTCTTCTACCTGACGGACCGGCCGAAGGACGCCCAGTGGCTGCCGGCCGACGAGCGGCAGGCGCTGGTGGAGACCATCGATGCCGAGGAGACCGCCAAGTATGCCGGACAGGCGCCGCAGAGGGTGCTGGGTACGCTGGGCAACTGGCGGGTCTGGTACTTCTCGGCGATCTACTTCTGCATCCAGATCGCGGTCTACGGCTTCGTGTTCTTCCTGCCGACCCAGGTGGTCGCCATCACGGGTCAGAAGCTGGGGTTCCAGGCGTCCCTGGTGACGGCCATCCCCTGGGTGTTCGCGTTGGCCTCGGTGGCGTTCTTCCCCGGTCTGGCTGACCGGACCCGGAAGCACCGCACGATCGGTTGCGCGCTCATGCTCGGCACCGCCCTGGGCATCGTCATCTCGGGCGCGCTCCGCGACAGCCCGGTGCTGGCGATCGCCGGGCTCTCGATCGCGGCGATGGGGTTCGTGGCCATGCAGCCAATCTTCTGGACCCTGCCGACGGAGTACCTGACCGGGTACGCGGCCGCCGCCGGCATCGGGCTGATCAACTCCCTGGGCAACCTGGGCGGGTTCATGGCCCCGATCATGCGCAGCTACTTCGACGAGACGGCGGGCGGCAACGCCGGCCTCTACGTACTGGCTGTGGGAGCGGTGATGGCCGCGATCCTGTTCGCGATCACCGGCCTCTTCAAGAAGGCCAACGAGATCGAGGCCGGTTACCTCGATGCGATGAGCTCCTTCGCCGGCCAGCCGATGACCGCCCCGCCGGCGCCGGGCGGAGGGCAGGGGTCCAGGTGAGGGCGCTGGTGCTCCGCGGCGACTACGACATCGCGGTGGAGGAGCGACCCGACCCCCGGCCTGGATCGAGCGAGGTGGTCGTCCGGGTGATCGCCACCGGCATCTGCGGCTCGGACTTCCACGGCTACTCGGGCGAGAACGGCCGCCGCCACCCGGGCCAGGTGATGGGGCACGAGACGGTCGGCCGGATCGACGAGCTGGGCTCGGGCGTGACCGGCCTCGCGCTCGGGCAGCTGGTCACGGTCAACCCTGGGTGCGGGCGGAGGAGCGGACTACCACGACCAGCAGGGCTACCACTGGATCGACGACCACATCTCCACCCCGATGTCCCGTTATCCGGGCTATCAGCAGAGCCGCCGGAGCTTCGGCCTCAACGTGCTCGGCACCCTGGTGGTGACGGTGGAGGCCGACGACGGCACGGTCGGGTTCGGTGTCACGACCGCGGGGGAGCCCGGCGCCTGGATCGTGGAGAGGCACCTCGCCCGCTTCCTCGAAGGTGCGCTGGTCACCGACACCGAGCTGATCTGGGACCAGATGTGGCGGTCCACGCTGTTCTACGGCCGCAAGGGGCTGGTGCTCAACGTCATCAGCGCGGTGGACCTGGCCCTCTGGGACCTCCTGGGCCGGATCCGTCAGGAGCCGGTCTACCACCTGCTCGGGGGAGCGGTGCGGGACGAGCTCATCTTCTACGCCACCGGAGCGCGGCCCGACCTGGCCCAGCAGATGGGCCTTATCGGCGGGAAGATGGCCCTGCACCACGGTCCGCACGAAGGAGTGCCTGGTCTGCGCGCCAACATCGCCGAGCTGGCCGCGATGCGGGAGAAGGTCGGCGACGACTTCTGGCTGATGTGGGACTGCTGGATGTCGTTGGACCTGGACTACGCCGTCCGCCTGGTCGACGCGGCACACGAGCACGGGCTGAAGTGGCTCGAGGAGGCGCTGATCCCCGACGACTACTGGGGCTACCGCGATCTCCGGAGGAGCGTGCCGCGCGGCATGCTGGTCTCGACCGGCGAGCACGAGTGGACCCGGTACGGGTTCCGGATGCTGCTGGAGATGGGCTGTGCCAACATCCTGCAACCAGACGTCGGCTGGTGCGGGGGCATCACCGAGCTGATCAAGATCTCTGCCCTCGCCGATGCCTTCGGCGCGCTGGTCGTCCCGCACGGCTCGAGCGTGTACTCCTACCACTTCGTCATCACCCGGACCAACAGCCCGTTCGCGGAGTTCTTGATGATGGCGCCAGAGGCCGACCAGGTGGTGCCGATGTTCCAGCCGCTGCTGCTCGGCGAGCCGGTGCCGGTCAACGGCCGGATGAAGCTGCCGGACACCCCCGGCTTCGGCGTCGAGCTCAACCCCGACGTGCCGCTGATCCGCCCCGTCGCCCGCTAGCACCCGGGCCGTCACCAGGTCCCCCAGGTGCGCCGCCCGCTGCGGCTCGGCCTCGTCGAGGCGGTGGAGCGGGTGACGAGAATCGAACTCGCGTAGCCAGTTTGGAAGACTGGGGCTCTACCATTGAGCTACACCCGCAGAAATTTCGGACCCGGGACATGTAACCACATCCGTGCGGACCGTCGAGACGGTTCGGGCTCGCGGCGTTCCGCCGGAGTCGGGGCGACAGGACTCGAACCTGCGATCTTCTGCTCCCAAAGCAGACGCGCTAGCCACTACGCTACGCCCCGCGGCCCGCCGCGACGAGCACGGTGCCGACGGCTGAGTCTAGGGCACGGGGCAGCCCGGACCAATCGCGGTTTTGGCCCGCCCGGGCGCGCCGCCGTATGCTGGCCGATGCTCGAGACGAGCCGTGACTCGGGGCGCTCCTACCGACGCCCTGGGACGCCAAACCCAATCCAGGAGTGACAAGAGTGCCGAGCACTGTCGAGCAGCTGAGCCCCACGCGGGTCAAGATCACCGTCGAGGTGCCGTTCACCGATCTCAAGCCCAGCATGGACAAGGCGTACGCCGAGATCGCCAAGACCATCAGCATCCCCGGCTTCCGCCGCGGCAAGGTGCCCCCCATGGTCATCGACCAGCGCTTCGGGCGCGGCGCGGTGATCCAGGAGGCGTTCAACGACTCCTGGATGCGCTTCTACGGCGCCGCGGTGACCGAGAACGCGCTGGCCCCGTTGGCCCAGCCCGAGGTCGAGGTGACCAAGCTCGAGGACGGTGACCTGATCGAGTTCACCGCCGAGGTGGACGTGCGTCCCGAGTTCGACCTGCCCGACTTCTCGGGGCTTGCTGTGACCGTCGACGCCCTCGACGTGCCCGAGACCGACGTCGACGAGCAGATCGAGGTGCTGCGTAGCCGCTTCGGCTCGCGGGAGACCGTCGAGCGGGCTGCCGCCGACGGCGACGTCTTGAGCATCAACCTGGTCGCGACGCAGAACGGCGAGGCGCTGCCCGACGCCACGGCAGAGGACCTGGAGTACACCGTCGGGTCCCAGCAGATGCTCGAGGGTCTCGACGAGGCCGTCACCGGCCTGTCGGCGGGGGAGTCGAGGACGTTCACCTCCACCCTGGTCGGCGGTCCGCTGAAGGACGAGCAGGCCGACATCGTGGTCACGGTCACCCAGGTACAGGCGGTCGAGCTGCCCGAGGCCGACGACGAGCTGGCCCAACAGGCTTCGGAGTTCGACACGATCGGCGAGCTGCGCACCAGCATCGCCGACCGGCTGACCGCGATGGCCCGCCTCGACCAGGCCGGTCGCGCCCGCGACGCCGTCCTCGAGGAGCTCATCGGACAGCTCGACATAGCGGTGCCGGAGAACCTGCTGGCGTCGGAGACCGAGGCGCGCAAGCAGCAGATCACGACCCAGCTCGCGCAGGCCCAGCTGAGCCTCGAGCAGTACCTCACCGAAGCCGAGGAGGGCCAGAGCGAGGAGGAGTTCTGGACCGACGTCGAGAACCGCTCCACCCAGGCCCTCAAGGCGCAGATGATCTTGGACAAGGTGGCCGACGAGCACCAGGTGGGCGTCGACCAGAACGACCTGACCCAGCACATCATCCGGAAGGCCCAGACCGACAACGTGCCGCCGCAGCAGGTGGCCGACCACCTGCAGGAGCACCCGCACCACATCGACGAGTACATGACCGAGATCCGGCGCGGCAAGGCGCTGGCGCTCATCGTGGAGTCGGCGACGGTGACCGACAGCAACGGCGACCGCGTCGAGCTGGCCAACCTCAGCGAGGACGGCACCATCGCCGGCCCGGACGCCGAGCCCGAGACGGTCGAGGGTGAGGTGCTCGACGGTCCCGCCGCCGACGAGCAGCCCGAGGTCTGAGCCCAGAGCCTCGAGACGACGCGAACTGCGGGAGAACGGCGGGCCTGGACAGCCCGGAAGCTGTCGTCGTCCCGCAGTTCGCGTCGTCCTCAGCCCCCGGGGGGCGGCTGACCTGATCACTGTGCAGCTGGCCTGCGCCGACAGCGAACAAGCCAGCCGAGCACCCCGAGATGTCAGTGCTGCGCGGTAGGTTCGTCGACGTGAACCCACACTTCGAGTACCCAGGGCAGGCGGCCGTCGGCCAGCCCCGAGCAGCGAGCCGGAACGGTATCGGTCTCGACGACAACGTCTACCAGGCGCTGCTGCAGAACCGCATCATCTTCCTCGGCTCCGAGGTCCGCGACGAGAACGCGAACGCGATCTGCGCGCAGATGCTGCTGCTGAATGCCGAGGACCCGCACCGCGACATCTACCTGTACATCAACTCACCCGGTGGCTCGGTCGACTCCGGCATGGCCATCTACGACACCATGAACTGGATCTCCAACGACGTCGCCACCGTGGCCATGGGGCTGGCGGCCTCGATGGGGCAGTTCCTGCTCTGCGCCGGCACCAAGGGCAAGCGCTACGCCCTGCCGCACAGCAGGATCATGATGCACCAGCCCTCCGGCGGCCTGGGCGGCACCGCGAGCGACATCCGGATCCAGGCCGAGCAGTCGCTGCACATCAAGAACGTGATGCAGAAGCTGATCGCCGAGCACACCGGGCAGACGCTGGACCAGATCGAGGCCGACTCCGATCGCGACCGCTGGTTCACCGCCGAGGACGCGCTCAAGTACGGCCAGATCGACCACGTGTACGCCTCGGCCGCGCAGATCCCGTCCTCCCAAGCCCCCAACTCCTAAGGAGCGTGCGATGAGCAACGCATCATTCGGCGCGCCCCGCGCTGAGGGTCAGCCGTTCGCGCCGACCATGGACTACTACATCCCGCAGTGGGAGGAGCGCACCTCCTACGGGATGCGGCGCATCGACCCCTACACCAAGCTGTTCGAGGACCGCATCATCTTCCTCGGGACCCCGATCTCCGACGAGATCGCCAACGCTGTGATGGCGCAGCTGCTCTGCCTGCAGCAGATGGACGCCGACCGGGACATCGACATCTACATCAACTCCCCGGGCGGCTCGTTCACCGCGCTGACCGCGATCTACGACACGATGCGCTACATCAAGCCCGACGTGCGCACGGTCTGCCTGGGCCAGGCCGCCTCGGCCGCCGCGGTGATCCTGGCCGCCGGCACCAAGGGCAAGCGTCTCGCGCTGCCGAACGCGCGGATCCTGATCCACCAGCCGGCGACCGAGGGTGGGTACGGCCAGTCCTCCGACATCGAGATCCAGGCTCGGGAGATCCTGCGGATCCGCTCGCTGATGGAGGACATGCTCGCCACCGACACGGGCAAGAGCACCGAAGAGGTCAGCCACGACATCGAGCGTGACAAGTACCTGACGGCCGACCAGGCGATGGAGTACGGCATCATCGACGAGATCCTGACGTCCCTCAAGGCCGTCGACGCCTGACCCTGCCGGGTGACCCGCCCTGGCGATGAGGTGCTGCACATCGTCGCGGGGGCGGGTTAACCTGGTTCACCCGCTGGGCCCGCCGTGGTACGACGGACAGCACCGAGGAAAGGAACGGGCGTGGCGCGCATCGGAGAGAGCGGCGACCTGCTGAAGTGCTCCTTCTGCGGAAAGAGCCAGAAGCAGGTCAAGAAGCTCATCGCCGGTCCAGGGGTCTACATCTGCGACGAGTGCATCGACCTCTGCAACGAGATCATCGAGGAGGAGTTCTCCGAGGGCTCCGAGGTGGGCCTGCTCGAGGAGCTCCCCAAGCCGCACGCCATCCGCTCGTTCCTCGACGGGTACGTCATCGGCCAGGGCAACGCCAAGAAGGCGCTGGCGGTGGCGGTCTACAACCACTACAAGCGCGTGCAGGCGCAGACGGCCAACCCGGCCCGCCGCGCCGAGGACGACGGGGTCGAGCTCGGCAAGTCCAACATCCTGCTGATCGGGCCCACCGGCTGCGGCAAGACCTACCTGGCGCAGACGCTGGCCAAGATGCTCAACGTCCCCTTTGCGATCGCCGACGCCACGGCGCTGACCGAGGCCGGCTACGTGGGTGAGGACGTCGAGAACATCCTGCTCAAGCTGATCCAGGCCGCGGACTTCGACGTCAAGAAGGCCGAGACGGGGATCATCTACATCGACGAGGTCGACAAGATCGCCCGGAAGAGCGAGAACCCCTCGATCACCCGCGACGTGTCCGGTGAGGGCGTGCAGCAGGCGCTGCTGAAGATCCTCGAGGGCACCAGCGCGTCAGTCCCCCCGCAGGGCGGCCGCAAGCACCCGCACCAGGACTTCATCCAGATCGACACCACCAACGTGCTGTTCATCGTCGGCGGCGCGTTCGCGGGCCTGGACCACATCATCGGCTCCCGCGTCGGGAAGCGTCCGTTGGGCTTCAACAACGACTCGGCCACCCGTAGGCCGGAGTCGGAGGACCCGTTCGCCGACGTCCGGCCGGAAGACCTGGTGAAGTTCGGCCTGATCCCGGAGTTCATCGGCCGGCTGCCGATGATCGCCTCGGTCAGCCCGCTGGACCGGGACGCGCTGATCCGCATCCTCATCGAGCCGCGGAACGCCCTGGTCAAGCAGTTCAAGAAGCTGTTCGAGCTGGACGGCGTCGAGTTGGAGTTCAGCGACGACGCCATCGAGGCGATCGCCGACCTCGCGCTACTGCGTGGGACCGGTGCCCGCGGACTGCGCGCCATCCTCGAGGAGGTCCTGCTCAACGTCATGTACGACGTGCCGAGCAGCGACGACGTCGCCCAGGTGATCATCACCGCCGAAGTGGTGCGGGACGCCGCACTGCCGACGCTGGTGCCACGGGAGAAGCTGGCCAAGCGCGAGCGTCGCGAGAAGTCCGCCTGAGGGTCAGGCCATCGCGTAACTGGTCACAGACTGCAGCTCCCAGGCTCAGGAGCCTGCAGTGTGCGACCACTTCTCCTTAGGGGCCGCCCAGCGCCGCCGCAGGGCGCGGGCCCGGCCGCGACGCCCCCACAGGGACGTCTCCACCAGTTCGGTCCACGCGTGCAGGCGGCGCGGGTCCCAGGCTCGGCCCAACAGCCGATCCGTGTCGCGGATGACCTCCCCGCCCCGGCGTAACAGGTGCTGGGCGGTGTAACCGTACCGCGTCCAGCCGTTGGCGCTGAGCCCCCGTTCGCGCGCGAGGTCCTGGGCATGACCCTCCGGCGTGCGGTGCGCGTCGCCGTCGTACTCATGCAGCCGGTCGGTGCCGGTCAGCCACAGGTCTGCACGAGCCAGGAAACGGCCGGAGGCGTCCAGCACCACGTATTGGGGCTCGACGTCGATCCCGGCAGCCCGGTGCAGGACCCGCATCACCGACTCCCAGGGCGACTCGCTGCGAGCATCGAGCAGCGGGATGACGCGGCGGAGCAGGGGAGCACCCCGCCTGCGTCGCGCTGCTGCCTCCCAAAGGTCGACCACCGTGCAGTGTCGAAGCCGCAGGGCGGAGTCGCCGAGGACGACCAGGTCCAAGGTGCCGAGATCCCGCGCGGCCGCCAGCAACGTCTCCCCCGGGGTGGCCACCCGCAGGCCGCCGACCAGCTGGTGCGCTGGCGGCTCCGGGTGCCGGCAGACGTGCAGGCCGCCGCGCCGCGGGCGCGGGTCCGAGACGCCTAACGCGGCAAACACGGGGTGCGCGACGGGAGCCGGCGTCCACCATCCCCGCAACTGAGCGGCGGTCAAGGAGGTGAACGCCGCCGTCAGGGGCAGCACCAACTGCCAGGCCGCGATCTCTGCTCGGAGATCCGTCGGTCCGGGGGGCAGATAGAGCCCGTGAGACACGCGGGACCAGGAGCGTCGCCGCAGATGACCGCGGACGGCAGGGGGTGTTGCCACGACCCCACCTTGCCGCGGGGCGTGGCGCTATTCGCTGTCCTCCACAGCCACGACGGAATTGGTCACAAACGTCAGCCCAGGAGTCGTTCGAGGTGCCGTTTGTGACCAGTTGCGGGTAGGACGGAACCAGACCTCAGCCGTTGACGACTGCGGCGAGGCTGGCGAGTGAGGACTCCATCGCGTCCTCGCTGACCAGCGGGAACGAGATCTTCTTCAGCAGCTCCTTGTCGCTGACCTTCGTCCAGTCGTAGGTCAACGAGACCTCGGTCTGGTCCGAGCCAGCCGACTTGAGCTCATACATCCACTCCCACCCGGGGGGCTCGGTGCCGGCGGGCGCGGTCTTCCACGCGATGAGGGTGTTGGGCTGGAAGCCGGTGACGTGGTTGTCCACCTGGTACTCCCCGCCCATGTGGTCGCCCTCCATGTTCATCCGGAAGGTGTCGCCGACCGCGCTGATCCGCTGGGGGTTCACCGCTGAGCGGAGGAACCCGGAGCCGTCGAACTCGGTGTGGCGCTCGGGGTTGGTGAGCAGGTCGAAGATCTCCGCGGCGGGGGCGTTGATGGTACGGGTGGCCGTCTGCGTCGTTGTCATACCCCGATTGTCCCGGAGGGCGAGCGCCGACGGTCGACCGGGGGGACCTGTCACGGACCGGGAAGATGCTGCCTCTGGTACGCGTTGACCCAGCCGTGAAGGCCATCGTCTACCGCACCACGGGTGCCCCGTCCGTCCTCGAGCACGTAGACCGGGAGGTGCCCGAGCCCGGGCCGGCCGAGGTGCGGGTGAAGATCGCTGTCTCCGGCGTCAACCCGACCGACTGGAAGTCGCGCGCTGGCGGCGGCCCCGGCCAGGAGCTGCCGTTCCCGGAGGTCACCCCCAACCAGGACGGCGCCGGCACCGTCGACGCCATCGGGGCCGAGGCCGCCGACCTCGCCCCCCGGCTGAGGGTCGGCGACCGGGTCTGGACCTTTCTGTCCCAGCACCAGCGCCCCACAGGCACAGCCCAGGAGTACGTGGTGCTGCCCGTCGAGCACGTCGTCGCGCTGCCCGAGGGGGTCTCGTTCGACGTCGGCGCCTCGCTGGGCGTGCCGGCGATGACCGCACACCGTGGGCTGACCGTCTCCGAGCACGGCCCGTCACGGCTGTCGCCGGCTGCGCTGGACGGCAGGGTCGTCCTGGTCGCCGGGGGAGCGGGCGCTGTCGGCCATGCGGCCATCCAGCTGGCGCGCTGGGCCGGCGCCACGGTGGTCACCACCATCAGCAGCGACGCCAAGGCCGTCCTCGCGACGGCGGCCGGTGCGCACCACGTGGTCAACTACCGCGCCGGTGATGCCGTTGCGAAGATCTCGGCCATCGCTCCGGACGGGGTGGACATCGTCGTGGAGGTCGCGCCCGGCCCGAACGCGGCGCTCGACCTAGCCGTGCTCGCCAACCACGGGACCGTCGCCTACTACGCCAACAACAACGGTGACTCCGTCACGCTCGACATCCGTCAGCACTTCGCCAAGAACATCCGGTACCAGGGCCTGCTGCTCTACACCGTCGGCGAGGACGCCCTGGCCGTGGCCGCGGAGGACATCACCGCCGCCTTGCGCGACGGCGCGCTGCCTGTGGGCGAGGCGGCCGGGCTGCCGCTGGTCCGGTTCGCGCTGGAGCGGACCGCCGACGCGCACGCCGCCGTCGAAGCCGACGCCGTCGGCAAGGTGCTGATCGACATCGCCGGCTGAGGCCGGGGGCACCGGCTCAGGTCGCGGTGGCAGCCCGGAGCCCGTCGACCAGCGGCGTCGTCGGGCGGCCGATGAGCCGGCGCAGGTCGCCGGTGCTGGTGTCGGCCAGGGTGCCCTCGGCGGCGTTGGCGTCGAGCGCGGCCACGAAGCCCGCCGTGGCCTCGTCGAGACCGGCCGCGGTGAGGGCGGCAACGTGCTCCTCGGTGCTGACGTCGCGGTACTCGACCGGGCGGCCGGTCACCTCGCTGATCGCGGCCGCCAGCTCGGGCATGGTCCAGGCGACGTCCCCGGCCAGCTCGTAGACCTGGTTCTCGTGCCCCTCGCCGACGGCGACCGCGGCCACCGCCTCGGCGTAGTCCTGCCGGGCGGCGCTGGCCATCCGGCCCTCGTGCATGCTGCCCAGCAGCACCCCGGACTCGGCGACCTGGTCCACCTGGTCGGCGTAGTTCTCGTGGTACCAGTTGTTGCGCAGGAAGGTCCAGGCCAGACCTGAGCCGGCGATGACCTCCTCGGTCGCCTTGTGCTCGGGGGCGAGGACCAGCGTCGTGGTGTCGGCGTGCGGAGCGCTGGTGTAGGCCACCCGCGTCACCCCGGCGGCCTTCGCGGCCTCGATGACGGTGGTGTGCTGCTGCACCCGTCGGCCGACCTCGGAGCCCGAGACCAGCACCAGGGTGTCGACACCGGTCAGGGCGGCCTCGAGCGCCGCACGGTCGTCGTAGGACGCGACGCGGACCTCGACGTCGGTCCCCAGCACCTCGGCGGCCTTGGCGGGGTCGCGGACGACGGCGACGACGTCTGCGCCCCGTGCAAGCAAGGACTTCACGACGATGCGGCCGAGGTGGCCGGTGGCTCCGGTGACGGCGGTGGTAGGCATGCGCATCTCCTATCAGTTGAAACTTCTAGTAAGGCGCAGAACCCCGGCGTCGTAGCCCTTATTCCGCCGGCCGGTCGTCCTCCCCCAGCGTGACCTGGACGGCCAGTGCGCCGGCGCCCGCCACCCAGCTGACCTGGCCGCTGATCCGGCCCACGGCGCGCAGGTCGGCCTCGACGGCCTGCAGCCGGGCCAGAGCGTCCGGGGGACCGGAGAACTGCGCCGCAGCAACATCGGTGCGCATCGACACCTTGGCCTGGGACTTGGCGCCCCGGATCTCCACCAGCGCAGTCGACACCGCGGCCAGCACGGCCGGGTCACCGTCCACCGCGAGCTCGGACCGCCTGGGCCAGGCGGCTGTGTGGATGGAGCCCTCCTTCCACCACGACCAGACCTCTTCGGTCGCGAAGGGCATGAACGGCGCCAGCAGCCGGAGCATGACGTCCAGAGCCAGCGCCAGCGCAGCCTGCGCCGAGCGGACGCACGTGTCGGCCGAGTCGCCGTAGGCCCGCTCCTTGACCAGCTCGAGGTAGTCGTCGCAGAACTGCCAGAGGAACTGCTCGCTGATCTCCAGCGCCCCGGTGTAGTCGAAGGCGTCGAAGGCAGTCGTCGCTGCGTCGACGACCTCGGCCAGCGCGGCCAGCACCGCCCGGTCGACGGGCTCGGTGACGGCGCCGAGGTCGGGGTCGCTGCTGATCCCCAGCACGAACTTCGAGGCGTTGAGCACCTTGGTGGCCAGCCGTCGGCCGACCTTCATCTCGGACTCGTCGAAGGGGGAGTCCATCCCCGGCCGGGCTTTTGCGGCCCGCCAGCGGACGGCGTCGGAGCCGTACCGCTCGAGGATGTCGCTGGGCACCACGACGTTGCCCTTGGACTTGCTCATCTTCTTGCGGTCCGGGTCCATCACGAAGCCGGACACCATCGAGCGCACCCAGGGCAGCGAGTGGTTCTCCAGGTGCGCACGGACGACACGGGAGAACAGCCAGGTGCGGATGATCTCGTGCGCGTGGGTGTTGAGGTCCATCGGGAACGTCAGCGAGAACAGCTCCGGGTCCCGCTCCCAGCCGCAGACGATCTGCGGGCTCAGCGACGACGTCGCCCAGGTGTCCATCACGTCCGGGTCGGCCATGAACCCGCCGGGGACACCGCGCTGCTCGGCGGCGAAACCGGGCGGCACCTCCGAGCTGGGGTCCATCGGCAGCTGGTCCTCGCGCGGCACGATCGGCGCGGCGTAGTCGGGCTCGCCGTCGGCGTCCAGGGCGTACCAGACCGGGAACGGCACCCCGAAGAAGCGCTGGCGCGAGATCAGCCAGTCCCCGTTCAGCCCGCCCACCCAGTTGTCGTAGCGGTACTTCATGTGCCGGGGCACCCAGACCAGCTCGGCCCCGCGGGCCAGCATCTGCGCCTTGAGGTCGGCGTCACGGCCGCCGTTGCGGATGTACCACTGTCGAGTGGAGACGATCTCGAGCGGCTTGTCGCCCCGCTCGTAGAAGCTCGCCTTGCGCTGGGTGGGCGTGGGCTCACCGTCCAGGTCGCCGGCGGCTCGGAGGGCCGCGACCACCTTCTCCCGCGCCGAGAACGTGGTCAGGCCGGCCAGCTCGTCCCAGTCCACGGCGTCGGAGAGCCACCCAGGCTTGTCACGCAGGATGCGGCCGTCGCGGCCGATGATCACCCGGGCCGGCAGCTGCAGCTCGCGCCACCAGGTCACGTCGGTCAGGTCGCCGAAGGTGCAGCACATGACCAGGCCCGACCCCTTGTCGATCTCGGCTGCCGGGTGGGCCAGCACGGGCAGCTCCACCCCGTAGACCGGAGAGGTGACGGTCCGGCCCACCAGCTGGCGGTAGCGCTCGTCGTCGGGGTGCGCGATCAGCGCCACGCACGCCGGGATCAGCTCGGGCCGGGTGGTCTCGACGTGCACCGGCCCGGAGGCTCCCAGCTCACCAGTCGGGTGGAAGGCCACCCGGTGGTAGGCGCCGGGGTAGTCCCGCGCCTCCAGCTCGGCCTGGGCCACCGCGGTCTGGTAGGTGACGTCCCACAGCGTCGGAGCCTCCGACAGGTACGCCTCGTCGCGTGCGACGTTGCGCAGGAACGCACGTTGCGCGACGGCCACCGAGTCGTCGGAGATGGTCGTGTACAGCAGCGACCAGTCGACGCTCAGCCCCACCCGGCGCCACAGGTCCTCGAAGGTGCGTTCGTCGACGTGGGTCAGCTCGTGGCACAGCTCGATGAAGTTGCGCCGGCTGACCGGCACCTGACGCTTGGCGTCCGGCTTGTCCGGCGGGGTGAAGTCGGGCTCGTAGGGGACCGAGGGGTCGCACCGGACGCCGTAGTAGTTCTGCACGCGGCGCTCGGTGGGCAGCCCGTTGTCGTCCCAGCCGATCGGGTAGAAGACCTGCTTTCCGGTCATCCGCTGGTAGCGCGCGACCAGGTCGGTGTGGGTGTAGGAGAACACGTGGCCGACGTGCAGCGAGCCCGAGACGGTCGGCGGCGGGGTGTCGATGCTGAACACCTCCGCCCGCGAGGTGGGCCGGACGAAGGTGTAGGTGCCGTCGGTCCGCCACCGCTCGAGCCACTTGGCCTCCAAGCCCTCCAACGCCGGCTTCTCCGGTACCCGGGCGCCGCCGCTGGGGCTCGCGTCGGGTCGGGGGTCGGCGGTCTGGATGGTCATGCCGTGAATCCTA
>JAABUN010005309.1_pt1 | contig 16163 bp, 14 predicted proteins | sample 5559311 | NCBI WGS metagenome assembly JAABUN01 (sample SAMN10711877, study PRJNA513370) | rock metagenome | isolation source: Antarctica rocks | place: Antarctica: Victoria Land, Siegfried Peak sud
GGGGGTTCCGGGGTGGGGGGGGGGGGGTGGGGGGGGGGGGGTGGTGTTGGGGGGGGGGGGGGGGGGGGGGGGGTGGTGGCAGGCGGTTGAAACCGCGCCTCGGGGTGCGGCGGCACCACGAAACCCATCGTCATGGGTTAGGACCGTCGCCGGCTCGTCGCCTCCTAACCCACGCAGGTGGGTTTCGTGGTGCCGCCGCACCCCGAGGCGCGGTTTCAACCGCCTGCCTCAAGCGCCTGCTTATCACCCTACCCCTCGCCGCACCCGGTGCGGGTGGCGGCGAGGCTCACCGTGACGCCTCGACCGTGTAGATCGTCGGCACATAGCCGGTCTTGCCGTCCGGGGTGCGGACGTGGTGCCACTGCTGGCCTTCCCCGGCGACATCGGCACCGATGGCGACGAGTCGGGTGCCGTCGGCGTAGGGCGTGTCGCGGTCGGCGAGGCGCGGTGTGCGGCGCAGGTAGACCCCCTCGCCGCCGGTGTTGGCGACGATGAAGGTGCGCGCCGCGCCGGGCTGCGCGGTCGGGACGGCGGTGGCGGTGGCGGGTCCGCCGACCGGCGTGGCCGGGTTGCCGCGCCCGCGCTGGCTGAGGACCGCCGCCACGACGAGGATACCGATAACCGCCAGCGCGACCAGGAAGATCGCGGGCGAGAACGCGCCGGGCGACCATGCCTCGCCGCGTCGTGGCGGTCGCGGCGGGTAGGGGAACCGGGCCGGGGGCGGGGGCGCTCCACCGGGATGATTGGACATCGGGCGCTTCCCTTCTGCTCACGACGGGCGGTGATAGGGGTGATTGGAGGTGTTCGAGGGCCGTCGTCGGGCGCGTGCCGGGTTGCGCCGGGTGTCCCGGTACCGTGCCGCGCCGCGCTCCTCGTTCCCCACCGGGATGGACCGGCGTGCGGCGCTGTTATACTATGCCACCCCGCCGTGTGTCGCGGTGGCGTGTTGGTGCGATATACTTGGTTAATGGAAATGACGACCGGAAGCCTGATCTTCGTCTGTGTGGCGATGGGTGGCGCAGCGCTGGGCCTGTTGGAGTTCGGCGTGGGCGCGCTGCTCTGGGCGGAGCAGAAGCTGCTGATGGCGATCGGGCTGATCGCCGCGCTGGGCGGGCTCTACATCGCGCTGTGGCTGCTCAATCTGCTGATCTTCACGCGCTTCTGAGCGCGCTGCTGCTGGGGGACCGGGCATGGCGACGCGTTTCCGCGACGAGGCGACCTATCTCGACCAATTCGGCGCGACGCTGCTCGTCCGCTGCCCGCGCTGTGGTGGCAGGGCGGAGTTCGCCGCGCCTAGCGACGCCACGGGCAGGCAAGCGGCCCTGCGGCGGGTTGTCTGCGCCGGGTGCGGCTACGTCAGGAACGGGCGGGCCGATGGGCCGAACTGGGATGCCCTCTCGAGAGGCAACGTCGATCCGTACTCCGGCCTGCCCCTCTGGCTCCAGACGCCATGCTGCGGGGAAACCCTCTGGGCCTACAACATGGAACACTTGGCGTTCCTGGAGCGCTACGTCGCCGCGACCCTGCGAGAACGGACGCCGAACAAGAACAGCAGCCTTGCCAGTCGCCTGCCCGCCTGGTTGACAAGCGCGAAGAACCGGGAAGAGGTGCTAAGGGGCATCGCCAGGCTTCGTGCGCTTGGCTGCTGTGGGGCGTGACCTCTCCCCGCCGCTGTGGCGGCGACCCTCCCCGGCGCGGGGAGGGTGGAGATTGCTCGCTACGTTTGAGCAACGAGAAGGGAAGGCTGCGATGCCTTCCCCATCGTGAAGCGGTGCCGATGGCTGGAATTGAACCAGCGACCAAGGGCTTATGAGTCCCCTACTCTACCACTGAGCTACATCGGCGCGACTGCGAACGGTGCGCGGCAGCGCCGAGTGTAGCGCAGGTTCCGAGGGGCTGTCAAGGCTTGCGGAGCGTACGTACGCTTGCTACAATCGCCCCCTACGCGGCGTCGCGTGCTGGGGTGAGTTCCCTCGCCGCCCCTCGCGCGCTCCACCCAGGCATTGGCTACTTCCCTTGGAGGGACAGATGACCGGAACGAATGAACTGCTGGCCGGACTGAACGCCGAGCAGCGGCAGGCGGTCGAGACGGTCGATGGCCCGGTGCTGATCATGGCCGGTCCCGGCAGCGGCAAGACGCGCGTCTTGACGCACCGCATCGCCTACCTGTTGCAGGAGCGCGGCGCGGCCCCCTGGCAAATCCTGGCCGTCACGTTCACGAACAAGGCCGCCAAGGAGATGCGCGATCGATTGGAACGGCTGGTCGGGCCGGTGGCGAAAGACCTCACGGTGGGGACATTCCATAGCTTCTGCGTGCGCGTGCTGCGCCAGCACGGCTATCACTTCGGGCTCGACCGCTCCTTCACCATCTACGACAGCGACGATCAGATGAACGTGCTCAAGCGTGCGATGAAGGAACTCGACCTCGACACGAAGCAGCACCCGCCGCGCGCGATCCTCAGCCGCATCTCGGCGGCGAAGAGCGTGCGCGCCACGCCGGACGACTTTCGCGCGCAGGTCGAGACGTACGGCGACGAGATCGTCGCGCGGGTCTACCCCGTCTATCAGCAGATGCTCAAGTCGTTCCAGGGGCTCGACTTCGATGATCTGCTGAATCGCACCGTGGACCTCTTCCAGTATGTGCCCGAGGTGGTGCGGCGGTATCAGGAGCGCTATCGCTACATCATGGTGGACGAGTACCAGGACACGAATCATGTCCAGTACAGCCTCATCCACCAATTGGCCGACAGCCCGACCGCCAACCTCTGCGTCGTCGGCGACGAGGACCAGTCGATCTATCGCTTCCGGGGCGCGGACATCGCCAATATCCGCAACTTCCGGCGCGACTACCCGACCGCCACGACCCTCTTCCTGGAGCAGAACTATCGCTCGACGCAGGCGATCCTCGAAGCGGCGATGGGGGTGATCAAGGAGAATCCGGAGCGGACGGAGAAGCACCTCCACGCGGTGCAGGGGGTCGGCGCGAAGGTGAGCGTGCAGGAGTTGTACGACGAGCGCCAGGAGGCGCAATTCCTGGTGACGGAGATCACGCGCCTGCGGGTGATGCGGCGGTTCGCCTACCGCGATTGCGCGGTGATGTACCGCACCAACGCGCAATCGCGCCCGATCGAGCAGGCGCTGGACCGCGCCAAGATCCCCCTCCAACTGATCGGCGGCATCCGCTTCCACGAGCGGCAGGAGGTCAAGGATGTCATGGCCCTGCTGCGAACGGTGGTGAACCCGGCCGATACGATCAGCCTGCGCCGCGTGATCGGGAGCGACATGCCGCTCGGCAAGGGTATCGGCCCGAAGGCGCTGGAGGCGATCGAGGGCTGGGCGACCGAGACGACCCTGTCGCTCTCCACCGGGTTCGAGGCGTTGCTGGACGCCGAGGAGGGGATGCCGCGCAATATGCCGCCCCAGGTCGGCGGGCGGAGCAAGGCGGCGCTGCTGGAATTCGCGCATGTGCTGAGCGATCTGCGCCGCGCGGCGGGGACCCTGAACCTGTTCGAGTTCTTCAAGGAGGCGCTCGATCGTTCGGGCTACGTGGCGCACCTGAAGGAGACGGCGCAAGGGGAGCGGCTGGAAAACATCGGGGAGCTGGAGAGCGACATCAGCCGCTGGCCCGATCAGGCCCCGATGAACGGCCTGACCTCCTATCTGGAGGAGAAGGCGCTGACCAGCCACGCCGACACGATCGAGGACGAGACCGACAAGGTGACGCTGATCACCCTCCACGCGGCCAAGGGGCTCGAATTTCCGGTGGTCTTCCTGGTCGGCATGGAGGAGGGGCTGCTGCCGCATTCGCGCGCCGCGCAGTCGGACGACCCGAAGGAGATGGAGGAGGAGCGGCGGCTGGCCTACGTCGGGATCACGCGCGCGATGAAGCACCTTTATCTGACCCACGCCTTCAAGCGCACCCGCTTCGGTCAGGAGGAGGTGGGCGAGCCGTCGCGTTTCCTGCTGTCGCTCCCGGAAGCGCACCTGGAGCGGACGTCGCAGGCCCCGAAGATCGGCGTCGGGGTGGGTGGGCGACCGGGACAGGGCGGCTACAATCGTCAGGGCGGGGGCGGCGCGTCGTGGTCGGGCGATGCCGGGCGTTTCGGCGGCGGCGGTGGCGGGCGCTCGGGCGGGGCGGGGGCGGAACAACCAGCGCGCTCGTCGTCCGCCGAGTCCAACACGCTCGGCGGCTTCAAGCCGGGCGACCGCGTGCTGCACGCCAAGTTCGGCCAGGGCCAGGTGATCAACACCAAGAATCTGGCCGACGATCAGGATGTGACGGTGAAGTTTCAGGACGGGGTGGTGCGGACGTTGAGCGCGAACTTCGCGCGGTTGCAGAAGCGGTGAGGTGAGGGCGGCGACCCTCCCCGGCGCGTGGAGGGTCGGACGAGTCTCGGATGACCCGGCACGCGGGTGTAGAATCGCAGTATGAGGTGGAGGGCCGTTGGACTGAAGTCCCGGCTGAAGGCGGCGGCCACGAAGTCCCCCCTATATTGCGGCGGATAAGAGGGTGTTTGGGGCGCCCATCGCCGACCTGAAGCGTTGAGGAGGGAGCTGGTGGCTCGTGAGCGTGATCTGGGGACGCTGCTTATTGAGGGGCTGACCGAAGCTATCGCCTTCAAGAACAGCGAAGTCGAGGCGCGCGTCCGCACCGTGTCGCGCACCGCGCGCGATGCGCGGGTGGAAGAGCCGCCGCGCTACGACGCGGCGCGGGTCCGTGACACCCGCCTTAAGCTGGGCTATTCGCAGCAGGTCTTCGCTCGCGCGCTCAACGTGAGCGCGATCACGGTGAAAGCGTGGGAGCAAGGAAACCGTGTGCCCCAAGGCCCGACGCTTCGCCTCCTCCAAGTTGCCGAGGAGTTCCCCGAAGTCTTCGCCAGCAAGGTCCACCCGATCGAAGCGCTGGCGGTCACCTGAGCCGTGACGGGCGCGGGGGTGCCGCTCGCCCCCGCCCCCGCCTCAGACCTTGCGCCAGGTGCTGCCTTGCGGCCCGTCCTCGACCTCCACGCCCAGCGCTTTCAGTTGGTCGCGGAGACGATCGCCGAGGGCGAACTGTTTCGCCTTGCGGAGTTCGGCGCGCGTCTCCACCAGCAAATCGATGAACGGCGCGGCGGCGATGGTTCCTGCCGTTTGGTTGCTCTGCACCAACTGGAGGCCGAGGACGCCGGAGAGTTCGATCGCCTTCGCCCGCGCCGCCTGGAGGTCGGCGGTCGCCGCGCCCTCGTCGCGCGCGCGGTTGATGCCGCGCACCAGCTCGAAGAGGGCGGCGAGCGCCCCGGCGGTGTTGAAATCGTCGTCCATCGCGGCCCGGTAGTCGGCCTCGGCGGCGGCGATCTGCGCCGCGAGCGCGCCACCGTCGCCGCGCGTTGCGGTCGGGTCGTAGTCGCGCAGGCCGGAGCGCAGGCGTTCCAGGCCGCGCCGCGCGCCCGCGAACGACTCCTCGCTCCAGGTGAGCGGCGTGCGGTAGTGGCCGGTGAGGACCATGAAGCGGAAGATCTGCCCGTCGTCGGCCCCCCGGTCGAGCAGTTCGCGGATCGTGACCAGATTGCCGAGCGATTTGCTCATCTTGTCGCCGCCGAGCTGCAGCATCTCGTTGTGCAGCCAGTACCGGGCGAACGGCTCATGGCCGAGATACGCTTCCGATTGCGCGATCTCGTTCTCGTGGTGCGGGAAGATCAGGTCGGTGCCGCCGCCATGGATGTCGAGCTGGCCGCCGAGGTGGGTCAGGGACATGGTGGAGCACTCGATGTGCCAGCCCGGCCTCCCCGAGCCCCACGGACTCGGCCAGGCGATCTCGCCCGGCTTGGCGGCCTTCCAGAGGGCGAAGTCGAGCGGGTCTTCCTTGTGTTCGCCGATCTCCACGCGCGCCCCGGAGAGCAGATCGTCCAGGCTGCGGCGCGAGAGTTTGCCGTAACCCGGGAAGGCGCGGACCCGGAAGTAGACGTCGCCGCCCGCCTCGTAGGCCATGCCGCGCGCGATCAGACCGCCGATCATCTCCAGCATCCCGGCGATTTCCTGCGTGGCGCGCGGCTCGATCGTCGGCGGCAAGACGCCGAGTTCGGTGACGTCCCGCCGCCACTCCGCGACATAGCCGTCGGCGAGCGCGGTCGGTTCCACGCCCACCTCGTGCGCGCGCGCGATGATCTTGTCGTCCACGTCGGTGAAGTTCTGGGCGTGCCGCACCTGATAGCCATTCCATTCGAGGTAGCGGCGGATGATGTCGAACGAGAGGACCATGAAGCCGTGGCCGATGTGCGCCGGCCCGTACACGGTCACGCCGCAGACGTACATCCGCACGCGGCCCGGCTCGATCGTCTCGAAGGTTTCTTTGCGGCGGCTGAGGGTGTTGTAGACACGTAGGGGCATGGGGGGGCTCCTTTGGGAGAGTCGTCAGTCATCAGTCGTCGGTCGTCAGTGGGGACGGAGTGGCGGGTGTGGGCCAGTAGCGGAGGGCGAGTTGGGTATTCTTACCCCGGCATCGGCTGTGGTCGGCGGGGCACCCTCGCCCCGGCGTCGCTGCGGCTCGCCACCACCGCCCAGCGGGCCCCCGCCCACCCGAGGAGCGGGGGAAGGGGGGCTGACGCAGTGGTTGAGTGTGAGACGCGGGGCGGGGCGGTGGCCGATGGGTGTTGGCCTGCGTGTGCGGCGATTGGCGGTTTCTGGCGATGGGCACGGGTCGCCCGCCGTGCGGAAGATACCACACGGCGGGCGCGGCAAGGCGCGAACCGGCCATCCTGGGGAACGCGGATTCCCTGGGATATGGCCGATTCGCGCTACTTACACTCGGAGAGGGCGGCGGGGGTTGACTCGATGGTGTGGGGGAGTTGGCGCGCGCCGTTCGGCTCGATGGCGCGCGGGGGCTGATGGGTGCCGTTCGGGTGATGGCCTTCGAGCGAGGCGAGGCGCGCGCTCATCTCGGCGAGTTGCCGCCGCAGGAGATCGATCTGCTCCTGTGCCGGGTCGGCGATGCGATGGACGCGGCGCTTGCCGTCCTCGGCGGAGTCGTTGGGGCGCAGGCGGGTGGTGGCATGGGCGGGGACGCCGACCGCCGTGGTGTGCGGCGGGACATCGCGCAGGACCACCGCCCCGCCGCCGACCCGCGCGCCGTCCCCGATGTTGACCGCGCCGAGGATGTGCGCGCCGACGCCGACCGTCACGCCGTTGCCGAGCGTGGGGTGGCGTTTGCCCATCTCCTTGCCGGTGCCGCCGAGGGTGACACCCTGGAAGAGGTTCACGTCGTCGCCGATCTCTGCCGTTTCGCCGACGACGACACCCATGCCATGATCGATGAAGAAGCGCCGCCCGATAGTCGCGCCGGGATGGATCTCGATGCCGGTCAGGAAGCGGGCATAATGGGAGATCAGGCGCGGGAGGAGCGGCACGCGGCGCAACCAGAGGGCGTGCGCCAGACGATAGGCCCACTGCGCGTGCAGGCCGGGGGTGGTCAGCAGGATTTCGAGCGAACCGTTACGCGCGGCCGGATCGCGCGCCTTGATGGCCCGGATATCCTCGCGCGCGCGGGCGAACAGCCCCAACATCGATCATCCTTCCACGGGAGAACGGCGGGAGAACGGCGCTCACTTGCGTGTCGAGCTACGAACCCTTCCCCGCCGCCTGCGGGCGGCGACCCTCCCCTAAAAGGGAGGGTGGAGTGGATCTGACACGTATGTGTGAAACGCGACCGCTAAATGCTGCGTTTCACAACTGCTTGTTGGGTTGGCCGGGAGAACTCCCGCCCTCCCTTTTAGGGGAGGGTCGCCGCCCGCAGGCGGCGGGGAGGGGTCAAGCTCCGCCCTGCAACCCGACACGTCTGTGTGCAACGCGGCGGCTAGGCTTCCACCTTGGTCGCCGCCGGTTTCGCGGCGGGGGCACTGTCGCTCTTGGTCGTCTCGCCGCTTTTCGCCGCGTCGCCGCTCTTCCCCTCGCCGCCGCCTTTGGACTCGCCGCTCTTGGTCTCGCCGCCCTTGGGGGCGTCAGCCTTGGCGGTGTCGCCCTCGGCCTTGGTGCCGTTCGCGCTGGCCGCATCGCCGCTGCTCTTGCGATTGTCGGTGATATACCAGCCGGCACCCTTGAAGATGACGCCGGCCGGGTGGATGACTTTCCGGACCTCGGCCCCGCACTCGGGACACTCGGTGATCGGCGCGTCGGTGAAGCGCTGCACACGCTCGAATTGGTGGCCACAGGTTTTGCATTTGTATTCGTATGTCGGCATCTCGGCTTGTCCCTCCGCCACAATAACGTTCGCATTGTCGTGAACATTCCCGGCCATTGTACTTGTCTCGATCGGTGCGGCGCAACGGGACGAGTCGGTAGACGGTAGGCGGCAGTGGCTGGGCGGTGGGCGGCGGCGGCTGGGCGGTGGGGAGCAGTGGCGCGGCGGGGCTCTCCGACGATGTTGGCGCGGATGCTTCGGCTGCGACCTCAGAATGACAATTCCTTACGCGGTCGGCCACACACCAAGGATCTGTCATTTTGAGGCCGCAGCCGAAGCATCCGCGCCAACTGTTCCGCCATCACCGCCGCGTACGATGCCGAGCCGCACCCCCGCGTGGGGGATGCGCCCTGCTGGGGACGGATACCGCGAGTCGTGCCGTCACTCTTCCTCGGGGAGCGGTCGTCCGGCGGCGCGTTCGAGGGCGGCGCGCAATTCCGGGGGTAGCGGGACGACTCGCTCGGTTTCGTAGTCGTAGGCGACCTGAACACTGCGCCCGGTGGCGATCAGCCGCCCGTACTCCCGCTCGTCGATGCGATACCGATAGACGAAGCTGGAACGACGGATGGCGGTCGGCTTGATCCAGACGAGCAGGTGTTCGTTGAAGCGCGCGGGCGAGCGGTAGGTGCAGGTTTGCTCGGCCAGGATGAGGCCACGGGCGCGCACATCGTCCGAGCCGGTGATCGCCGCCCAGAAGGCGAGGCGCGCGATCTCGAAGTAGGTCATGTAGACGGCGTTGTTGACGTGGTTCATCGCGTCGAGGTCGCGGAAGCGGACCTGGACCTCGGAGCGGAAGGAGAAGCCGTCGCGGTCGTCCGGGGCGGGATGGGTGGGCATGGGGCCTCGGGGGTGAGGGTCGCAGGTCGAAAGGCGAGGGTCGAAAAGGGGCGCGACGAGCCCTACGCTCGCCGCGCCCCTTTGTACCCCTTCGCCACCTCCGCCGCAACCCTCACCCACGACCTGCGACCTGCGACCTTCAGACCTGCGACCCCGTCACCGATACGCCGTCGCCTGCAAGTTGAAGAGTTCGGCGTAGCGCCCGTTCTTCAGCAGCAACTCGTCGTGGCTGCCGAGTTCGATGATGTTGCCCCCTTCGAGGACCATGATGCGGTCGGCGAGGCGCACGGTGGAGAAGCGGTGCGAGATGAAGAGCGCGGTCTTGTCGGCGGTCAGTTCCTTCATGTGGGCGAAGATCTCGTACTCGGCCTGGGCGTCGAGGGCGGCGGTCGGCTCGTCGAGGATGAGGATCTGGGCGTCGCGCATGAAGGCGCGGGCCAGGGCGATCTTCTGCCACTCGCCGCCCGAGAGCTGGTGGCCCTGATCGAACCATTTGCCGAGGGTGGTGTCGTAGCCCTGCGGGAGCCGGGCGACGACGCCATCCGCGCCGCTCTGCTCGGCGGCGGCGGCGATCCGCGCGAAGTCGTCGCCCGCTTCCAACCGCCCGACGCCGATATTCTCGCGCGCGCTGAGGAAGTAGGTGACGTAATCCTGGAAGATGACGCCGATCTCGCGACGCAACTCGGCCGGATCGTACTCGCGGACATCGACGCCATCGACCAGGATCTGGCCGCTGTCGGGGTCGTAGAGGCGGGTGAGGAGCTTCACGACGGTGGTCTTGCCCGCGCCGTTGCGCCCGACCAGGGCCATCGTCTCGCCCGGCGCGATCGTGAAGGAGAGGTCGCGGAGGGCCGGTTCGTCGCGACCGGGATAGGTGTAGCTGACGTTGCGGAACTCGATCCCCTTGGTGAAGGCGCGCGCGACCGGGACGGGGTGTTCCGGGGCCTGGATCCGCGGCGTGAAGGCGAGGAGATCGAAGAGGGTATTGAGATAGAGGGTGTTCTCGTACATCGAGGCGAGGCCGCCGAGGAGGCCCTGGAAGTTGCTCTGCACCTGCTGCGCCGCCCCGGTGTAGACCGTCAGCCCGGCGATGCTGATGGAGCCGCGCACGGCCAGCAGCGCGACGTAGAGGTAGGTGCCGCCGGACGCGAGGAGGGTCAGCGCGCCCCAGGCGAAGCCGGCGAGGTAGCGCCGGACGATCAAGCCCTGGTTCTCGAGGATGAACTTGTTCGACAGCGCCCGGTAGCGGGCGACGAAGAAGTCGCCGAGCGTGAAGAGCTTGATCTCCTTGTTGTAGGTGTCGGTCGTCAGCAGGCTGGTCAGGTAGCCCATCATGCGCCGTTCCGGCGATTGCTGGCGCATCTGGCGGAAGCCTTGCCAGCCGTAGCGGGTCGAGGAGATGAAGGCCGGGATCGGGGCCAGCAGGGCGACGATCGCCAGCAGCGGCCCGAGGCGCACGAGCAGCGCGATCATCGAGAGGAAGGTCAGGAGGGTGCGGACGAGGCCGAAGACCCCCGAGACCATCCCGACCGGGCGGAAGGCCGCTTCGCGCTGGGCCTGTTGGAGTTGGTCGTAGAACTTCGCGTCCTCGAAGAAGCTCAGGTCGAGGCCGTTGGCGTGATCCATGATCAGCAGTTGCACCCGATTGGCGGTGCGATCCTGCAGGAGTTGCTGCGTGATGTTCTGTAGGGTCTGGAGGAGGCTGCTGCCGGTCAGCAGCAGGAGTTGGACGACGGCCAGGATGATGATGCGCCGCACCGCCGCATCCGTGCCGCCCGCCTGCACCCCATCGACGACCGCCTGGAGCAACTGCCCGGCGAGCCAGACCTGGGCCACCGGGATGGCGCTCTGGACGATCGTGATCAGGCCCATGCCGAGCGTGAAGCCGCGATGGGTCTCCCAGACGATCTTGAGGACGCGCGGCACGCCAACGAGCGACGCGCGCCCGTTGCGCCCGGCCTCGCGGAGCATCGCGCGCAGACCCGGACCCTGGCCCTCGCCTTCGCCGTTATCGCCATTCGTGCCGTTGGTGGTGTTGGTGTTCGAGGCCGCGCCGCGCCCGGTGCCCGATCGCCCGCCGCGCCCATTGCGGCCCGGGCCGCCTTGAAAATCTTGCATCGACATCTGTCTTCCGTCCCGTTCCTTCCCTGTTGCCTGTTTCGTGATTGATGTTTCGTGGTTAATGGAGCGGGGACGGACCTCTCCCCGCCGCCTGCGGGCGGCGACCCTCCCCGACGCGGGGAGGGTGGGGATGGTCCCGGCTACTCCGGTGGACGTGTGCGAAACGGATTGTGCAGCAGGGCTGCCAGCGGGCGTTTCGCGCCTGTGTTAACTGTAGCAGGGGGATAAACACGCTGCATCGCCTGTTCGGGTAGGGCCGATCAGGGGAATGGGTAGGCGTGGGTGCGATCGGGGGGGCGGTGCGTCGGTGCCGTGGCGATGACTGGTTGCAGGCTCAGGCGGGCGTGGGCGCGACGGTCACGGCATTGGCGCAGGGCAAGTCTTGCTCGATCGCGGCGATATTCGCCAGGGTGATTTCGGCGATGGCGGTCAGGGCTTCGCGCGTGAAGAACGCCTGGTGCCCGGTGATCAGCACATTGGGGAAGGTCAGCAGTCGGGCGAAGACGTCGTCTTGCAGCACGCGATCGGAGCGGTCCTCGAAGAAGAGCGCGGCCTCCTCCTCGAAGAAGAGCGCGGCCTCCTCCTCGTAGACATCGAGGCCGAGATAGCCGAGGGTGCCACTTTTCAGCGCGGCGATCACCGCGCGCGTGTCCAGCAGCGCGCCACGGCTGGTGTTGATCAGCATCACGCCCGGTCGCATCCGACCCAGCGTTTCGGCGTCGATTAAGTGATGGGTCTGGGGCAGCAGCGGGCAGTGGAGGGTGACGATGTCGGCGGCGGCGAGCAAGGCGGGGAGGTCGACATATCGCGCGCCCAGTGCCACGCAGACCGGGTTCGGTACCGGGTCGTGGGCCAGCACGTCGCACCCGAAGCCGCGCAGGATCCGGACGACGACGGCCCCGATCTGCCCGGTGCCGACGACGCCGACCGTGCGACCGTGCAGATCGAACCCGAGGAGGCCGTCGAGCGAGAAATCGCCGTCGCGGACGCGGGCGACGGCGCGCGGGATCTGGCGATTCAGGGCGAGGATCAGCCCCACAGCGTGTTCGGCGACCGCGTATGGCGAGTAGGCCGGCACGCGGACGATCGCCAGGCCGAGCGCGGCGGCGGCGACGAGGTCCACATTGTTGAAACCGGCGCAGCGGAGCGCGATCAGGCGCGTGCCCTGGTCCGCGAGCGCGCGCAGCACCTCCCCATCGAGGGTATCGTTCACGAAGACGCAGACAGCGGGGAAGCCCGCCGCGAGCGCGACCGTCTCGCGCGTGAGCCGTGGCTCGAGGAAGACGAGGTCGTGCCGGCGGTCCGCATTGGCGACCGCGTTGGCGGCAGCGTTGGCAGCCTCGAAGAACGTGCGGTCGTAGCGCTTGGTGTTGAAGACGGCGACGCGCATGGCTGCTCCCCTGACGGCTTCCGGGGCGTTCGGTGGGTGCTTCGCTGGATGCAGGATAGCACGGCCCGGGAGGGGCGGGGGAGCGCGTTCACGGGTGCGGTTCATAGTCTTGCATGGGAGCATTGGTAGCGTAGGAAGGCGCGGATGCTTCGCGGCGGCTCAGCATGACAGTTTCGTAGGTTGTGAGCCGACCACGTACGATCTGCGCTGCGGCGCAGGATGTCTATCCCGTACGCGGTCGGTCATCGGCCTTGGATCAGTCATGCTGAGCCGCCGTGAAGCATCCGCGCCCGCCTACGCCAAGGCCGCCTACCACGCGGGATTATGAATCGCACCCCAGCCGGGCGGAGGCTGGCAAGGTGAGGATAGGGGAGGGATACTGTAGTCGGGCGCAGGATGGACGCCGAGGGGTGCCGAATCACTTGACCGCCCCGCATGGCAGCGACCGGGTTCGCCGTTTGGCGACGCGTGACGGAGGGTGCGGCGATGGTCGGGCAATGGGCGGGTCAGCGGGCAGGGCGCGAGCGGCGGTTCGTGGCGGCGCTGATAGGGGCGCTGCTCCTGCTCACCGTATCGGCGCGACGCGCGGCGGCGCACGAGCGCTGGTTCGTGCGGGGCGGCGACGCGCCGATCCAACCCGGCGCGGTCTTCAGCGGGGTCACGCTGCTGGCGCTGGCGGTGATGGGCGGGGCGGTCGCCGCCGCCTGGCTGGCCGAGCGAGCGATCGCGCGGCGACCGGGGCTGTTCCCGCCGCTCGAACGCCTCGAACTCAAGGGACTGACCAACATCTACGCCTGGGTGCCGCCGGTGCTGGCGATCCATGCCGCCATCCCGCTGCTGGTCAACGGTGTGGGGCTGCGCCTCTTCGCGCCGAATCTGGAATTGCCGCGCACCCTCGGCGGCGGTTTGCTGGCGATGGCGCAGATCCTCGTCGCGCTCAGCTTCCTCTATGGCGGGCTCACGCGCGTCGGGGCGATCCTGCTGGCGCTGACCGGCCTGGCCGGGATGTACTATTTCCCCCCGTTGCTGGTGTTGGAACACTGCGGCCTGCTGGGGATCGCCGTCTTCCTCTACATCACCGGTCGCGGCCCCTTCGCGGTCGATGCGCTCGTCGGACGACTCGGGCACCCGCGCCTGCGCCTGTTGCCCTACGCGGTGCCCGCGTTGCGTATCCTGACCGGCTTCTCGATCGTGGTGCTCGGCTTCACCGAGAAGCTGTGGAACTTCGACCTGGCGCGGCAATTCCTGACCGAGCAGAGCTTCAACTTCACCGCCGCGACGCCCCTCCCGCTGACCAACGACCAGTTCATCCTGGCGGCCGGGCTGATCGAGGCGACGATCGGCGCGCTGCTGATCTCGGGCTACCTGACCCGGCTGGTGATCCTCGGTGCCCTGGTGCCATTCAACCTCTCGGTGCCGTTCTTCGGCTGGCAAGAGTTGATCGGCCACATGCCGGTCTACGGTGCCCTGGTCGTCCTGCTGATCTGGGGCGCGAGACAGAACCTGACCCCCTACATCCGCGCGGTCGAGCAGGCCGAGGCGCGCGCCGAGGGGCCGCCGACGATCGTGCGGCCGCGTGCGGCGTGAGACGTGAGACGTGAGACGTAAGACGTAAGTCGAGAGTCGAGGTTCGTCACTGGCGCGGTGCCCGGATGCCACCGCGCCGCCCCTCTCGACTTACGTCTTACGCCTTACGCCTCCCGTCTGCCAACTGAAAGGCGGACGACGCCATGCGGACGATGCCGGAGTTCTCCCTGAAACGCTTCTTTAATCAGGAGGCGGCGGCGACTGTGCGGGCGAACCTCAGCCCTTCGTTCGCCGAGCCGTTGGGCACCGCCGACCTCCTGGCCCTGGAACCCGATGCCGCCGAGCGGTTCGCGCGCCTGCCGCTCGGGTACACCACGGCGCATGGCGGCGCGGATCTGCGTGCCGCCATCGCCGCGCGCTACGCCCGGATCGAGCCGGGGCAGATCGTGGCGGCGTGCGGCGGGGACGACGCCCTGCCAACGCTCTTCATGGCCCTGCTCCAGCCCGGCGACCATGTGATCGTCCACAGCCCGGCCTACCAGCCGCTCGGTTCGGTCGCGGCGTGGTGCGGGGCCGAGGTGACGCCGTGGGCGGCCGAGGAGGGGGCGGGCTGGAAACCGCCGCTGGTGACCCTGGCCCGCCTGTTGCGCCCGACAACGCGCCTGATCGTAGTGAACTTCCCGCACGGCCCGACAGGGTTCGTCCCCGATCGCGCCTATCTGGAGCGGCTGATCGCGCTCGCCGACGAGGCGGGCGCGACCCTCGTGGGCGACGAGATCTATCGCGGCCTGCCGCTCGACGGACGGGAGGAAGCGCCGAGTCTGGCGGATCTCTCGGCGCGGGCGGTGGTGCTCAACAGCGTCTCGAAGGTGTACGGGCTACCGGGCCTACGAGTGGGCTGGCTGGCGACGCGCGATGCGGCGATTATCGACGCGGTTCGCGCGTTCCGCCTGCACCTCAATACCTACATCGGCGCGCCGGTCGAGTTCCTGGCCGCCCTGGCCGTGCGCCACACCGACGCGATCCTCGCGTGGCAACTGGCGCGCGCGTCGGCCAACCTCGCCCTGCTCGATGCAGCCCTCGCGCGGCACCCCGACCGCTTCGCCTGGGTGCGGCCCACTGGCGGGGTGGTGGCTTTCCCGCGCTGGCTGGGCGACGAATCGACGAGTGTGTTGAGTGAGCGGCTGCTGCGCGACCACCGGCTGCTACTCGCGCCGAGCGCCCACTTCGCGGGGGGCGAGCGCCACATCCGCCTCGGCTTCGGCACGGCCAGCTTCCCGACCGGGCTGGCCCTGCTGGAGAACGCGCTGCGTTAGGGCCTTTGTGGGGCGAGGCCGATCACGGTGATCGCGCCTAGCTGTCCTCAAGGCGGACGCAACGCAGGGGCCCCGGACCATGTCCGGGGCCTCTCACGGTGTCGCGGGAGCGCTCAGCCGCGCCTACGCGCCGCGCCCGGTCTCTTGCCGCAGTTGATCGATCATGATCGACGCCTTCGCCTTGGTCAGCGTGGCGTCGAAGTCCCCTTCGGTCTTCCCGGCCTGCTGGAGCAGCGTCTTGAGGTAGGAGGCCTGCGGGCCGGTCATCGGCTCGTCGCCCGTGGTCCAATCGTCGGGATCCTTGACGGGATTCTGGCTCTGCTCGGTGTTCTCTGTCTGCGCCACGCCTGTTCCTCCTGCTTGTGTACACGTCCAAACGCAGAACATATGTACGCAAGTTCGGTGCCATGACGGGCCGGAGGCACCGTCGCCACCGTCGAGGGCGTGGGGCTGATCGGACGGGAGCGCGCCGCCGCGCCGATGGTGGCCGAGCGCGTTGCGCCGTCCGGTCAGCTGGTCATGGCACGCGCGCCGACACCGGCGGCGTCCGCCGCGAGCCGCGCCGCGATGGCGGCGGGGGGCAGGGCGCGCGCGAAATGGAAGCCCTGACCGGTTCCGCAGCCGAGCGTCCGTAGGAGCGCGGCCTCGGCCGCCGTCTCGATCCCCTCGGCGACCACGGCCATCCCCAGCGCGTGCGCGAGGGTGATCACCGCCCCGGCGATCGCCGCGCCGGTCGGCTCCCGATCGAGCCCGGTCACGA
>JAABUN010005310.1_pt1 | contig 16161 bp, 14 predicted proteins | sample 5559311 | NCBI WGS metagenome assembly JAABUN01 (sample SAMN10711877, study PRJNA513370) | rock metagenome | isolation source: Antarctica rocks | place: Antarctica: Victoria Land, Siegfried Peak sud
CTCAACCTGGTCGACGACGGCGCCGCGGCGACCGCGGTGCTGGTCGCGGACCTGGTCGACCGGCTCGGCGTCGAGCTCACGCAGGAGATCGCCACGCCGCTCTACACCGGCCTGATCACCGACACCGACTCCTTCCGCTACTCCGCAACCACGCCGTCGGTCCACGAGCTGGCCGCGCGGCTGCTCGCCACCGGGATCCGGCACGACCTGATCTCGCGCGCCATCTACGACACCGCGACGTTCGGCTGGGTGACGCTGCTCGGTCGCGCGTGCTCGAGGGCCCGGCTGGAACCCGAGCAGGTCGGGGGCCTCGGGCTGGTCTGGACCGTCGTCGAGGAGGCTGACCTGACCGAGAGCGACCTGGGGCTCGCGGACGTCGAGGGTGTCATCGACGTGGTCCGGACCGCCGACGAGGCCGAGGTCGCCGTGGTCGTCAAGGCCGACCCGGTCGACGGCGGCTGGAAGGTCTCCACCCACTCCAAGGGCGCTGTCGACGTGGGCGCGGTCTGCACCGGCCTCGGCGGTGGCGGGCACCGCTTCGCCGCGGGCTTCACCTCCACCGAGGCGCCGGAGGCCACCCTCGACCGGCTGCGCGAGGCGCTCGCGCAGGCGCCGCACCTGCCGGCGTGACGGTGGCGCTGCCCGTCCGCAGGAGCAACCTGCCGACGTGGTCAGCGGTCTCGCCTCCGCGGATCCCCTCGACGGCCTGGCCGGCGCTCGGGTGGCTCGTGCTGTTCGTCGTCGTCGTGGCCACCTCTGGCGACCTCCTTTGCGCCCCAGCGGACCCTTGCGGTCCGACTCTCTGGTGGAACGTGCTCGAGACCGCCCTGCTGGTCGGTCCGGTCTGGGTCTGGCTGCTGCCGGCCGCCGCCGTGCCCCTGGGCGTCTCGCTGGCTGCCGCCTGGACCGCCGCCCTGGTGATCGACCCGGTGGGGGTCCCCCTCACGGTCCTACTGCCGTGCGCCTTCGCCCTGGGCGCGTGGACGGTGCTGGTCGGGGTGCGCCACGGACACGTCGCCGACCTGCTCGACGCGGCCCCCCGCGCGGTGTGGCCGGGGCCCGCGCCCGACTCTGTCGCGCACCCGGCCCGGTCCGCCGGGTTGTTGGTCGCCGGCGGCCTGTCTCTCGTCAGCGTCCTGCTGGTCGCCTGGGCGCTCGTCCACGGCGCGTCGGAGGCGGCCGCGGAAGCAGCGGCCGAGCGGGTCCAGGGCACGGTGGTCAGCCACGGCGAGGACGGCTATCTCGTCGAGCTGCGAGTGGGACCTGACGTGGTCGAGCTGGACACCTGGGGAGCGTCGGCCTACCCGGTCGGCAGCGTGCAGCCGCTCCTGCGTACTCCCGACGACCTGCGTCTTGTCGCCGAGCCGTACGACCCGGGGGGCTGGCAGGTGCTCGGACTCACCGTCGGCGGTCTCGCCGTCGTGGCCGGCGCCCGCGGCCGGCGCCGGGTGGGGGCGCTGCGGCGGTTGCTCACCGAGCCGCAGCCGGTCCTGGCCGTGCGCCTCCTGGGGCGCGGGGACGCCGTGCTGCTCGCTGCCGACGACGTGCACGGTGAGGGACCCGCCCTGGCGTCCGCGCCGTTGCTCTGGTGGTCCGAGGGTGAGCCGGAGGACGACGACCCCGAGGACGACGTGCTGCCGACACCCGTACCGGTGCTCGCCACGGCCTACGGCGTGCCGCTCCCGGGCGGCGCGGTCGCGGTCGTGACGGACGACGGCACCCCCCTGCTGCCGTACGACCTGTGCGGACGGCCCCCCCGTGACCTCCGGTTCGCGTTCGCCCACGTCGACGTCGACGGGGGAGGTGTCGGGGGCGCTGCCCCGGCTGCCGAGCCTCCGGGCCACGCGGCGGACCCGCGGGCGGAAGTCCTGCGGCCACCGGCCTGGCGCGCCGCCCTGGGCTGGGTGCTGCTGCTAGGTGGGCTGGCGGGGTGCGCCTCCGTCGTCGCCTGGGACACCGGTCCCTGGTCGACCGCGTGGCGGCTGCTCGTGGTGCTCAACCTGGGGGTGGGAGGGCTGCTAGACGTCGCCTCCCGGGTCGACATCGATCGCGCCGGCGTCCGGGTCCGCGGACCGCTGCGGGTGCGCAGCTTCCCGTGGCGAGCGCTCGCCGGGGCCGACGTCGTCGAGGGCTCTGTGGTCCTGCTCACCCGGTCCGACGAGCTCGTCGTGCTGCCGTGGCCCCGCTCCGGGTGGCAGCTGCGTCGCCGGGCGTCGCGGGACCTCGCGCTGCGGGAGGCGGCCGACGGGCTGCAGGCGCAGATCCACCTCGCGGGTCCCTCCCGAGCAGACGCGGGGCGGGACGTGGTCGGCGAGCAGGGGTGCCTCGTCGGGCTCTGGTACGCCGTGGCCGTCCTGGTCTGCCTGGCCGCGGGCCTGACGGCGCGGATCGCCCAGTGACCGCCCCGGAACGCCGACCGACCGCCCCCGACGGTCTGCTGGTCGTCGACAAGCCGGCCGGGTGGACCTCGCACGACGTGGTCGGCCGCGGCCGGCGGCTTGCCGGCACGCGCAAGGTCGGCCACGCCGGCACCCTCGACCCGATGGCGACCGGGGTGCTCGTGCTCGGCGTCGGTCGGGCCACCCGCCTGCTGGGCCACCTCGCGCTGACGGACAAGGCCTACGACGCCACCATCCGCCTCGGCGCGACCACCGTGACCGACGACGCGGAGGGGGAGGCCGTCGAGACCCGCGACGCGAGCGGGGTGGGCGACGAGGCCCTGACCGAGGGCATGGCCCGGCTGACCGGTGACCTGCTGCAGGTCCCCTCCTCGGTGTCGGCCATCAAGGTCGACGGGGTGCGGTCCTACACCCGGGTCCGGGCGGGGGAGTCGGTCGAGCTGACCGCCCGCCCCGTCCGTGTCTCGCGCTTCGAGCTGCTGGCTCGGCGCGGCGACGACGTCGACGTGCGTGTCGAGTGCACCACTGGCACGTACGTCCGGGCCCTCGCCCGCGACCTCGGCCGGGCGCTCGGCGTCGGCGGCCACCTCACGGCCCTCCGGCGCACCCGGGTCGGCCCGTTCGACCTGGCGCGGGCGCGCACCCTCGACCAGCTCGCGGAGCGGCTCGACGTCGTCGCGCTCGACGACGCCGTGGCGGCGGCCTTCCCCCGGCGCGAGCTCGACGCCGACGAGACCGTCGCGCTGTCGTACGGCCGGCCGCTCGCGGAGAGCGGCACCCCGGGCACCTGCGGGGCGTTCTCGCCGGAGGGACGCTGCATGGCGCTGCTCGAGGACCGCGACGGCAGGGCGCGGGCATCCGTGGTGTTCGCGCCTGCCGGATCCTGACGCTGCTGCCCGTGGCAGGGTGGTCCCGTGCAGCGCTGGAGAGGTGTCGAGAGCGCGCCGTCCGGATGGGGGCGGTGCGTGGTGACGATCGGGGTCTTCGACGGAGTCCACCGAGGGCACCAGCAGACGATCGACCAGGCCGTCGCACGCGCCCGTGCCGCGTCGGTGCCCAGCCTCGTCCTGACCTTCGACCCCCACCCGCTCGAGGTGCTGCGGCCGGGCAGCCATCCGCCGATGCTCACCGGCCCCCGGCAGAAGGCCGAGCTCCTCGAGGCGCTCGGCGTCGACGTGATGTGCGTCCTGCCGTTCACCGAGGAGCTGAGCCGCCGGACGGCTGACGAGTTCGTGCACGAGGTGCTCGTCGAGCGCCTGCACGCGACCGCCGTCGTGGTCGGGGAGAACTTCCGCTACGGCCACAAGGGCAGCGGCGACGTCGCCTCGCTGACGGCCGCCGGCAGGCGCTTCGGCTTCACCGTCGAGGGCGCGCCGCTCCAGGGCAGCGACGAGACGACGTGGTCGTCGACCTACGTGCGGTCCTGCGTCGACGCGGGCGACGTGCGCGGAGCCGCCGCGGCACTCGGCCGGGACCACCGCATCGACGGCGTGATCGTCCGGGGCGACCAGCGGGGACGCGAGATCGGCTACCCCACCGCCAACCTGCAGCCGCTGCCGTGGAGCGCGGTTCCGGCCGACGGGATCTACGCCGGGCGTCTCGTGCGCGGCGGCGGTGACCGCCTGCCCGCCGCCATCAGCATCGGCACCAACCCCACGTTCGCCGGTCGGGAGCGCCGCGTCGAGGCGTTCGTGCTCGACGCCGCCCCGGGGCTGGACCTCTACGGCGAGCACGTCGGCCTGACGTTCGTCGAGCGGCTGCGCGGCACGATCCGCTACGACTCCGTCGAGCCGCTGGTGGAGCAGATGGACCGCGACGTCGAGCGCACCCGGGAGCTGCTGGCGGATCACCCGGACGGGTGACGGCCGTCCGCCGGGTCTGGTCGATGCACCTCCCGACCGTCCAGCAGGGGAGGGAGACGCGCCGTGCCGTACGTCCTCGTCGTCGACGACGACGACTCCGTCCGAACGCTCGTGTGCGACGTCCTCGAGTGCGAGGGCTACGAGGTGGGCACCGCGGTGGACGGCTTCGCGGCGCTGCGCAGCATCGAGGCGACGCGCCCCGACTGCGTCGTCCTCGACGTCATGATGCCGGGGCTGGACGGCCATGCCGTGCTGGCCCGGATCCGCGCCAGCGACGGGCGCACGCCGCTGCCCGTCGTCATGCTGACGGCCGCCGCCGACGACGCGCAGGCCTGGCAGGCCTGGAGCGGGGGCGTCGACTACTTCCTCGCCAAGCCGTTCGACGCCGGTGAGCTGCTGCGCTTCCTGGACGGGCTCTTCCAGGGCACCGCGGGCACCACGGGCACCGCGCTCGTCGGCTGACGCCGGGTGCCGGCGCCCGGGACCGCGCGCTGCTAGGCTCGCTCCCACGCCGGCACGACCGGCGGTGTGTCTTTCTGCCCGGGTGACGAAGACCCTTGGCGCACACCAGTGGACCGGAGGACCTGTGGCTCTCACCCAGGATCAGAAGAAGACGATCATGGCGGACTACGCCACTGTCGACCGTGACACCGGTTCGCCCGAGGTGCAGGTCGCGATGCTTACCAAGCGCATCCAGGACCTCACCGAGCACCTCAAGACGCACAAGCACGACCACCACACCCGCCGCGGCCTGCTGGGCCTCGTCGGACGTCGCCGTCGCCTCCTCAAGTACCTGGAGAAGACCGACATCAACCGCTACCGCGCGCTGATCGAGCGCCTCGGTCTGCGCCGCTAGACGTTCCACGGGGGAGTGCCCGTTCCGGGCCCTCCCCCGTGGCATGTAGGACCGTCGTACGACGCCCGTCGCGCGACACAGCCACGAGCCGGACGTGCCCGGGAGCAGCACCCCGGACCCGGTCCTCGGGAGTGGCCGCCGGATCCTCCGCACCGGAGGGGGCCGACGACCTCCACTGATGGCCGAGTCCCGGCGCCCCCGCGCGCGACGGCCCGCAGTGAAGAGGAGTGGCCTGCATGGCCGATCAGGAGAACGAGAGCAACATCTACGGCAGCGAGTTCGTCGACGCCGTCATCCAGAACCCGGGCGGGGCCACCCGCACCATCCGGCTCGAGACCGGCCGCCTCGCGCAGCAGGCCGCGGGCGCCGTCACGGTCTACCTCGGCGACACCATGCTGCTGTCGGCCGTCACCGCCTCCAAGCGGCCGAAGGACCACCTCGACTTCTTCCCGCTCACGGTCGACGTCGAGGAGCGCATGTACGCCGCGGGTCGCATCCCCGGCTCGTTCTTCCGCCGCGAGGGCCGGCCGTCGGAGGACGCGATCCTCACCTGCCGCCTCACGGACCGGCCGTTGCGCCCGTCCTTCACGAAGGGCCTGCGCAACGAGGTCCAGTGCGTCTCGACGATCCTCGCGCTCGACCCCGACCACCTCTACGACGTGCTCGCGATCAACGGCGCCGCCGCGGCCGTGCTGCTGTCCGGCCTGCCCTTCAGCGGCCCGGTCGCCGCGACCCGCGTCGCCTGCGTGCGCGGCGAGTGGGTCGCCTTCCCGTCCCACAGCGAGCTCGCGGAGGCGACCTTCGACATGGTCGTCGCCGGCAGCCTGCTCGACGACGGTGACGTCGCGATCATCATGGTCGAGGCCGAGGCGACGGCCAACGTGTTCGAGATCATCGCCGGCGGCGGCACCGCGCCGACCGAGGAGGTCGTCGCCGAGGGCCTCGTGGCCGCCAAGCCGGCCATCGCCGCCATCTGCACGGCCCAGAAGGAGCTCGCCGCCAAGTCCCCCAAGGCGCCGCTCGACTTCCCCGTCTTCCTCGACTACGAGGACGACGTCCTCGAGGCCGTCACCTCCGAGGGCGAGGCCGACCTCACCGCCGCGATGCAGGTCGCGGACAAGCAGGACCGCGACGCCGCGACCGACGCCGCCAAGGAGAAGGTGCAGGCTGCGCTGGCCGACCGCTTCGAGGGACGCGAGAAGGAGGTCAGCGCCGCCTTCCGCAGCCTGACCAAGAAGGTGGTGCGCCGCCGGATCGTCAAGGACAGCGCCCGCATCGACGGCCGCGGCCTCGCCGACATCCGTCAGCTCTCCGCCGAGGTCGAGGTCCTGCCCCGCGTCCACGGCTCGGCGCTGTTCGAGCGCGGTGAGACCCAGATCCTCGGAGTGACCACGCTCAACATGCTGCGCATGGAGCAGATGGTCGACACGCTCAACCCCGAGAACCGCAAGCGCTACATGCACCACTACAACTTCCCGCCCTACAGCACCGGCGAGACCGGCCGCGTGGGGTCCCCGAAGCGCCGCGAGATCGGCCACGGAGCGCTCGCCGAGCGCGCCCTCGTGCCGGTCCTGCCGAGCAAGGAGGACTTCCCGTACGCCATCCGTCAGGTGTCGGAGGCCCTCAGCAGCAACGGCTCGACGTCCATGGGCTCGGTCTGCGCATCGACGATGTCGCTGCTCAACGCCGGTGTGCCGATCAAGGCGCCGGTCGCCGGCATCGCGATGGGCCTGGTCTTCGAGGGCGGGGAGTACGCCACGCTGACCGACATCCTCGGGGCCGAGGACGCCTTCGGCGACATGGACTTCAAGGTCGCCGGCACGCCGCAGTTCGTGACCGCCCTGCAGCTCGACACCAAGCTCGACGGCATCCCGAGCGACGTGCTCGCCGCCGCCCTGCAGCAGGCCCGCACCGCTCGACTCGCGATCCTCGAGGTCATGGGGGAGGCGATCGACGAGCCCGACGAGATGGCCGCCACCGCACCCCGCGTGCTCACGGTCAAGATCCCGGTCGACAAGATCGGCGAGGTCATCGGCCCGAAGGGCAAGATGATCAACCAGATCCAGGCCGACACGGGCGCGGACATCACCGTCCAGGACGACGGCACCATCTACATCGGTGCCATCGACGGCCCGTCGGCAGAGGCGGCGATGGCGACGATCAACATGATCGCCAACCCGACGATGCCCAAGGTCGGCGAGCGCTTCCTGGGCACGGTCGTCAAGACCGCGGCCTTCGGTGCCTTCGTCAGCCTGCTGCCCGGCAAGGACGGCCTCGTCCACATCTCCAAGCTGGGCAACGGCAAGCGCGTCGGCAAGGTCGAGGACGTCGTCAACGTCGGCGACAAGCTCCAGGTGGAGATCACCGAGATCGACCAGCGCGGCAAGATCAGCCTCACCCCGGTGCAGAACGACGCACCGGCTCCGGCTGCTGCTGCGGCCGAGTAGCACCTCCTTGGCAGCACGCTCGCGAGCCCTCCCGGCTCCCCGCTCCGCCCGTCGGAGCGGGGCCCGGGGCGGAGCGACGGACCCCGCGGTCCGGCGCACCGTCCTGCCGGGAGGGCTCCGTGTCGTCTCCGAGCAGGTGCCGGGAGTCCGCTCCGTGGCCTTCGGCATCTGGGTGGGTGTGGGCAGCCGTGACGAGCGGCCGTCGCTGCACGGCGCGTCCCACTTCCTCGAGCACATGCTGTTCAAGGGCACCCGCCGGCGGGACGCGATGGAGATCGCGGCGACGCTCGACGCGGTGGGCGGTGAGCTCAACGCCTTCACCGCGAGGGAGCACACGTGCTACCACGCCAAGGTGCTCGACGAGGACCTCGCTCTGGCCGTCGACGTGGTCAGCGACCTGGTCACCTCCTCGGTGCTGCGCAGCGAGGACGTCGAGGTGGAGCGCGAGGTGATCCTCGAGGAGATCGCCATGAACGACGACGACCCGGGCGACGCGGTCCACGACCTGTTCTCCGCTGCCGTCTTCGGCGACTCGTCGCTCGGCCGGCCGGTGATCGGCACGCCCCGGAGCGTCGAGGCGCTCACCCGCGGTGCGCTCGCCGGCTACTACCGACGCCGCTACGTCGTCCCCGACCTCGTGGTGTCAGCAGCCGGTGCGGTGGACCACGACGAGCTGCTCGCGCTCGTGCGCACCGCCTTCGGCGCGGCGCTCGACGGGCCGGCGACGCCGGCCCGCCGTCGGCCGGTAGGACCTGCGCCCCGGTCGAGGAGCTCCGTGGTGGCGCGGGACGCTCCGGGTGAGCAGGCCAACGTCGTGCTCGGCACGACCGGCCTGCGTCGGGACGACCCGCGTCGCTTCGCGCTCGGCGTGCTGTCCGGGGCGCTCGGCGGCGGGATGTCGAGCCGGCTGTTCCAGTCGGTGCGCGAGGAGCGCGGTCTCGCGTACTCCATCTACTCGTTCACCTCGAGCTCGGCCGACACCGGCCTGTTCGGCGTCTACGCCGGCTGCAGCCCGGCCAAGGTGGACGAGGTGCTCGAGCTGGTCCGCGCCGAGCTCGCCGCGGTCGCCGAGCACGGCATCACGGACGAGGAGCTGCGGCGCAGCCAGGGCTCGATGCGCGGCTCGCTGCTGCTCGACCTCGAGGACACCGAGTCGCGCATGAGCCGGCTCGGCCTCGCCGAGCTCTCCCTCGACGAGCAGCTCAGCCCCGACGAGGAGCTCGCGCACGTCGACGCCGTCACCGGCGACGACGTGCGGGCGATCGCCGGCGACGTGCTCACCCGCCCGCTGTCGCTCGGGGCCCTCGGGCCCCTGGGCAGCGCCGACCTGGACCGGGCCCTGACATGACGGACGGCACGACGGACGACCGCACCAGCTCCGCAGCACCGATCCGCGTCGCCGTCCTCGGTGCCCGGGGTCGCATGGGCCAGGAGGTGGTGCGCGCCGTCGAGTCCGCCGACGACCTGGTGCTGGCCGCCTCGTACGACGACGGTGACGAGCTGGACCTCGCCGGCGTGGACGTGGCGGTCGACTTCACGACCCCCGACGCCGTCATGGGCAACCTCCGGGCGTGCCTCGACGCCGGCGTCTCGGCCGTCGTGGGCACCACCGGCTTTGACGACGCGCGCCTCACCGAGCTGCGGACCTGGTTGGCGGACGCGCCGTCGGTCGGGGTGCTCGTGGCGCCCAACTTCGGCATCGCCGCGGTGCTGATGATGCAGTTCGCCGCGCAGGCCGCCCGCTACTTCGACTCCGTGGAGATCGTCGAGCTGCACCACCCCCGCAAGGCCGACGCCCCCTCCGGTACGGCGCGCCGCACCGCCGAGCTCGTGGCCCGGGCGCGTCGCGACGCCGGCTGCACGCCGATGCCCGACGCGACCACCGTCAGCCTCGATGGTGCCCGCGGCGCGGACGTCGAGGGCGTGCGCGTGCACGCCGTCCGGCTCGCGGGGCTCGTCGCGCACCAGGAGGTGCTGCTCGGCGGCTCGGGGGAGAGCCTCACCCTCCGCCACGACAGCTACGACCGGGCGTCCTTCATGCCGGGCGTCCTGCTGGGCGTCCGCTCGACGGTGCAGCGGCCGGGGCTGACCGTCGGCCTCGAGGCCCTGCTGGACCTGTGACGGGGGCTGCACCTGTGACGGGGCTGGACCTGTGACGGGGCTGGACCTGTGACGGGGCTGGACCTGTGACGGGGCGCATCGGCGCCGCCTTCACCGTCGCCGTCATGGCGCTGGTGAGCTCGGCGATGGTGGTCACTGCGGTGAGCCTGCTGACCAGCGGGGACCTCGTGCAGATCGGCGTCGGGGTGGGAGTTCTGCTCCTCGTCGTCGTGGGTGTCGTCCTGGTCGTCGGCGAGGTGCGCCTGGGCGCTGCCAGCCAGCGCCTGGCCGAGCGGCTCGCCGCCGAGGGAGGCCTGCCGTACGACCCGCCGGGGGTCGTGCGCCGGGCGAGCGGCCGGTTGGACAAGGCCGACGCCGACGCGGTCTTCGAGGACCGCAAGCGCGACGTCGAGGCGACGCCCGGGGACTGGCGCGTGTGGTGGCGGTTGGCAGCGGCGTACGGCGAGGCGCGCGACCCCCGCCGGGGCCGGCGCGCCATGCGCCGGGCGGTGAGCCTCGAGCGGCAGGAGCCCGCCGCCGGTCCCGGCCCGGACTAGCCACAGGTTGAGTCCAGCAGACCGGGGCACAGTCGTGCCATGGGTCACACATCATCGGTTCCTTCGGTCCTCGGTCGCGGCGCTCTCGCCGGCCTCGGTGGGACGGTCGTCATGACGGCCTTCCAGAAGCTGGTCGAGATGCCGATCTCCGGCCGGGGCGACTCCTACGCCCCTGCGGCCTTCGCCAAGAAGCTGCTCCCCATCGACATCGACGCCGACAGCGACCGGGTCAACGGCGTCGCCCACTTCGCCCTCGGCGCCATGATGGGCGCTGTCCACGGCCTGGTCATCCGCGCCGGAGTGCGCGGCCAGAAGGCCGTCGCGGTGACCTTCGCCGCGGTCTACACCGGTGATCTGCTGCTCAACACCAAGCTGGGTCTCTACGAGCCGGGGACCTGGAGCAAGAAGGACTGGGCGGTCGACCTGGTCGACAAGTACGTCCAGGCGGCCGCGACCGGCGCGGTCTTCGAACGGGTCCTCACCCCGGCGGCGCACCGATGACCGACGTGGTGCGGCTCTACGCCAAGGTGGTCGGGGCGAGCGTCATCCTCATCGGACTGGTCGGACTCGTCCTCGGTGAGAAGTCCTTGTTCGGCGTCCTCAACATCGACATCGCCGAGGACGTCATCCACCTGCTGACCGGCGGGCTGCTGCTCTACGCCGGCTTCGCCCGCGACCTGCGGATCACGCGCGCCATCGTCGGTGGCATCGGGATCGGCTACCTGGTCATCGGTCTGGTCTCGTTCTCCAAGCCCATGCTCTTCGGGCTGGTGCCGTCCGGCTACGAGGTCGTGCTCGACAACTTGATCCACCTGACCCTGGGCGTCCTCGGCATCGTCGTCGGCTTCTTCGTCGGCAACCGCAAGGCGGCTGACCACCGCTAGGTCCGGGTGGCAGCCACGGCCTCGACCCTGGCCGACCCGGTTGCGGCGCGTGGCGAGCACCGCGCCGACCAGCACCAGCGGGAAGCCGACGACCATGCCCGTGGTCAGCGGCTCCCCGAGCGCCACGATGCCGAGCGCGACGGCGACCGCCGGGTTGATGTACGTGATGGCGAGCGCCCGGTTCGGACCGGCCTCGCGGATCAGCGCGAAGAACAGCAGCAGGGCTGCGACGGTGCACAGCAGCGCGAGCAGGACGACCGAGACGACCACGGGGCGGCTGGGCAGCGGGTCCCCGGCGAGCGAGGGGGCGGCGAAGGGCAGGTAGACCAGCGCGGTGGCCGTCAGGGCGACGGCGTTGACCCCGGTGCTGGACACCCCGTCGAGCGCCTTGGTGACCACCAGCGGTCCGGTGGCGTAGCCGAGCACCACGAAGGCGACGGCGCCGACGGCGAGCAGGTCGCCCGAGCCCAAGTCGAGGCCGAGCAGCGCGGCGACCCCCACCATGCCGACGCCCAGGCCGAGCAGCCGGACGCCGTCCAGCCGGTCGGCCTCGCCCGCGAGCCGTCCCGCGAGCACCGCCACCATCGGCACGCTGGCGACCAGCAGACCGGTCAGCGAGCTCGACAGCGTCTGCTCGGCGTAGGCGAGCAGCAGTCACGGCCCGGTCATCTCCAGGGCGGTGAACAGCAGCAGCGGCCTCCAGTGCCGCAGGACGGGTCGCACGTGGCCTCGCGCCAGAGCCCAGGGGGCGAGCAGGGCGGCGGCGATCGCGCAGCGCAGGAAGACCAGCGAGACCGGCGCCAGCTCCTCGACGGCGACCTTGATGAGCAGGTACAGCACCCCCCAGATGACCGACATGGCGACGAACAGCGCCCAGCCACGGCGGCTCACCGGTCTCCAGCCTCCCTCGCGCGCCGCCCCCCTGCGGACGTCCGTCCAGCGTAGGAGGCCGCGAGCGATGAGAAACCTGTCGGAGGGTCGTCCAAGGGTGCGAACTGGCTCCGCCGGTCGCCGATCCAGCGCGACCCGGGGGCCCAGAGGGGGAAGAGCTCATGGCCATCACGGCAGGACTCATCACGGCAGGACTCATCACGGCAGGACAGGACGCGACATGACCGACGTCATCCGGGCCAGCGGGCTCGTCAAGCGCTACGGCAGCGTCACCGCGCTCGCCGGGCTCGACCTCGCGGTGCCTGAGGGCACGGTCCTGGGCCTGCTCGGCCCCAACGGCGCGGGCAAGACCACGGCCGTCCGCATCCTGACCACGCTGCTCGACGCCGACGAGGGCACAGCCACCGTCGCGGGCATCGACGTGCGCACCGATCCGCAGGGCGTGCGCGAGCGCATGGGCCTGTCCGGGCAGTACGCCGCCGTCGACGAGTACCTCACGGGCTTCGAGAACCTCGACATGATCGGTCGGCTCTACCGGCTGGGCCGCAAGCGGTCCAGGGAGCGGGCCCGCGAGCTGCTCGAGCGCTTCACCCTCACGGATGCGGCGGACCGGCCGGTGAAGACCTACTCGGGTGGGATGCGTCGTCGGCTCGACCTCGCGGGCGCGCTGGTGGCCTCACCGCAGGTGCTGTTCCTCGACGAGCCCACGACCGGCCTCGACCCCCGCAGCCGCACCGACATGTGGGAGGTGATCCGGGAGCTCGTCGCGAGCGGCACCACGCTGCTGCTCACCACGCAGTACCTCGAGGAGGCCGACCGGCTGGCTGACGAGATCGTGGTGATCGACCACGGGCGGATCATCGCCCAGGGCACCGCCGACCAGCTCAAGTCGGCGATCGGTGGGGAGCGGATCGAGCTCGTGGTCGCCAGGCCCGACGACATCCCCAAGGCGCAGCAGGTGCTGTTCGCGGCCGCCTCCGGCGAGGTCCAGGTGGAGCACGGCAGCCGTCGGCTGGTAGCGCCGGTCAGCGGGGGCGCAGGAGTCCTGCTGGACGTCCTGCGCCAGCTCGACGCCGTCGGGGTCGAGGTGCTCGACGTGGGGATGCGCCGGCCGACGCTCGACGACGTCTTCCTCAGCCTGACCGGGCAGTCCACCGAGCAGACGGACGACGCGCCGCCGCCGGGTCCGCCCAGGCAGAGCGACAGCTCTGCGGCCCTCGACGGAGCGTCCCGATGAGCGCCGTGACGCAGGTCCTGGCCGACAGCTCCGTCGTCGCCAAGCGCAACCTCATCAAGATCAAGCGGGTCCCCGACCTGCTGGTCTTCACGCTGCTGTCGCCGATCATGTTCATCCTGCTGTTCGCCTACGTCTTCGGCAGCGCGATCGACGTGCCCGGCAACTACCGCGAGTTCCTCGTCGCCGGCATCTTCGCCCAGACAGTGATCTTCGGCGCCACCATCACCGGTGCCGGCCTGGCCGAGGACATGCAGAAGGGGATCATCGACCGGTTCCGCTCGCTGCCCATGTCGCGCATGGCAGTGCTGGTCGGCCGCACCGGCAGCGACATCGTCAACAACGTGCTGGTCATCATCGTGATGTCCCTGACCGGGCTCGCGGTCGGCTGGCGCATCCGCACCTCGTTCCTCGAGGCGCTGGGCGGCTTCCTGATCCTGCTGCTGTTCGCGTACGCGGTCTCGTGGGTGTTCGCCTGGGTGGGTCTGCTGGTGCCGAGCCCCGAGGTCGTCAACAACGCCTCGTTCATGATCATCTTTCCGGTGACGTTCATCGCCAACACGTTCGTCCCCATCGAGGGCTTCCCGACCGTGTTGCGCGTCATGGCCGAGTGGAACCCCGTCTCGTCGGTGACGCAGGCGGCCCGGGAGCTGTTCGGCAACATCCCCGCGGGTGTCGCCCCGCCGGACGTGTGGTCCCTGCAGCACTCGGTGCTCTACACGATGATCTGGGCGCTCATCATCCTCGGGGTGTTCGTGCCGCTCGCCACGCGGCAGTACATGCGGGCTGCCAGCCGCTGAGCTCGGGGTTCCTGCCTGGCGGGGCCGTCACCCTTACGGGGGTCGCGCGTCGCGCTCGACCGGCCGAGGTGAACAGCATGGGCCTCCTCGTCGACGCGGTCAGGGTGCGTCAGCGTGCGCTCTGGCAGCTGATGCCCGTCGTCGCCTGGCTCGTCCTGCTCTGGGGCTCGCTGGTCCCCGCCGTCCCGCTGCTCGACCCGCGGGTCGCGCTCTGCCTGGTCACCTGCCTCGCTGCCGTGGGCTGCGCCGCCCGGGTGCAGCTGCCGGCCGAGCGCGCGGTCTGGGCCTGGATGGCCGTCGGCCTGGCCGGCTACGGCCTCGGCTTCGTGGTCCTGTTCGGCGTGTCGACCGGCGAGGGCGGCGGGCCATGGGGCCTCAACGTGTCGGACTGCGCGTCGCTGCTGCTCTACCCGGCCGGCTACGCCTCGCTGGTGCTGCTCACCCGCGGTCGGGTGCGCTCCTGGACCACCGCGGCGCTGCTCGACGGGGGCATCGTCGCGCTCGCGGCCGCTGCCACCGGGGTCGCCTGGGCGGCGACGTCCTACCCCAGCCTGCTGGCGGGAGGCACGCTCGATGTCGTCTACGCACTCGCCTACCCGGTGGGCGCCACGACGCTGCTCGTGGCGACCGTGACCGGCCTGGCCATGACGCGCTGGCAGCTCGACCCGGTGTGGGCCCTGCTCGTCGTCGGGTTCGGGGTCATGGCGGTCGGCCAGGCGGCGTACGGCTTGGCGTCGGCGACGGGCACGTTCCGGTTCGGGACCCCGCTCGACGCGGTCTACTCCGCAGGACCTGTGCTGGTGTGCCTTGCCGCCTGGCGTCGACCGGGAACGGTCGTGCGGCGCGCCGGCAACGGCAGCGTCGCCATGGTGGTGCCGGCCGTCGCGACCCTGGTCGCCCTGGCGGTGCTGGTGGTCGACCACGCGCACCGGGTTCCGACGGTCGCGGTGGTGCTCGCCGCTGCCGCCGTCGTGCTGACCATCGGTCGGACAGCCCTGTCCTGGCGACAGGAGCGGCTGCTCGTGGCGGCCAGCCGGGCGGCCCAGGTCGACGAGCTGACCGGCCTGCCCACCCGGCGGGCCCTGCTGGCCGACCTGACGGCCGACCTCTCGTCCGGGTCCGAGGTGACGCTGGCGCTGCTGGAGCTCGACGGCGTCGCAGAGGTCAACGACACGCTCGGTCACGCCGCCGGGGACGCCGTGCTGCTCGAGCTCGCGGACCGGCTGCGGGTCTCGGCCGGTGGCCGCGTCGCCCGGCTCGGGGCCGCCGAGTTCGCCGTCGTGCTCGGGCCGCCCCAGCGAGCGGTGGACGGCCCGGTTGCCGACCTCGGACCCGAGCCCCCGTGCGCGGAGCTGCGCTCGGCGGTGTCCGAGGTGGTCGTCGTCGACGGCTGCCGCATCTCGGTGCAGGTCTCGCTGGGCCTTGCCACCGCAGGCAGCGACGCCGCGCACCGCCCGACCGCCGTCGAGCTGCTGCGCCGGGCCGAGGTCGCGCGTCACGTCGCCACCGCCCGCCGCAGCGGCCTCGAGGTGTGGCGGCCGCAGCTCGACGACGGTGCCCGCGACCGCCTCGCGCTCCTGGCCGAGCTGCGCGTGGCACTCGTGGCAGCGGACCAGATCGTCGTCCACTACCAGCCGCAGGTGGATCCGACGACGCGTCGGGTCCACGCGTGGGAGGCGCTCGTGCGCTGGCAGCACCCGCGTCGAGGACTGCTCGCCCCCAGTGACTTCCTGCAGGAGGTCGAGCGGGCCGGCCTGCTCCCGGGGCTGACCTCGCGGGTCCTCGACGTCGTGCTCGCGGATCAGGCTGCGGCACGAGCGGCCCAGGCCGATCTGCGGCCCGTCTCGGTCAACGTCGGTGCTGCTGACCTGCTCGACCCGGCCTTCGCGAGCCGTACAGCGGCCCGGCTGGAGCACCACGCCCTGCCGCCGGCATGCCTGCGGATCGAGATCACCGAAGGGGTGGTCATGGCCGAGCCGGAGCGCATCCTCACCACGCTGCACGAGCTCTCGGCGCTCGGGATCGCCCTGTCGCTCGACGACTACGGCACCGGCCTGTCGTCCTTGAGCTACCTGCGGCTGCTGCCGGTCGACGAGCTCAAGATCGACCGCTCCTTCGTCTCGCGGATGAC
>JAABUN010005311.1_pt1 | contig 16159 bp, 16 predicted proteins | sample 5559311 | NCBI WGS metagenome assembly JAABUN01 (sample SAMN10711877, study PRJNA513370) | rock metagenome | isolation source: Antarctica rocks | place: Antarctica: Victoria Land, Siegfried Peak sud
TGCCAGCGGCGATCCGCCCTGACCGCTGTGCGGCCCCAGACTGCCACGTTGCAAGCTGCCCAAGGTGACGGCCAGGGCTGCCGCATGTGGCGGCGGCCCACTGCTCCCTCTCCCTCCGGGAGAGGGCCGGGGTGAGGGGGTCTTGAGGCGCGGTCCCCACCGATGCAGGGCTGCGTGCTGCCGGAGCCGGCGGTGCCCCGCGCCGCGAGCAAGCCCCCCTCACCCCGGCCCTCTCCCGGAGGGAGAGGGAGCAGCAAGCCGCCTGACTTCCGCGTTGCCGCAGTCGCTGGCCTGCATCCTGTTTGACGCACCAGCGCCGGCTGTTACAATCAGGTCACACAACCTGCGCGGGCACGTCATCAAACCTGGTTAACGACAGGTTACAACCAAAGTGGAAACCGTCGTCATGCTGCGCCTCAAGACCGCCCTGCTCGCCGGGTTCACCCTGGCCTCGCTTGCCGCGCCCGCCGTCGCCGGCACGCTCCCCACCTTGACCGGGCAGCCCCCGCTCATTCTGGGCCACCGCGGCGCCACTGGCTACCGTCCGGAGGAGACCCGCGGCTCGTACGAGCTGGCGATCCAGCTCGGCGCCAACTTCATCGAGCCTGACCTGGTCTCGACCAAGGACGGCATCCTGATCGCCCGGCACGAGCCGAACATCACCGACACCACCGACGTGTCCAAGCACCCGGAGTTCGCCAACCGCCTGGCCACCAAGACCATAGACGGCTCGAAGCAGACCGGCTTCTTCGCCGAGGACTTCACCCTGGCCGAGATCAAGACGCTGCGTGCCGTCGAGCGGCTGCCGTTCCGCGACCAGTCCTTCAACGGCCAGTTCGAGGTGCTGACCTTCCAGGAGGTCATTGACATCGCCAAGAAGGGCACGGCCGACACCGGGCGCACCATCGGCATCATCCCGGAGACCAAGCACCCCAGCTACTTCCAGGGGATCGGCCTGCCGCTGGAGCAGAAGCTGGTGGATGCGCTGAACGCCAACGGCTACGCCGGCAAGGCGGCGCCGGTGATCGTGCAGTCGTTCGAGGTCGCCAACCTCAAGAAGCTGCACACCCTGACCGACGTGCGGCTGGTGCAGTTGACGGACGCCAACGACGTGCTGGCCAACGGGACGCTGGACTACAACCAGCCCGCCGACTTCGTCCTCAGCGGAGACAAGCGCACCTATGGCGACCTGCTGACCCCTGCGGGCCTGGCGGAGATCGCCACCTATGCCGACGCCATCGGCCCGTGGAAGCGCTCCATCGTCAGCGGCGCCTACGTGGACCGGAACGGCGACGGCAGGCCGGACGACCTGGACGGCGACGGCCGGATCACCGACGCCGACCGCGTCGCGCTGCCGCCGACCAGCCTGGTGGCGGACGCCCACAGGGCCGGGCTGCTGGTGACGCCCTACACGTTCCGCAACGAGTACTTCTACCTGCTGTCGGACTACGGCGGCAACCCGATCAACGAGTACAAGCAGTTCTTCGGCCTGGGCGTGGACGGGCTGTTCAGCGACTTCGCCGACACGGCCGTCGCCGGGCTAGCCGCCACCGTGCCGGAGCCGGCGGCGCTGGCGGTGCTGGGGATGGGCCTGGCAGGGCTTGCGGCGGCGCGGCGCACGCGCCGGGGCTGAGCCGGGCCTGGCCGTCGCGGCAGGCGTTCGCCGCGACGGCCCCTGCCCAAGCCTTTTCCCCTTCAGGCACGTCGCCGGCCAGCGAGGGCTACGGCGCGGGCCGAAGCGCGTTGCCGGCAAAGGTCAGGATGACCTCCGTTCCCGGCGGAAACTTTGTCTTCCCACGAATGGCCATGCGGGCGAGGCGTCCGCGCACGCCGATCCCGGCAGCCCCGTCAATGACGCCCGGCGTGCGGCCTGCGCCTATGTCCGCACCGGCACGGGCCTCCGCATACACCCAGGTCAGCCGGTCCTGGAACCGCACGCCATGCAGGCCCAGGACTTGCCCGGAGCGAGCGGCCACCGTCCGTATCGTGCCATCTGCGTTGAAGCTGACATCGGACGCACCTTGGACGGCCACGCCGGGCGGGCCGATCCGCAGGTGCGCGCCGTCCGGCACATTGAAGCTCCAGGTGCCGTCCGCCCAATTCGGGAACACCCGCGACCCCGCCGGAACGATGACGCCGGGCCGCCGGGCGTCGGCAGCGAGTTCGCAGGTCAGCACCTTTCCGGAGGTCAGGATCGAGACGCTGGTGGCGGAGCTGCACGGCCAACCGTCCACGGCCGCGTCGGCAGCCAATCGGACGATCCAGAAGTCATCGAAGTACATCCCGCCTGCAAGGACGGTGCCGAGGACCGGCGCCGGGCCGGGCAGGCGGGCGTCGTAGATGCGGGTTTGCGCCGCATCGGTCCAGCGGACGACGGTGCCGGCCGGCAGCAGGGCGCCGTCAACCATCCTTGGCTCTGCAAGCGTCGCCGACGGTGCGGCGGCCCGCGCGTCCAGGCGCTTCCGGAAGGCCGTGAGCACCGGAGGCTCGTCAGGAGCCTGCGCACGGCCGGGGCGGGGGAACAAGGCCGCCGCGCACAGCAACAGGGCCAGCCAAGCCGCCGTGCCTATCCGCGCACGGGCGATCAAGCCACGGGCGGTCAAGCGCCGGGCAGGCACCGGCCCCATGGCGCGTCCGGCGCCGTGCAGCCTACCGGCGCGCGAACCACGCCGGCACGGTATGCGGGCGATCCTGGCGGGCCTTGCTGACCTCGTCCGCCCGGTTCTGCCGGTACAGGCTGCGGAACGTCGCATAGGGGTCCAGCGCCCCGCGCTTGATGCTGTCGATCTGGTCGATCAGCCGCTCCCGCGAGTCCACCGTGCCCGTCACCAGCCGCGAGACGCCCAGGGTCTGCTGCCCGCCGAACGACGCCCAGGTCAGCGGGTCCAGCACAGTCTGGGCGCCGTAGCCCACGGCGTCCCGCGGGTTGCTCGGGCCGATCACCGGCAGGAACAGGTACGGCCCCCCGTCCCCCACGCCCCACAGCGCCAGCGTCTTGCCGAAGTCGTTCTCATGGTCCGGGTAGCCCCAGCCCGACGCCACGTCGAACAGCCCGCCGACCCCTGCGGTGCTGTTGATGACGAAGCGCATCATGCTGTCCCCGGCCTTGCGCGGCTTGGCCTGCAGCACGTCGTTGGCGAACTGCGCCGGAGTGCCCAGGTTGTTCAGCACGTTGTGCAGGGAACGGCGCGCGCGCTCGGGCACCACGTCGCGGTAGGCTACGGCGACCGGGCGCAGCACGTAGGTGTCCAGCCCGTCGGTGACCCGGTAGAAGAAGCGGTTGGTCGGCTCCAAGGGATCGTTCAGCTCGCGGAACTCGGCCTGCGCCTCGGCGTCCCCTGCCGGCGGCACGGCGGCGCAGGCGGCGCAGGACAGCACGAGCACGGCAAGCAGGGGACGGAGAAGGGGCTGCACGCTGCATCCTTTGGCAACTTCGGCGGCAGCATCACACATACGGGAAGCACTGCCCAGACGCAGGAAGGACACACCCCCGGGCTGACAACCCGGCCCGGCCCCCGTATGCAGGCAGGATGCAGCCCGACAACACGCTCCCCGCCATGGTCGCCTTCATCAAGCGCCGCCTGGTCAAGACCGCCGAGATAGGCGGCCAGCGCTTCCCCGCCCTGGCCGAGACCGCCGAGCGCTTCAACGATACGAGCTGGTTCTGGACCGACGACAACGCCAAGGCGGCGGAGCTGCTGGCCGAACCCGGCCTATACGACGCCGATCCCGCCCATGCCGACGCCGCCCTGGATTTCGTGCTCCGCATGTCGGAGGGCGCCGTCATCCAGCGCCGCTGCAGCCCACCGGAGCTGCGCGTGCTGTCCGCCGATCCCCGCGCCTTCCGGGTGGAGACGGCGTTCTTCATCCTGGAGGGCGACCTGTCCCGGGGGCTGGTCCGCCATGCCCTGCGGTTCAACGACGGCCGCACCGCGACGGCGGCGCAGCACACCGGCAACTCCGTTTCGGTCCGCCAGGGCCGGCGGGACCGGACGCTGGATGTCGAGGAGGCCATCACCGATTTCGCCGTGGAGGCCGGGACGGACCAGGTGGCGGTCTGGCACAGCAGCCTGGTGGTCTTTCCGGCCATGCCGCTGCTGCGCCGGGCCGCCCAGCCGCTGGGACGGCTGCGCTACACCTATACCGTCCACCGGGACCGCCCGGGCGTGGCGCTGCGGGTGGAGCTGCAGCTTGATCCCGGCGTGGCGCTGGACGGCTGCGTGCTGACGACGGCGGTGGACCAGCTCAGCATCACGCATGGGGTGGAGTATCGTGCCTTCGCGGTCCGGGCGGGCGGGGTGGACCGGATGGTGCGCGGAGTGGCCGACGACCGCACGACGCTGCACGAGGGACCGGCGGACTACACCAGCATCGCGCAGGAAGGGGCGTCGCCGGGCTTCTCCTACGCCATACACACCCTGCTGCGGGATGGCGCGCGGCTGGCGGCGGTACAGGCGCGCGGGCAGAGGGCCGGGCTGCTGCATTGGGTGCTGCACCGCTACCGCATGGGTCCCGTGCCGGCCGGCGGCGCGGTCGCCATCCACGAGGAGCGTATGGTGACGGGCGGCGGCTACTACGACGCGCTGGCGCACTATGAGGCGGTGCTGCGGGACGGCGCGGGCGGCGGCGGCTACGACCCCAGCATGACCTACGACATCGGCGCCGAGCTGAACGCCGTCGCCGCGCACATCCTGTTCGCCCGCGCCAGACGCTACGCCCAGCCGCCGGGGGAGCCGCGGCTGGCGGCGCTGCAGGCGTGGTACGACCGGCACATCCAGCGCTACTTCGATTTCATCCGGCCCGGCGAACCCGATGACCTGTCCCGGGTGTTCACCCGCGGCGTCGCCTTTGTGGCGCTGTCGCTGGACTGCATGGTGCGGGCCACCGGGCTGCCGCGCTACCGGGCGCAGCTCGACCTCGCGTGCAGCCTGATCCTGCGGACGCAGAAGCGTCTGCCCTGCGGACGCGACGAGCATGACGGCACCTTCGTGGACATATGGGCCGGGCGGGTGCCGTTTCTGGACAACCATGCCTCCTGCGTGCTGGCCCTGGCCCGCGCCGCCTGGCACGGCGACCCCGGCGGCACCCTGTCCCGGGCGGTGCGGGAGGGCATCCTGGGCATCAAGCTGCACTCCGGCGTCGTGGACCTGGGCGGCGGGCACACGGTCGCCACCGACAGCCTGGCGACGCTGAACACCAGCGGGCACGACCATGCGGACACCGGGTTCTGGAACTTCAAGCTGGGCATGGTGCTGCGGGCCATGCGCGCCGCCCTCCATGCGGCGGACGCCGGCAAGCTGGACCTGGACGCCGCTGCCCGGCGCCGGCTGGCCACGCGGCTGGACCTGTGCCTGGAGCTTCTGGCGCAGTCCGAACGGTGGCACCGGGGGGACGGGCCGGACATGCTGGAGGTGCTGACGTCGCGCATGGCCGGAGAGACCAACTCGGAGACCCAGCCCTGGGTCGCGCTCGGCCTGGTGCCCGTGGTGGACGAGCAGATTGTTGCGCTCGCCGTTTCGTAGGCGGGGGGTTCAGCGGCCGGCGGTTCCGGCCGCGGATGCGGAGGCACAGGCACCGGCCGCCATCGCCGTGCCCATGGTGACAGAGGCGGAGGCGGAGGCGCAGGTCGCCCTGGCCTACCGCGCCGTGCTGCGCCGGGACGCCGACCCGGACGGCCTGGCGCGCTACGCCACGGCGCTGCGGGACGGGCATGACATGGCATGGCTGGTCGAGACTCTTGCAGGCTCGGACGAGTTCCATGCCCTTGCAAACTCGGACGAGTTCCGCGCCACCCCATCTGTGCCAGCATTGGCGCGCGGGCTGTATCCACAGGACAGCGCGCCGCCCATGCAGGTGCGGACCGATTGCGGCCCGGGTGAGCTGCAGGCGCTATGGGACCGCGTGGCCGCTGTCTGGTCCGGGCTGGGCGAGGCCGACGCCCATTGGTCCGTGCTGACCGAGGACCGCTTCCGGGCGCCTGTCCTGGACGCCGCCGCCCTGGCCGCCTTCCACGAAACCGGGGAGGGCGAGGCCCAGCGCCTGGAAGTCTGGCTGCGCCGCGCGGGCGTGCCCTTTCCAGCGGACGGGGCGTGCGCCGAGTATGGCTGCGGCGTCGGCCGCATCACCCGCGCCCTGGCCCGGCGGTTCCGGCGGGTGGTGGCGCTCGACGTGTCCGGCCCGCACCTGCGCGCCGCCGCCGCGGACCTGGCGGCGGCGGGGATCGGCAACGTCGGGCTGCTGCAGGTGCGCGGCCCGGCGGACCTGGCGGCGCTGGACGGGGTGGACCTGTTCTATTCGGTGATCTCGTTGCAGCACTCGCCGCCGCCGGTCATCATGGACGTGCTGCGCCGGGCGTTCGCCGGGCTGCGGCCGGGCGGCTGCGCGTTCTTCCAGGTGCCGACCTATGCCGCCGGGTATGCCTGGCCGTCGGATGCAGCGACGCAGGAGGGGATGGAGATGCACTTCGTCCCGCAGCGCGTGATCCTGAAGGCGGCGCACGCCGCCGGGCTGCGGGTGCTGGAGGTGCAGCCGGACTGGTGCATCGGGCGGGACAGCGAGTGGATCAGCAACACGTTCTTGCTGCGGAAGGGGTAGCTCGCTGCCTGCTCCCTCTCCCTCCGGGAGAGGGTTGGGGTGAGGGGGTCTTGGCTGCGGAGCGGGGACCGGTGATGCCGCCGGAACACGCTCCTGCTTTGGCACGGACCGCGCCTCAAGACCCCCTCACCCCGGCCCTCTCCCAGAGGGAGAGGGAGCAGGAAGCGTCAGCCTCGGGCGGCGCGGGGAGCCTTGCGGCTGTCGTAGCTGCGGCCGGGGCGGGGGCCGGACGTGCGGAGGTCGGACCCGGCCGTTGCAGGCTCGATCCGCGCCTCGCCCTCCCCGGCGTGCCGGGTGGACGCTGCAAAGCGGTCTGCGACCTCGGCGGTGATCTCGAACCGGGTGTCGGTGTCGAAGATGCGTATCGCGCCGATGTCCGCCTTGGTCACGCCGCCCAGGCGGCAGATCAGCGGGATCAGCCACTTCGGGTCGGCGTTCTGCCGGCGGCCCAGCGTCAGGCGGAACCAGGCGCCGCCCGTAACCGTCCGTTGCGGCTCGCGCGTCTCGCGGGCCACGCCGCCGAAGCGGCCCGGCACCGGCTCCCGCACCGGCGGCGGCGCGTCGAACTGCTCCTCCGGCGCCGGGTGCCGGCTGCGGTAGCCGCGCACCAGGGCGGCGGCGATCCACTCCGCCGGGCGGCCCTCCAGCAGCAGCTTGCCCAATGCCAGGTCCTCGTCGGTCGGCGCCTCGGCCAGAATCGGGTCGGCCAGCAGGCGCTCCTGGTCGCGCTCGCGGATCAGCTCGGCGCTCGGCGGGTCGCTCCAGCCCGCGTCCACCCCGGCGGCCGTCAGCAGCTGCTCGGCCCGGCGGCGCTTGGGGTAGGGCACCAGCAGCACCGACACGCCCTTGCGCCCGGCGCGGCCGGTGCGCCCGCTGCGGTGGAGCATCGTCTCCTTGTTGGTCGGCAGGTCCGCGTGGATCACCAGGTCCAGGTCCGGCAGGTCCAGGCCGCGCGCCGCCACGTCGGTTGCGACGCAGACGCGGCTGCGGCCGTCGCGCAGGGATTGCAGGGCGCTGGTGCGCTCGTGCTGGCTCAATTCGCCGGACAGCGCCACGGCGTCGAAGCCGCGCTCGATCAGGCGGCCGTGCAGGCGGCGCACGCCCTCGCGCGTGGCGCAGAACACCAGGCTGGCGCGCGACTCGAAGTAGCGCAGCACGTTCACCGCCGCGCGCTCGGCGTCGTGCGGCGCCATCGTCACGGCGCGATACTCGATGTCGCCATGCGGCTCCCGTCCGCCGCCCGCGTCTATGCGAAGGGCGTCGCGCTGGTAGCGCCGGGCGAGGGAGGCGATCTCCTTGGCGATGGTGGCGCTGAACATAAGGGTGCGCCGCCCGGCGGGCGTGGCATCCAGGATGAACTCCAGGTCCTCGCGGAAGCCGAGGTCCAGCATCTCGTCGGCTTCGTCCAGCACGACGACGCGAAGCTGCGTGAGGTCCAGGCGCCCGCGCTCCAGGTGGTCGCGCAGGCGGCCCGGCGTGCCGACGACGATGTGGCAGCCGCCGGCCAGCACGCGCTGCTCCGCACGGCTGTCCATGCCGCCGACGCAGGACGCCATGCGGGCGCCGGTATCGGCATACAGCCAGGCCAGCTCGCCCTGCACCTGCACCGCCAGCTCCCGCGTCGGTGCCACGACCAGGGCGAGCGGCGCGGCAGGGCGGCCGAACCGCTCTTCCTCCCCCAGCAGGGTCGGCGCGAAGGCCAGGCCGTAGGCGACGGTCTTGCCGGACCCGGTCTGCGCCGACACCAGCAGATCCCGCCCGGCGGCTTCGTCCACCAGCACGGCGGACTGCACGGCAGTCGGCTCCTGGTAGTCGCGGGCGGCCAGGGCGCGGTTGAGGGCCGGGTTGACGGTCGGGAAGGGCATGGTTCTACCAATTCAATCGCGCGCCAGGGGGCGGCGGAATAGCGGGGATATAGGGCTAAGCCTTGGCCACCGTTAGTGTTTCCTGCGCACCCCTGCCCGGCGGAGCTTCGCTTGCCGCTGCTCCCTCTCCCTCCGGGAGAGGGTTGGGGTGAGGGAAACGGCAAGCACTGCTCCATTACGCAGGAGGACAGCGCCGCTCATGGCGGGAACCGTGCGTGCGGCTTCCCTCACCCCAGCCCTCTCCCGGAGGGAGAGGGAGCAGCGGGTCAGGCTTCGCCGGGACTCATGGACTTTATCAGGTCGAACACGCGCTTCCGCACCGACGGGTCCACGATCCGGTAATAGGCCCGCACCAGTTCCAACGTCTCCCGCCGGTTCAGCGCCTCGTCGGCGCCGAACCCGTCCTGCTGCTCGGCGAAGCCGCCGGTGGCGCGGGTGGTCTGGTAGTTGCCGTGCAGCCCGGCCAGCGGCTCCGGCATGTCGTCGAAGAAGAAGGCAATCGGCACGTCCAGCACGCGCGACAGGTCGAACAGCCGCGACGCGCCGACGCGGTTCACCCCGCGCTCGTATTTCTGTATCTGCTGGAACGTCAGGCCCAGCGCCTCGCCCAGCCGCTCCTGCGACATGCCCATCAGGGTGCGGCGCAACCGGATGCGGCTGCCGACGTGCGCGTCAATCGGGCTGGGACGGCTCTCCTTCTCTGAGGCCCCCGAAACGGATGTGTCTGACATGCTGGTTCCCACCTGGCGCACCCTGAAGGCTGAATGGAAGGTTAACGATGCAACCTTAGAGTGTCCATGCGTCGGAAGCAATGCAAGCATACTCTTACAAAAGAGATGGTGGGGCGGCTTTCATAACGTCTTGGCTGGCCGCGCCCGCAGCCCGGTCGCGGCGGCCCCGGCGCACAGCAGCGCCAGCAGCCCCGGCAGCACCAGGCCCCAGCGGGAGAACGACGTGGGCGGGCGCTGCCCCGGCACCGGCAGCACCAGGGTGCCCGCCACCCCGACCGTCAGCCGCCCCAGCTCGCGCCCCCGGCTGTCGAACCCGGCGGAGATGCCGGTGTTGGCGGCGCGCAGGATCGGCAGCCCCTCCTCCACCGCGCGCATCCGCACGCCGGCCAGGTGCTGCCGCGGACCCGTCGAGTTGCCGAACCAGGCGTCGTTGGTGATGTTGACCAGCCAGCCCGGCCTATCCGCCTGGTTCACGATCTGGGCGGGGTAGATCGCCTCGTAGCAGATCAGCGCGCCGAATGGCGGCACCCCGGGGATGCGGAGCGTGGCCGGGCCGCTGCCGAAGGCGAAGCGGCCCGGCACGACCTGGATGCTGAACGGCACCCAGCTCGGCGCGAACTCGCCGAACGGGACCAGGTGCCACTTGTCGTAGATGCCGGCGATGGCGCCGTCCCGCGCCATCGCCACCAGGCTGTTGCGCGGCAGGTTGTCCGGGTCGGCGGACGGGGCGCCGTTGGTGAAGGTCAGGCTGCCGACGATGGCGCCCAGGGCGGGGCGGGCGGCCTCGGCGATGTAGTCGCGGGCGCCGGGATCGGATTGCAGCAGGAACACGCTGGCGGTCTCCGGCCAGATCACCACGGCGGGCCGCCCGCCGGCTTCGGCCATGCCCTGCCTCGTCAGGTCCAGGTGGCGGCCGAAGGCGGCCATGGCGGCGGTGCGGTCCCATTTCTGGCCCTGCGCGACGTTGCCCTGCACCAGCACGGCCACCAGGCCCGGGGCCGGCGGGTCGGGCGCCTGCAGCCGGGCCGCGCCCAGCCCGGCCCATATCAGCACCGCCGCGGCGGTCCCGGCCAGGGCGCTGCGGCCCAGCGCGGGCGACGCCGCCAGCAGCACGGTCGCCAGGGTCAGGCCGGGGGTGCCGACCCAGGCCGCGGGCTGGATCATGGCGTCGCCCAGCGGGCCGGGGATGGCCCAGACGCTGCCCCACGGGTTCCACGGAAAGCCGGTGCCGACGAACTGCCGGGCCAGGTCGAACAGGGTCCAGGCCCCGCCCAGCATCAGCACCCGTCGCCAGCCCGCAGGCGCCAGCCGGGCCAGGCCGCAGGGCACGGCGATGAACAGCGCCAGCAGCGCGGACAAGGCCGGCACCGCGAACGGCACCAGCCACCAGTAGCGGGCGGATTCCAGCAGGATCGCCTCGGTGATCCAGTAAAGCCCCAGGACGTGGTTGCCGAAGCCGAACCAGAAGCCGCGCCGCGCCGCCGCCAGCGGCCCGCCCGCTGCGCCGATCAGCGCCAGCAGGCCCGGCACCGACACCAGCAGCACCGGGACGGCATGGATGGGGGGCAGCGCCGCCGCGGACAGCGCGCCCAGCAGCAGGGCCGCCAGGTCCGCCCGCCAGCCGCGCAGGGATCGCAGGCGCTGGAACGGCGTCATAGCCGCACCACACGGTCCGGCGGCACGGGGCGGCCTTGCAGGACGGCGGCGATGCACTCGGCTGCCATCACCCCCATCGCAACCAGGCTGCCGTCCGTCACCCCGGCGACGTGCGGCGTCACGATCACCCGGGGGTGGCGGCGCAGGGGGTCGTCAGGTGCCGGCGGCTCCCGCTCCATGACGTCCAGCCCAGCGGCGGACACCTGGCCGCTCTCCAAGGACGCCAGCAGCGCGGCCTCATGCACCAGGCCGCCGCGGCTGGTGTTGACCAGGATGGCGCCGCGCGGCAGCAGCGCCAGCTCCGCCGCGCCGATCAGGCCGCGGGTGGCGGGCAGCAGCGGCAGGTGCAGCGACAGCACTTCGCTGGTTGCCAGCAGCGTCGGCAGGTCCGGGGCGCGGTGGATGCCGGAGACCTGACGGCCGCTCTCACGGCCACTGGGCGACCAGGCCGACACCGCCATGCCGAACGCCGCCGCCAGCCGGGCCACGGCCTGGCCGATGCCGCCGCAGCCGACCAGGCCCAGGCGCAGTCCTTGGATGTCCCGCACCTGGGTGTCCGCGCCGCGCCAGCCGCCGGCCGCCACCGCGGCGGACAGGCCGGGCAGGTCCTTGGCCAGTGCCAGGATCAGGGCCAGCGCGTGCTCGGCGACGGCGCGGGTGTTGGAGCCGGGGCTGCGCGTGACCAGGATGCCGCGGCGGGCGGCCTCCGCCACGTCCACGTCGTCCACGCCGACGCCGTGGCGGGCGATGATACGCAGGGCCGGCGCGGCGTCCATGGCGGCGGCGGCGACGGGACCCTGGCGGGACAGGATGGCGACGGGGTTGATGGCGCCGGCCCGGGCGGCGACGGCGGCGGCGCCTGGGAACGGGTCCATGTAGTGGACGCTTGCACCGGCCTGCTCCAGCAGCGCGACCGCTTGCGGCGCCAGGCGGGGCGCGGTCATCAGGACGTTCATGGGGTTGTGTCCTTGGCTGGGCCGGGATCGGCGCTTGCGGCTTCCCTCACCCCGGCCCTCTCCCGGAGGGAGAGGGAGCAGGGATTACCCTTGGCGTTCGTAGTGCTTTAGGTACTTGTCGGTGACGGTGTCGGTCTTCACGATCACCGCGACGTCGGTGGTGTTGAACTCGCGGTCCACCACGGCGCCGTCGCCGATGAAGCCGCCCAGGCGCAGGTAGCCCTTGATGAGCGGCGGCAACATTTGGTTGGCCCGGCGCGGGTCAACCAGGTCCATGTCCAGCCGGCGCATGTCCACGTAGCGGTCCGGCAACGCGCGCGGGCGCAGGGCGGGAGGCGCCAGATGGTGCTCATACAGGTAGGTCAGCTCGACCGCCAGGGCGTCCGGGTCGGTGCCGGCCAGGCTGGCGCAGCCGAACAGCAGGTCTATGCCGTGGTTGGCGACGTAGGTGGCGATGCCGCGCCACAGCAGTTGCATCACCGCGCGTCCGCGATACTGCGCGTCCACGCAGGACCGGCCGAGTTCCAGCACCTGGCCGGGGAAGTGCAGGATGGTGCTGATGTCATACTCGTCGGCCGAGTAGAACCGGCCGATCCGGTCGGCGGCATCCTGCCGCATCAGGCGATAGGTGCCGACCACGCCTTCCGGTCCCGGCCCGATCTCGTGGTCCACGACCAGCAGGTGGTCGGCAACGGCGTCGAATTCGTCCCGGTCCTGCCGGGCGGCGGCGGCAGCGGCCTTTGGCACCGCGCCCATCTCGTCGAAGAACACGCGGTAGCGCAGCGCCAGCGCCGCATCCACCTCCCCGGCGGTCGCGGCAATCCGCACGCCCAGGTTGCCGGCCCGCAGCTCGGGCATTCCGGCCGTCAAGCCCGCCGCCGCGTCATCCGCCACGGCAGCCGCTCAGGACGCCGCTGCAGGCGCCGCGGGCGCCACGGCCGGGGCGGCGTCCGGCTCGGCCTGGCGCGCGCGCGTTACTGCTACGGCCCGTGGACGCGGCTCCGGCGCAGGCCGGGGACGCGCCTCCGCCGGGACGACCCGGCGCCCGAACAGCTCCAATCGGTGCGACACCAGGTCGAAGCCCAGGCGGGCGGCGATGGCGCGTATCAACTGCTCGTGCTCGGCGTCGCCGAACTCGATCACCCGGCCGGTTTCCACGTCAATCAGGTGATGGTGCTGCCCATGCTCCGTCGGCTCGTAGCGGGCACGGCCGCCGCCGAAGTCGCGGCGCTCCAGGATGCCCTTCTCCTCCAGCAGGCGGACGGTGCGATACACCGTGGCGATGCTGATACGGCTGTCGAGGGCGGCGGCGAGGCGATACAGCTCCTCTACGTCGGGATGGTCGGCGGCGTCGGACAGCACCCGGGCAATGACCCGGCGCTGGCCGGTCATCTTCAGGCCCCGTTCGACGCACAAGCGTTCGATGCGCGATTGCATGGGATCCTTGCTGGGCAGCGGTCGGCGTCGCGGACGCCGTTCGGGGTAGCCGATGTGGCCACCCCCTGTCGAATCTTCGACCGGCGGCTACCGGGCGCGTCCGCGCGCCCGTGGCGTCAGCGCCCGCGCGGCTTGGTGCCCAGCCCGATCTTCTTGGCCAGTGTCGAGCGGTGGCGCGCGTAGTTCGGCGCGACCATTGGGTAGTCCGGCGGCAACTGCCACTTCTCCCGATACTGCTCCGGCGTCATGTTGTAGGAGGTCTTGAGGTGGCGCTTGAGCATCTTGAGCTTCTTGCCGTCCTCCAGGCAGATAATGTGGTCGGGGAACACCGACTTCTTGACCGGCACCGCCGGCTGCTGCTTGTCGGGGACGACCTGCTCCTTGCCGACGCCGGCCAGGGTCCGATAGACTTCCTGAATGAGGTTCGGCAGCGCGTCGGGCGCCACCGAGTTGTTGGAGACGTGCGCCGACACAATCTGGGCGGTAAGCCCGAGGACGTCGGACACCTCGGTCGCTTCTGCCATCGGGGCTTCCTTTCACTGTCGAGTCGTGTCCCGTATACATCCGCCGACCATAGCTTCGCAATGCTCGACTTCACGAATAAGTAGAGGGCCAATCATCGTGCTGCCAGTGCTGTCAGACTCTACAGTGTTGACCCGATCCGATGCAGTGTTGCCGATTGTTTCAGACGGCTTGGTGGACATCACCCGCGAGGTCTGCCCGATGACCTTTGTCCGCACGCGCTTGGCACTGGACCGGCTGCGGCCCGGCCAGACCTTGCTGGTCCGGCTGCGGGGGGAGGAGCCGCTGCGGAACGTGCCGCGCACGGCGGCCGGGCTGGGGCACGAGATCCTGTCGCTCACGCCCCAGGCGGACGGGACGCACCTGCTGCTGCTGCGCCGGGGCTGAGGGCGCGGCGCAGCACGAGCGCGTCGCCGCCGCCGGGGTAGTAGCGCGGGCGGCGGCCGACCGGGGCGAAGCCGGCGCGGGCATACAGCGCCAGGGCGGGGGCGTTCGCGGGCGAGACCTCCAGGAACATGGATGACGCGCCGTGGGTTTGGGCGTGGTCGAGGGCGGCTTGCAGCAGGCAGCGGCCCAGGCCGTGGTTTTGGGCCGGAGGAGCGACGGCCAGGGTCAGGATTTCCGCCTCGTCCGCCGCGACGCGGGCGAGGATAAGGCCGCCTCCCCCCTCTCCCTCCGGGAGAGGGTCGGGGTGAGGGAGACGGCTGGAACGCTGCCTAGTCCTGGCAGCGCTGTTCGCTTGCAGGGTGGGACGGTGCTTGCCGCTTCCCTCACCCCGGCCCTCTCCCGGAGGGAGAGGGAGAAGGCAGATGAAGCCGTAGGTTCCGGGAAGGGACAGTTGCAGCGCCATTGCGTCCGGTCCCCAGCGTTCCGCGGGAGGGAAGGACGCGGCATGGATCAGCGCCATCGCCACGACGTGGACCGGCGTCGCCCGTTGCAGCGTCATGCCGCCGGCTGTGCTTCCGGTGGGTCCACGTATAGCGGCTGCGCCGGCCTTGGCGGCAGCCCGGCGGCAGCGCGGCGCAGGGCGGCAACGGCAATGCCGGCAGGTGCCGGCAGCACGGCGCCCAGCCGCACGTCATGGCCACCGGCGGCCAGCCGCTCCGCCACGGCTGCTGCGGCGTCGCCGCCGACCGTCACCGGGCCGTCCGGCACCGGCAGCCCGTCCAAGGCGACCGAGCGGACGTCCCCGCCACGCTCCAGGAACACCCGTTCCCGCCGAGTGTCCACCGCCGCCCAGTGCAGGCGGCCATCGGCCGGGCCGTCCAGCGCCTCGCCGACCGTCACGCCCACGACCGGCACCCCAGCCGCCACCCCGATGCCATGCGCCAGCGCCAACGCCGCACGCAGCCCGGTGAAGCTGCCCGGCCCAACCGTCACGGCGACCATGGACAGCGCGCCGGCCCCGATTCCGGCCTCGGCCAGCACCGCAGCGGCCATCGCCGGCAGCGCCGCGGCATGGCCGCGCGCCCCTGCCATCACGCGCACCGCCAGCACGGCGCCACCCCGCACCACCCCGGCAGAGCAGCCCGGCAGCGCCGCGTCCAGCGTCAGCACCGGCATCGCGCTACAGCAGCCGGCACGCCTCGTCGAACTCGAACCGCGGCGACCGCGGCTGCAGCCCGAGCGGGTCGCCGTGCCCCAGGTTGACCAGGAAGTTGCTGCGCCAGCCCAGGGCGGACAGGAACTCCCGGTCCACCATGCCATTGTCGAAGCCCGACATCGGACCGGCGTCCAGCCCCATCGCCCGCGCCGCCAGTATCAGGTAGGCGCCCTGCAAGGTGCCGTTGCGGAACGCCGTCGCCTCGGCCAGCGCCTCGTTGCCGGCGAACCAGGCCCGGGCGTCGGCGTGGGGAAACAGCTTGGGCAGCGACTCGTAGAACGCCGGGTCGTGCGCGACGATGGCGACCACGGGGGCGGACAGCGTCTTGTCCACGTTGCCGGCGGACAGCGCGGGGCGCAGCCGCTGCTTGGCCTCCGGCGTGCGAAGGAACAAGAAGCGCGCGGGGGAGCAGTTGGCGGAGGTCGGCCCCATGCGCAGCAGGTCGTGGACACGGTGCAGCTCCCCATCGCCGACGGGCTGCCCGGTCCAGGCGTAGTGCGTCCGTGCCGCCCCGAATAAGCTGTCCAGGGCGGCGGCGTCCAGCAAGGCGCTACGCCTCGACCTGCTCGACCGAGGTGACTTCCGGGACGTAGTGGCGCAGCATGTTCTCGATGCCGTGCTTGAGGGTGGCGCTGCTGCTCGGGCAGCCGCTGCACGCGCCCTGCATATGCAGGCGCACCACGCCGTCGCGGTAGCCGCGGAACACGATGTCGCCGCCGTCGCCGGCCACGGCCGGGCGGACGCGGGTGTCCAGCAGCTCCTTGATCTGCTCGACGATCTCCTGGTCCTCGGGCT
>JAABUN010005312.1_pt1 | contig 16158 bp, 16 predicted proteins | sample 5559311 | NCBI WGS metagenome assembly JAABUN01 (sample SAMN10711877, study PRJNA513370) | rock metagenome | isolation source: Antarctica rocks | place: Antarctica: Victoria Land, Siegfried Peak sud
TTTAAAAGAAAGAAATCCAAACATAAAAGTTTGGGCAATTGATGTATATGGTAGTTTATTAAAAAAGTTTCATGATACCGGTGAAATTGATATGAAGGAAGTTCACCCATATATTACTGAGGGTATTGGTGAAGATTTCGTGCCTAAGAATTACGACATGAGCCTGATAGACAGGTTTGAGCAAGTGACTGATAAGGACGGAGCAGTGATGGCACGACGAATTTCGAGGGAAGAAGGAATTTTTGTTGGCTATAGTTCGGGCACCGCTTTGCAAGGACTGATGCAGTTGAAAAACGAATTGAAAAAAGATGATTTGGTGATAGTGGTTTTTTGCGATCATGGAAGCCGGTATGTTGGAAAGGTTTATAACGACCAATGGATGATGGAGCGCGGCTTTCTGGAAGTAAAAACTTTTAAAGACATTGTCAGCAGCCGCGTAAGTAAAAGATTAATAACCATAGAACCCGATAGTACAGTTGCCGAAGCAGTTGAGTTAATGAAGAAATACGACATTGAACAAATACCCGTAATGAACGGTGAAGGTTTAATAGGAGCCGTAAGCGAAGGCGGGTTATTTCAGAAGATTTTCAGCAACCATGAAATTAAAAGTGCTACGGTTAAAAGTGTGATGGAGCCTGCTTATCCACTTGTTTCGTACGATACGCCTGTTGAAAGATTAGGCGGCTTAATAACCAAAGGCAACGGCGCGGTAATGGCTAAAGATGATAGTGGTAACCTGCATATTGTTACCAAGTATGATGTGCTGCAGAGTTTGGCGAAGTAGGTTTGCTTTTCACTTAATAACGAAAAACTTGATCTATGTCTAGTATTTGAAATCTTTGCCCTTTCGGTATTACAACCAAGCCAAACTGCATCAAACCTTTAACTACCACATTTAACCCAATGACACCACCAACAGACAGGCAAATTTTTGAAGGAGAAATAGCCACTTATTGGTTTGATGATGACGGTATTTTAGTATCGCTCTCTAAAAGCTTAAAACGAACAGTTGCAAATATTACAGGCAATATTGCACTGGTTAAACAGATAACCAATAACAAAAAAGTTCCGTTGTTGATTTACTTAAAAAACTCTCCAATACCAGACAAAGAAACACGAAAGTTTTCTGCAGAGCAGTTGCCTAATATTTATACTGCAATGGCTATGATTTCAGAACCGGGTCTTGTAAGATTAATTATGAATGTGTTGTTTAAAAGCCACCGCCAATTCCGATGAAAAGTTTTACGGATGTGGAGGAAGCAAAACTATGGTTGAAACAATATTTGTAACAGATACTAATTACCTGGTATTTAATATATTTATCAAACGGGTTTAAAATACAATTGAATCGGTAAGTATTCAAGAGAGGCTAACCGATAAAGACGTTATTCCCATGTCAGCTTAAAAATAATGTACGTAACACTTCTTCAATGCTTTCAACAAAACACCTTGTATTTTTAGAAGTTGCGCGTCAGTTAAGTTTTACAAAAGCAAGCGAGGTGCTGTTCTTATCACAACCGGCTATCAGCAAAAATATTCAATCTCTCGAAAACGGCTACAAAGCAAAATTATTTGAAAGAAAGGGTTACAAAATTGAGCTTACACCAATAGGCACGCTGCTTTATGAAAAGTTATTGGAAGTAAAAAACATACAGGATCAAACAGACTTTGAAATATCTTTTATAAAAAATAAGCTACAGGCAAAAGGCGTTTTAAAATTAGGAGCCAGCACAACTGTAGCATTATATATTTTGCCTAAAATTCTTTCTGCATTTCACAAACAATACCTCCAGGTTGAAATAAGTTTACTTAACCGCAATTCAGAAATTGTACTGCAGGCTTTAATAGAACAAAATATAAACATAGGAATTATTGAAGGCCCGCCAAAAACTAAAAAGGTTGAATTTCTTCCCTTTATTACCGACGATGTAATTGCCGTTTGCAGTTCTAAAAGCTATTTGGCTAAAACGAAAAATTATGCTTTAAAAGAAATACCAAACATCCCTATAGTTCTGCGCGAAAAAGGTAGCGGTACTTTAGAGGCTCTTGCAGAAAGCCTTAAAAAAGTGAAACTGAAGCTTCAGGACCTGAATGTAAAAGTGAGGCTTGGCGGAACTGAAGCTTTAAAAAACTTTTTGCTTGAGGCTGATTGTCTTGGTTTTCTGCCAAGAAGGTCAATATCAAAAGAGCTGATGAATGGCGATTTGACTGAGATAAATATTGAAGGAATAAGCATTCAAAGAAAGTTCTACTTCATACAAAGAAAGGGCGAGCCGATGGGTGAATTAAACAAGAGCTTTGTAAAACTTGCTAAAAGGATGTATAACCAATAGTTATAGCCTATAACCGAATTGCATCGTGCTGGTTATATCATATGCTTAATTTTACCGGATGGAAATTACAATCAGCAGCATATCCTATGCTAAATTATTAGAGTGTCCCAATTGTAAAAAAGTGTACGACATCGAACAGCAACAATCTTTCGCAACCTGTTGCAATCAACCTTTGCTTACTATCTATCAACAAAATCATGTAAGTAAAAAAGCGCTTTTAAAAAGACCTCAATCTATGTGGCGCTACGCCGAGCTTCTCCCGCTTTTTAATGAAGATAATATGGTAAGCCTTGGGGAAGGATGGACAAAAATTCACGAGCTAAACAAAATAGCCGGTAAACACAACATGAATAGTGTGCTGCTAAAAGACGAGAGCACAAACCCTACCGGATCGTTTAAAGCCAGGGGTATTAGCATGGCGGTTTCAAAAGCGAAGGAATTAGGAATTCAGCATTGCATTATACCTACAGCAGGCAATGCAGGCGGAGCTTTGGCAGCTTATTGCGCAAAGGCCGATATAGGCGCAACCGTTATAATGCCCCGCCATACTGCCGAAACTTTAAAAGAAGAATGCAGACTTTTTGGAGCCGAACTAATTTTATTGGATGGGTTAATAGATAGCTGTGGTAAGCTGGCAAAACAGTTATCGCACGAAAAAGGATACTACGATGTATCAACCATGAAAGAACCATACAGGCTGGAAGGGAAAAAAACAATTGGATTTGAAATTGCCGAACAACTGAACTGGAAATTACCTGATGTGATTATTTATCCCACCGGCGGTGGTACCGGACTAATTGGAATGTGGAAAGCTTTTGCAGAAATGCAACAAATAAGCTGGATAACAGGAAAATTGCCAAGAATGGTAATTGTACAAAGTGAGAACTGTGCACCAATGATGCACATCTTTAAGCATGGAAAGATTTCACCTGATTATAGCCCCTTGCCCTCGCTTGCTTATGGGCTTGCAGTTCCGTACCCGTTTGCAAAAGATTTGATGATGAAGGTTATAAGAGAAAGCAAAGGCACAGTGACGACCGTTTCAGAAAAGGAAATAGAAAAAGGAATTGGTGAGATGGCTCGTATTGAAGGTTTTCTGCTTTCGCCCGAAGGAAGCAGCACATATATGGCAATGAGAAAATTGATAGAAGCTGATTGGATAATGGAACATGAATCTGTTCTGTTGTTTAATACAGGATCGTGGTATAAGTATAGATAATATCAGAGGGGCTGCTGTTTACTTTTGCACCCTCTTTCAATAAATTCCGTCGAGGGCAGGATACACACTGACATATAAAGTTAAAAGGTAAACTTGCATATTTATGACGTTTAAAAACGTTACTTTATTTAAACGGGATACCTTTATTTATTGCTTTGATAAAGCTTTGGATATAGCCTCTTCTGTAACTTTTTCCATTATTTTATATCCGGCAACATTGGGATGTACCCCATCTAAAGTAAGTTCTGCTTTCTGTCCATTTTCTGCATTAACAAAAGGAGTAAAATAATCAAGCAGCACAATATTATTTTTAAGTGCATACTCCTCAATCAATTTGTTTAAAGCAATGATTTTTTGAGCTGGTTCGATTCCTTTTTTCCACGGATATTCGGATACGGGCAGGTATTTACAAAGTATAACTTTTATTTTATTAGCCCTGGCCAACTCCCCCATTGAAACTATATTATCCATTATACTTTCATAAGTAGTATGACCGGTATTACCTGCAATATCATTGCTTCCGGCTAATATCACTACTGCTTTAGGCTTTAGATTGATTACATCCTGGCGGAAACGGATTAATAATTGCGGCGAAATTTGTCCGCTGATACCACGATCAATGTAGGGCTTCTTTTTGAAAAAATCAGGGCTCAAAACTTTCCAGCGTTCAAAGATGGAACTTCCTAAAAACACCACTCTATTCTCTCCTTTCGCCGAAGCGGGTAATTGTTTATTTTCCTGCTGATATTTGGTCAAAGCTGCCCAGTCATCCGAAAAGTCCTCCTTTTGAGTAAGTGCAGATGATCTGCCAGCAAGTGAATCTTTTGCCTGCTCCTGCGTATAACCTATGGCAGAAACAATGAGAAACGCGATCATTAAGTACAACTTCATAATTGAATGTAAAATGTATAACTGATAATTTTATTTAAACCTGCTTTTATGTTTATCACAACATAAATAATATCACTTGTTAAGTTTGATGCTACCAATAACAAAAAAGTTCTGTTGTTGATTTACTTAAAAAGCTCTCCCACACCAGACAAAGAACCTTCAATAGGACTTCCTTCTAATCTTCAAAGAGGCCCTACGCCATCAACCACATCTTATAACATCTGAGATTTATGAACCTTTACCTACTTCCAAAAAGTAGATGAAAATGATTTTTAATATAAAAAAAATTTTGGAGGTTGTAACATTAACAGGTAAGGTATGCCTTTAAACATTTTGCCCAGGCCATCAAACCCAATATGGTAAAATGATCGGCGTAAATCAAAATCAATCCGGGAAATCAGAGATAAAATCCGGGAAATCAGAGATAAAAAAATGGCCTGCCCTAAAAAGAGCTGGCCGTTGCTAACCTATGAAAAACACCTCGTTTAAAATAAGGTTATATAATAATATTTTAAGTGCTGCCGGATGGGGGTTTTTCCTGCTCGCCTCGTTTTCGCTTATCCAATTCTTCCTGCAAGATTTTTTTAAAATTTTTATCTGCTATAAAAATTTTATTTACCCGTTCATCGCTCCCTAATACTTCTTTAAATTGTGCCTTAAACTTTTTTCGGACAGCTAATACCTGCTCAGCATATTCTATTTCATCGTCTCCCTTATCTTTTTTAATATTCTTTAGTTCCTCCCTGTAGTCGTCATAAATTGGAAAGAACTTAGCGGTTTCTTCAGGTGTTAATGATAATTGTTCAGTTAAATATGCCTTTTGTAATTCTTCAACTTTTTTTGCCCTCGCCTCACCGGGTTGTCCAAAACAAATGTAACTAATGTTTATAAAAAATACCAACAATAAATAAACTTTTTTTTTCATATCGAACATTTTATATATCTGCTTCTATTTCAGCAGGCTCGGGGGTTTCCTGTAAATATTGCTGGATCTCTTCTTCTGTCATTTGCTTAAGAGACTCGTTAATTTCAGGGGCAGTATTTTTTTCAGAAGAAACGGTAGTAGTATTTCTCCGCGATGAGTGAGTTCTCAAAAATTCAATTATTTCTTCATCCCTTAAATTTTTTATGGCAGATTGTACATTAACCGCTTGCGCTCCTGATTTTTTCTGTTCTTTTCCTGTTATTAGGTAAAATCCGACAATCATTACGGTTGCAACGACTGCGGCTACCGCATATCGGGTAAATTTCCGGGCAATGTTTATCACTTTTGCCTTTGGATTTATGGATGAAGTTGGTGTGATTTGGAAATTTTCGAAAAAATCTGCAGGAACAGAAAACAAATTTGTCTTACTAATCGTATTTAATAAGGGTGCGATATCGTTTAGTTCTTCTGAAACTTCGTTGAATGTTTGTTGTTGTTGCCGTATCTTTTGTAAAACATTTTGAGAAAAGTTATCGAAATAGCCTTCCTTAACTGTATAAGGCGTAACCGGAGAAAAATTAAAAGTTTGGTTAGCTAAATTTATTTTTTGAAAGATATTTTCGGCAAGATTGTTGAAATAAGCAGGATTAACGGAATAAATATTTACATTTTTTATTTCAGCTAATGATGGACTTATTTCCCTCAACTCATCTAATATATTTCCAGAATTTTCCATTTCTATAACTTCTATGACATTAATAGGCTACTAAAAGTTTAATCTGTAAATTAATGATTTAGTATAAAATCCTCAATTTTTTTTGCTGCATGGTGATAGCTTGCTTTTAATGCTCCTTCACTTGTTTCTAATACCCTGCTCATTTCTTCGTAAGGCATTTCATCGTAATACCTAAGGTTAAAAACAATCCTTTGCTTTTCGGGCAATTGTTGAATACCTAATTGCAGCTTCCATTCAAGTTTATTTGCATCAAACCCTTCATCAGCTTTTATTTTATTACTTAAATTGGCTTCAACGTCTTCAAAACTTACCGATGTTCGTCTTTTTTGCTGATCTAAAAACGTAAGCGATTCATTAGTTGCAATGCGGTAAAGCCACGTATATAACTGGCTGTCTTCTCTAAAATTCTCAAGGGCATTCCAAACTTTTATAAAAAGATTTTGCAAAACATCGTTTGCATCCTCATGAGTAATGACCAGTCTGCGGATATGCCAGTACAAACGTTCCTGGTACTTTTTAATAATAGAGGTAAAAGCCTTTTCTTTTTGAGAAGGCTGCTTAAAAAGAAGTAATAGTTCTTTGTCGTCCAAATTCATTTTACTGATTTCCATAGATTACGTAATGAAACAGATTAACTAAGATATACCAAAGCATTAAAGTGCAATGGTATATAAAAGCCTGACCTGTTATTTTTAACTGTAAGAGTAGTAAATGGGACGATTAGTTGTATAGGTATTGTTGATTTTTTAATATTTGTTCATCCTGTTTAATTTTCAATTCCCATGCCCAGGCAGTGCGCATCATTTCTTTAAGGTCGTATTTAATTTGCCAGTTTAAAGCAGTGCGGGCAAGGTTGTTGTTGGCATAAATAGCCACCACATCGCCGGGACGCCGGGGACCGACTTTATAATTTAATTTTTTGCCGCTAACCTCTTCAAAAGCTTTTATAGCTTCAAGAACGGTAACGCCGTTACCCGTACCTAAATTAAATATATCGCAATTAGTTTTGTTTTTATTCTCAATCAGGTATTGCAACGCTAAAGTGTGTGCATGTGCAATATCGCATACATGAATATAATCGCGGATGCAACTGCCATCGCGGGTATCGTAATCTGCGCCCCATAACTGCATCGAGGGTATTTTTCCAATGGCGGTTTGCGTAATTGCAGGTACAAGGTTAGCAGGTTTGCCTAAAGGAAGCTCGCCAATTAAACCGGATGGATGTGCGCCAACGGGATTGAAATAGCGAAGCAAAATTGCTTTTGCATCATTAACCTGAACCACGTTCATTATCATTTCTTCGCCCATTTGCTTGGTAGAGCCATACGGAGATTCGGCTTTTTTAATAGGAGACTCTTCGGTTACAGGAATTGTATCGGGACTTCCGTAAACGGTGCAGGAGGAAGAAAATACGAAATGAGGAACTGCAAATTCCTGTACGCATTTTAAGAGATTGATCAAAGAAAACAGGTTATTCTCGTAATACATTAAGGGTTCCTCAACTGATTCGCCAACTGCTTTATAAGCAGCAAAATGAATAATGCCCGCAATGTCTTCATTTTCCTCAAAGATTGCACGAGTGTCGTTGTAATCTTTCAGATCAACTTTATAATTTTTGACTTTTTTGCCGGTAATCTTTTCAATCCCGTCTAACAGGTAAGTGGTACTTCTCGAGTTATCATCAATTGATATTACCTCAAACCCATTTTCGATAAGGTCAACAATTGTGTGAGAGCCAATATAACCACATCCTCCCGTAACCAAAATCTTAGTCATAAAATAACTTTGAGCTTTAAAGCTGCAAAATAAATTAAATGAATGGTTTTACGCCGGAAAAATAATCAGGCAAAAATCTTTATAATGTAAAACAGAACCCCTGCCATTAGGGCACTTATAGGTATGGTTAATATCCATGCCCATAAAAGATTAATAGTAACACCCCAGCGAACTGCGGATAAACGTTTGGTAGCGCCAACCCCAATAATGGAGCCTGTGATAGTGTGCGTAGTACTTACAGGAATTTTAAAATGTTCGGTAAGAAATAAGGTGATGGCCCCTGCTGTTTCTGCTGCCACACCTTCAAGCGGAGTAACTTTAGTTATTCGGGTTCCCATTGTTTTTACTATTTTCCATCCGCCGCTCATTGTTCCTAATGCAATAGCAACAAAGCACGAGAAGGGTACCCAGTTAGGTATTTTATCAAGGTTTGGGATGTAGTTACTGGCAACCATAGCAGCCCCTATAATACCCATTACTTTTTGTGCATCATTACCGCCATGGCCAATACTAAACAGCGCTGAGGAAACCAATTGCAGGCGCTTAAACCATCTTTCTGCTTTATAAGGATTGGCTCGTTTACTAAGATGCACAATAAGTACGGTTATAAAAAACGAGATGATCATCCCTATTAAAGGTGCAAGTATGATAAAGCTGATAATGGGAATAACCTTTTTTGCTACGATCACGTCTAAAGTACCATAATGGGCTACTGCAGCTCCGATCAATCCGCCTATAAGAGCATGCGAAGAACTGGATGGGATGCCAAACCACCATGTAATAAGGTTCCAGATTATTGCTGCAAGCAGGGCGGCCAGTATCAGATACATGGCAAGCGGATCTCCTTTTTGAATAGTGACGCTCTTTGCAATAGTATCTGCTATGCCAAATCCGCCAAAAACATATTTTGAAAGAAAAAACGCGAAGAAGTTGAAAAACGCCGCCCACAATACTGCCTGAAACGGGTTTAATACTTTAGTAGAAACAATGGTTGCTATGCTGTTGGCAGAATCGTGAAAGCCGTTTATATAATCGAAAATAAAAGCAAAAGCAATAATTACAATTAGTAAAGGAACCATATTTTAGTTTTAGGAATTTGAAGCATTTGCGCTTAAGCGTACTTAACAATAATTGATTCAATTACGTTAGCTGCATCTTCACATTTATCGGTAGCAAATTCCATAACCTGGTATATTTCACGTCTTTTAATCACCTCTTTAAAGTCGTTCTCGTTCTTAAACAACTTTTCAATACTAAGATCAAAAATGTCGTCGGCCTGGTTCTCTATATCGTTAACCCGTACCAAACATTCTGTAATCTTTCTAAGGTTTGTCATGTTACGCAATTCATTCACAGCGCTTTGTATATAAATCGTTCCCTGCTCTATTAATTCAGCCATTTTTTGTATTCCGGGATCATTTGGATTAACGCGGTAGAAGCTTATTTTTTTTGCACACGAATATATATAATCGGCAATATCATCCAGGGACGATGCAAGGGTATGTATGTCTTCCCGGTCGAACGGTGTAATAAAGTTCCTTCCCAGCTCTATAAAAATTGTATGAGTAGTATCGTCGTTCTTATGCTCAAGGTCTTCGAGTTGAGTGGTTAACGATGCTCTTTTATCAAAGTCGGGCTCATTAACCAATTGTTTTAATACACCGCCCATCGCATGCACGGTAACTGCAACCTGTTCAAACAAGTCGTAAAACATTTTGTTCTTAGGCATGAACAGTTTACCGATTGAATTTATTCCCATACTTGTATATTTTGGCGAAAATAGAATTTTTGAAGCCAGCTTTGTTATTTATTAGTTTCTTAATAATAAGATAACATGGAAGTGAGGTAAAAATATTATACCATCCTTTGGGTATTTTTAAATACTAACCTTGTATTAAGAGATAACATATTGGTAATATTTAAGTAACCTTTTGGTAATGGCCTGCATAGAGTTTTGCCTAAAATTCTATTAAAATGAGATTTCTCTATCGGCCCGCCCTTTTACTTTGTTTTTTTTGTTTAACGTTATCAAATTCTTTTTCACAGGAAACCACTGCTACACTAAGCGGTCATATTACTGATGATAAAGGCGCTTTTTTAAATGGGGCTACTGTAGTTATAAAGCATGTTCCAACAGGTACAGCTTCAGCTACACAAACCAATAACAAAGGTATTTTCTATCTGACAAACCTTCGTGCAGGGGGACCTTATACAATTACCATAACTTATGTAGGTTACCAGGATATTACTTTGAATGACGTAAATCTTGCTTTAGGTAATAACCCTAACCTTGATGTAACTCTTCAGGCAGGCAATAAAAATCTGCTGGAAGTGGTGGTAAGTGCAGGCAGGCGGGTTCCGGGTTCAGGATTAACTGTAGGAAGCCCGCAGTTAAATACATTACCCACATTAGGCAGAAGTTTAAGTGATTTTACAAGGCTTACTCCACAATCGAATAACAACTCTTTTGCTGGAACTAATTTTCGCTATAATAACTTAACGGTGGATGGTGCTATTAATAATGATGCAATAGGCTTCAGTAATTCTGCCGGTGGTATTAGCGGAGGAGGACAGGCCGGCTCTGCAGGTGCAGGTACGCGAACCAATCCATACAGTCTTGATGTAATACAGGAGGTACAGGTACAACTTGCCCCCTTTAATGTGAAGTTAGGTAACTTTACAGGCGGAAGTGTAAATGCGGTTACCAAAAGCGGTTCAAACGATTTTCATGGTTCAATATATACTTATGCACGTAACCAGGCATTAGTGGGGAGAAGCATAGATGGGCTAAAATCAAAAATCGGAAATACTTTTAACGATAACCAGGAAGGTGTAACACTAAGTGGCCCTATTGCAAAAAATAAAGCTTTTTTTATTGTAAACTATGAACAAACCCGCCGCCAGGAGCCTTCATTTTATAACGCAGGTGATCCCGGTGCAGCCATCACGATAGCTGATGCCCAGAAAATACAAAACCAGTTTAAGTTAAAGTATGGATATGATGTGGGATCTTACAATGAATATAAAATTTTCACAAACAGCGATAAGTTATTTGGCCGTTTAGATTTTAACCTTGACAAAAACAATACATTAACCTTAAGAGGTATTTATACAAATGGATGGGGTAATAATTTAGAGCGTACAACTACAAACTTTCAGTTTTCATCTACTGACTTTACACAGCACACCAGGAACTTTAATACCGTTGCTGAACTTAAAACAAAAATTTCAAAAGATTTGAATAACCAGCTTAATGTAAGTTACATTAACGTACATGAGTACAGGGATTTTCCTGGTGCTCTTTCTCCTTTTGTTGATATTGGAAGCGGTACAGTGTGGGGTGGTACATGGCGGGAAGCTTCTATTTATAACATGAAACAGAAAACTTTTGAGATAAGTGATAATGTTACCTATACAACAGGTATTAATAAATTTACTTTTGGTACTCATAATGAATTTTATAATCTTACCTATGGTTTTGTAAATTCATGGAACGGCCGTTGGGAGTATTCGAACGTGCAGAACTTTTTAGATGATAAGCCAGGCCGCATACGAGGGGCATTTACTACCAATGCAAAATATCCTAATGACAGAGATGCTTTATACAATAATCCGCCTAATCCGTTTAAGGTTAATTTGCTAAGTGCTTACGCCCAGGATGAAATTGCTATCAGCCCAAAGTTTAAAGTTTCTCCGGGCATTCGTGCAGATTACTCTTCAGTGCCAGAGCAACCTGTATCAGATCCATCTTTAAATACTGTTGCAGGTTATAATTCACCTAATCCTACTTATACACATACACCTTTTTCGCAGTTAAGTAATCATTGGCTCGGTAAAGCAACTTTATCTCCCCGCTTAGGTTTCAATTGGGATTTAAATGGAAATCAATCGGTAGTACTGCGTGGTGGCACAGGGGTGTTTGTAGGCCGTATGCCTTTTGCATGGTTAGGATACGCGTACACTTTAAATGGTACAACTTATGGTAATATTGACTACAGACCTTCAAGCGGCCAGGTTGTTCCTTTAGCAATTAACCCGCTTACTTTAAAAGACACTGTAAATAAATATGGAGGTGCTGCAGCAAGTGCAACAAGAGAAATAGATATTATTGATAATAATTTTAAACTACCCCGTGTATGGCGCTCTAATATTGCTGCCGACTTCAAATTTGGTAAGGGATATAAGTTAACATTGGATGCCTTATACACAAAAACATTATACGATGTACAGTTTCAGCAAATTAATATAAAAGACAGTGTTCAATACTTTTCCACAGGTCCAACTCAATCACCGGTATATGTAGGAGGTAAACTGTATGGTCAGTATTCCAATGTATATTTTCTTACCAATACAACAGAAGGATACCGTTATAACCTTACAGCCCAAATCAACAAAACAACAAATGGTATTAAATTGGGTACTAATAAACTGAATATAAACTGGAGTGCGGCCTATACGTATGGTATGAGTAAAGACATCAGCAATGGTATAAGAAATTCTTTCCAGTCTAATTATGAAGTTAATCCTGCTATTACACCGGGCAATCCTGAATTGTCTTATTCAAACTTTGATCTTCGTCATCGTATAGTTGCAACCTTAGGTAGCAGTTTGGCCTGGAAGGAAATGAATACGACTTCATTAACTTTCTTCTATTCAGGTCAGTCTGGTAGTTCATATAGTGTAGTCTATGCTTCCGGTGGTGCACCTTTTGGTAATGCAGCTAATGCTAACCTTCCTTATATTCCAAAAGATCAAAATGATATCAAGTTTGCTGATTATACAGTAAACGGACAAGTTTATACTGCTGCACAACAAAATGCTGACCTTAATAATCTTATTCAAAATGATAAATATTTAAAAACAAGAAGAGGACAGTATGCTGAAAGAAATTCCTTACATACACCCTGGAACCATGAGCTTGATTTGAAGCTGATGCATGAGTTTAGGTTAAGCAAAACGAATAAGCCACACAACGTTCAGGTTAGCTTTGATCTGTTTAATGTATTAAACTTATTGAATAATAGTTGGGGGCATATCAATTTTGTTACCAATGTAAACAACTATACCGTTAACATGCTCACTTTTGTAAAAGATGCAAATGGTGTTGCTCCAGGTAAGCCGGCTTCAGGTTACCAGCCTACGTTTAATTACAATAAACCTGCGGGTATAAATGGTCAATATTATACTGTTGATCCTATTAATTCGCGTTGGCAGGGGCAGTTAGGAATTAAGTACACATTTTAAACAATTATATTAAAAGTATAAGGCTAAAGGGATAAAATAACATGCTTTTGGAGGAGCAAAAATGGAAGTATCAGTAAACAACTAATAATTCATAAGCTGCAATCACAAATGTTATAGAGCAAAGCGGAAGCTTTAATTAGACTGTAAAAATTTTCTATATTAAATAATTGTTACCAATAGATGATTTGTATTTTCTGTAACTAACTTGCGCACTAAATTTTTATGTTATGGCAATAAACAAATCAAAAGATACTAATAAGAAAACTGGTAAGAAAGAAACTATTACGGAATTGGCCCATCGTCATTTAAGCGATAAGGAGCATACTACTACTGATGATGAATTAAGAAATGCAAAGGTGGAGTTGACCGGAAATGTTGAAGAAGATCCTGAAAGCTTATTTGAAGTAGATAACACTCCGGTAACTGAACGTTTAGGTGATAAGAAAAATAAGGATGGTGATAGTAAAGACAAGGAAAAGAACAAACACGACGACGAAGAGCAGAAGGGTGATTTGCCAAATCCTTATGAGGTACTGGGTTAGCTATGATTTCAAAAAATACTATGTCCAATTAAAATAACCCATCCAAAGTTCAACCTTTTATCAGTGGGTTCTTTTTTTATACACTTCTATTAAGAAGAGCAAAACAATGTTGGATATTTAAATAACAACCAGAATAAAAATTGCATTTTATGAAAGATAAAAAATACAAGTATATAGAAGATGTAATAGACGATTACATTCAGCTTTTGGATGAGCAGATTGAAATTCCCTTATTGATAGAAAAAGCACAGAAAAAATTTCATCAGAATATATCACCTGAAAATGATGTTATTTACACACCTGCACAGGCGGAGCACCTTTTTAAATATCATAGCCAGGTAAGGAAGTTGGAAGAAAGAAAAAATGAGATAAGCGAAGAGCTATCTGAAGTGGAAAATTTTATAAGAGAGTTTATCTCGTCTTTAAACGGTGGTAAAATTTCTTATGAAAAAAAGGACGACACCGACAAAACGAAGATAACTTTCCTGTTTTGGGTTGAAGATAATAAGGTGATGTGTAACAGGTAATCACCTTGATTGTATTTAATTAATCTATAGCCGGGTATTTGCTAATATTTATCTTAGCGGGCATTTTGTTTTTGATATAAAACCGACATTTATTTTTGCAGCAGAATAGTACAACTCTTTCATGTGGCAAGCAACCGTTAGAGGCCGCTTGTTCTCAGGGTGCTTTTTATTTTAATTAAGTATTAGCCTTCTCCTTTTATTTAAAATGGGCAAAAGTTAAATAAAACCATGCTTTATTACACCTATAACCTTTTTATCAAAATCTATACTCCATCGCGTAATCACATCAAAAATTACTTGTTTATGATCTTCCAATGTATGATACAAAGGGCTATCCTTTTTGCCGGTATTGAATAATAATTGTAAACTCTCAATAGCGTCATGCCACTTACCAATCAGGTCTTGTTGTTCATTGAGGTACTTCTCATTAATGTTCATTTTATTCACTAAAGAAGCAGGCATTACCGTAAGTGGGTACAAAACTTTTTTTATTATTTTCCTGCAGTTATGTAAAGAATTTATGCGAATGGGAGGGGCAAAGCCATTCTTAAGTTTATTCAGGTTCTTACGGTAATAAGATAATATGGCTTTGTTTTTTACGTTAGATACATTTCGCCGAAACCTTTTTCGCAGCGTCTTTAGGCTTTTGTTGTAATTATTTCTTTGATTACACAGTTCTTGCGACTGTTTAGCTATTAGCTCTTTCTGCTGTTGGATTAAAGCTGCATTTTCAGATCCGTATTTGTTTAAAGTTTCAATATTAAGTTCCGCCAGTCTTATGTTGCCCGCAGTATGAAATAATTCCTGTAGTTGTTTTATATCAAATGATTTTCCATGAGTCGAACATGCCTGGTAAAGTTTTGCCAGAGCCTTTATTTTTTTAGCGTTTACCCTAAGCTGGTGAAGCTTTTCAGTGTCCCATACGCCGCAAAGATTATTGAAATTTGAATCAATTGCTTTCCATTTTTTATTGAAGAACCTCCTTGATTTTTTCTTCCTGATCATCGTAGGCTTTTTTAATAAATTTTCTGATACTTAAAGTTATAAAGTTTTATAAAGAATATTTTTTTTCTATTTAATCAGTTAATGGCTATTTCAATCCCGAATAAACTTTCTTAGTTTCAAAGGTGTGTAAATTTAATAATTGGTCTATTAGTAAGAACAATCCCTTCAACTTTCTAATTTCATTCATTGTTTACAATTATTTAATATCAGTAATTTTTATATGTTGATTAAGAAACCGATCTTAAATCTTGAAGCAAACAATTTATTTCCTTGAAATTACTTTACCTCTTTTTGAGCATATTAATTTACATTATTGGTTGTAATAACGAAGAAAGAAAAACGAGATATTATTTCCCACAAATAGGTTGGGCTCTTGATGTTCCGGAAATGTTTGAAGTGTTAGATTCTACTGAGATGGAGACCTTGAACAATGAAGGGAAAAGTTCATTTGAAAAAAGTACCGGGAATACTTTAGATTTTTCATCCACTAAAAATCTTATTAGTATTAAAAAGGGGGAACTAAATTATTTAAGGGCTGGAATTACTCCATATCCACATGATTATAAAGAATGGTTAGAGTCGTATGCCAATGTTAAATCCGACTTAGTCAGATCATTTCAAACTATAACTTCTGAATTGAAGATTGATAGTTCTTCTTCAATCGAAGTTCATGACGGAATTGAATTTGATAAGTTTGATTTGAAATTAACATTTTCAGATAACAGGATAATGAATATTATTCTATATAGTAAGCTTTTTAAAGGATATGATTTTGGAGTCGCAATCTTTTATGCTGATGAGAATATATTGGTGAGAAACTTAAAGATATATTTCTTAGAAGCTGTCTAAAAACGTTTCAGCATAATTCTTATGGCTGATAAATGCACCATTGCAACGCTTGTATTATTATGTCGTTCATAATTTTTGGAGTTTCTTCTGTTGGTGTCAATCCATGCAAAA
>JAABUN010005313.1_pt1 | contig 16156 bp, 16 predicted proteins | sample 5559311 | NCBI WGS metagenome assembly JAABUN01 (sample SAMN10711877, study PRJNA513370) | rock metagenome | isolation source: Antarctica rocks | place: Antarctica: Victoria Land, Siegfried Peak sud
AGGTCGCCGGTCTCGCCGAAGATGAAATACTTGTCGCCGTTCCGGGTCACGAACGCCGTGCCCGACCCGGCGTTGCGGTACGTCTCCTCCTCGTCCTTGCCGATAACGGGCTTGAACGTGCCCCAGAGCCGCTTGCCGGTGGCCAGGTCGACGGCCCGGAGTTGGCCCGGCTGGTCGACGGCGTACAGGGTCGGGCCGGCCAGGAACGGGGCGCTGTTGACCGGGTAGACGGACGTCGCCTTGGTGCCGCGGTAGACCTCGGTGACGGCCGGCTTCGCGGGGTCGAGCTTGAGGGTAACGGCCACCCCGCCGATGCCGCCGGCGTAGAGCAGGTCGCCGGACTTCTGCGGCATCATGATGGCCATGCCGTAGCTCGGTTCGAGGGGGACCGTCCAATACTTCTCGCCCGTCAGCGGGTCGAGACTGTTCAACGATTTGGCGTGCCAGATCAACAATTGTGGCACCCCGCCGGCTTGAATCACGGCCGGGGCCGAGTAGCCGGGTTCGGGGGCGGACAGCTTCTTCCACACCTCCTTGCCCGTCTCCTTGTCGAAGGCGACCGCCACGCTGCCCGGGCCGCCGACGACGCAGATCAGCAGGTTCTGGTACACGAGCGGGTGGCCGGCGAACCCCCACTGCGGCGGCCGGGCGGCGTAGTCGACCTTGTAATCCTTCTTCCAGACGAGCGCCCCGGTGGCCGCGTCGCAGCAGACGAGGTCGCCCATCGCCCCGACGGCGTACACCTTGCCGCCGGACACGCTCGGGGTGGCCCGCGGCCCGGCCGGGTAGCTGATGCGGTACGGGCAGTCGTAGGCGTGTTCCCACAGCTTCGCCCCGGTCTTGGCGTCGAGGCACAGGAGCCGCTCGGTCCCCTGCAGGCCGGGGCGCTTGCCCGGGTCGTTGGTCGCATCGCCGGTCTTGCGGGTGTAGTCCATCACGTACACCTTGCCGCCGGCCACTGCCGGGCCGGAGTAGCCGCCGGAGACCGGGGTCGACCAGAGCTTCTTGGGGCCGGCGGCCGGGAACGCATCGAGGGTGCCGGTTTCGACCCACACCCCGTCCCGGGTCGGGCCGAGCCATTGCGGCCAGTCGGAGGCGGGGGCCGGGAGGGCGGACAGGGTCAGAACCACAAGCGTGAACAGGCGGGGCATCGGCGGCCCTCCGGGCGTGGGGATGTTGCTGCGAATACCCCGGCAGGGGGTGGCGGCTTACACCGGTGCCGAGTCAGTCCCGGTCCCACAACTCGTCCGTCGTGCCCAGGTCAAACACGTTCTCCTTGGCGCGGACGGCCGCCGCCCCGGCCGGGCTGTCGGCCACGGCGGGATTGCGGGTCGGGTCGGCGTGGGCGACGACGTGGCCGTCGAGGTAGAGCACGTTCGCGATCTTGCCGGCCAGGCGGAAATGGACGGACGGGGTTCTCGCGGACGGCGGGTAGGCAAACCCGGTTTCGACCAACGGCGGGTTGGTCGGCGTCGGGAACGGCCGGCTGGCCACAAGTTCGACGGCGTTGACGAACGCTACGGTCTGGCTGGTGCTGGCGACGTGCGGCAGGCGGACCGGCGGCTTGCCCGGCGGGGCGAGGTATACGAAATTGTACCCGTAGCCGCCGGACGCCCCCTTGTACGACAGGTAAACCGGCCCCGGGGCGCTGGCCGGCACGCTGAGGGCGCGCTGGTTGTTTTCGAGGTACGGCATCAGGTGCCCCCGGCTCGGGTCGGCGTCCCGGGCGACGTAGGGCGGGCCGGTCGTGTCGACCTCGCCGAACCACCACCGCACCTTCGTCCCCTCCGTGGTGTAGAGCGGCGGCAGGGCGTCGGCGTTGGCACTCGCGTAGTTGTGCAGGCCGATGCCGAGTTGCTTGTGGATGTTCTGGTCGGCCACCCGCCGGGCGGCGTTGCGGACCTTCTGCACGGCCGGTAGCAACAGGCCGATGAGGACGCCGACGATGGCGACGACGACGAGCAGTTCGATGAGGGTGAAGGCGCGGCGGGGCATGGCGAGACACCGGAGGTGCTTCAGGGTAGCAGGTGCGGGGGGCGAGAGCATGCGGAATCGGGGATTCGTGGGAGAGTCCGCTGCGTAGACACCGCCCCCGGGCGGCCCCCGGTTGACAAGGTTGATCACGCCCTGTCAACATCGCACGCCAGAAGACAATCCTGCACACCTCGGTTGACGACGGACGAAAGGCCGGCCGATCGTCCTGTGTCTGGAAGCGGTCTGCGATGGACTGCCGCCGCACTCAGTCTGACGCCCGCGGGTGACGCGAGTGTCGTCGCGGGGATATGCCCCGTGCGATGGAACTTCCGCCACGCCCAGTATCACCTACTTGGAGCAGCCCATGCCCACTGACGCGGAACTCATTGACGGCGTCCGGGCCGCCGGCAACTATGATGCGGAGGTCGTGTCGCTGGCCGACGCCCTGCGGATCGTCCGGCAGGCATTGCCGCACGCCGTCGAATTGCCGGAGGCGCTGCTCGGGTTGCCGTACCCGCCGCCCGGCAACGCTAAGGCGTGGTACCAGGTCCATCCGGCCGAGCCGTCGGTCGGCAACGACCGGCCGCACGTCAAATATGCGGACTGGACGCACGGCAAGAAGCGGACCGGCGGCAGTTGGGGGCACCTGTTCTTCCCGCCGGCATGAACTGGGAGGGGCTGTTATGTCCGTGATGTTTGAAGTCCTGTACAAGTCGCCGCGCGACCCTGTGCGGGAGGCCGCCCTGGCCGACCGGCTCGGCCGGTTCGGCGGTCGGCTGACCGACAGCGAAGGCCCATCCCGGCCCGGCGGCCCGGTCACGCTGACGTGCGAGTTCGACGCCTGGCCGGGGGCTACTGAGGCGGCGGCGGTCCTGCGGGCGGCCGGCGAACACGTCGAGGGGCCGGGCGGATACGGCGACTGACCGGATCGGTGTTCGCGCCGGCCGGGGCCGGTGGTATTGGTGCCGGCCCCCTGCCGCCGGCGGGGACTCGCCCCGAGGTGTTGCCATGCCCCCGGCCCGCCCGCAGCCCGGTCCGACGACCCCGCGCCGCGAATCAGCCCTCGGCCGGTTCGCCCGCAAGGCGACGGACTGGTCCGGCAGCTCGGCCGCGTTCGGGCTGGCCGTCGGCGTGATCGTGGTCTGGCTCGCCACCGGGCCGGTGTTCGGCTACTCGGACACCTGGCAGCTCGTCATCAACACCGGGACCACCGTCGTCACCTTCCTGATGGTGTTCCTCATCCAGCGGGCGCAGAACAAGGACGCCCGGGCCGTCCACCTCAAGCTGAACGAGCTGGTGGCGGCGGTCAACGGGGCGAGCAACCGGCTCATCAACGTCGAGGACCTGACCGAGGGCGAGGTCCGGACCCTGCACGACCACTACTGCACCCTGGTCGAACTGGCCAAGGCCGACCGGCGGCTGACCCAGTCCCACTCGATCGACGAAGCGGGCGAGCGGCACAATCGCAAGAAGGATAAGCGGGCGTGACCGGGCCGGGGTCGCCGATCCGCCGGGGCCGGAACGGACGGTTCGTCCCTTGCCCCGCCCCCGCGCGGCCGGTAATCTATCACCTTCCCGGACGGTCTCCGGTTCGCGTCACCCGACGCGGGCCGGGGTGAAAAGGGAAGCCGGTGAGAGTCCGGCGCAGGGCCGCTGCTGTATTCGGCGATGGGCGGAGTCTCCGTGCCACTGTGGGCTTGTCCCGCGGGAAGGCGGACTCCGACCGTTCGAGCCGAGAGCCAGAAGACCTGCCGTCCGCGGTGTTGTTCGGTGCCGCGGACCCCGGCGACCGGGCGGGCAGGTATTCCTGTCCCGGCGTCCGTTCGCGCCGGGCACTGCACGTCCGATGTCGGGCTTGACCGCGGCTGACTCCGCCCGGACCGGCGGAAGAAGGCCCGTGCCCCCATGCCCCCCGCTTTCGCGGCGTTCCGCCGCACGTCCCGTCTTGCGTTCACCCTGATCGAACTGCTCGTCGTGGTGGCCGTCGTCGCCATCCTGATCGGGCTATTGTTGCCGGCCGTCCAAAAGGTGCGCGAAGCCGCGGCACGGACCCGGTGCCAGAACAACCTCAAGCAGATCGGCCTCGCGCTCCAGACCTGCCACGACGCCAACCGGCGGTTCCCGGTCGGCACCGCGTTGAAGGGCTACCCGGAGGGGACGCCCGCGTCCGCCGTTCCGAATGCCGCCCTGAACGCCGGACCGTACCGCCCCGGCCTGTTCGCCGCGATTCTACCCTACCTGGAACAGGATAGCCTGTTCAGGAGGTTGGCCCTTGACCTGGCGATGGACGAGGAGCCGAACCGTACGCTGGGGCAGACCCTAATCCCGGTCTACCTCTGCCCCTCGGCCCGGCACGGGTACGGCCTCAGAAAGGCCCCGCACTCGCTGCCGCTCGCCGACCGGACGCTGGAGTTGGCGGTCATCGACTACAACGGGCTGAACGGGGCGCAGCGGCTTTACCCCGCAGCCCCCGCGGCGGGCCAGTTGCAGGGGCACGGCGGGTTCGCGGAACTCCAGGCCCTGTGCATCGCCGACTTCACCGACGGCACGTCCCAGACGATCGACGTGGTCGAAACCGTCAACTTCGGGCGGGGCGTGTGGGTCCACGGCCGCCCGCACTACAACCAGGCCGCGTCCGCCGTCAACACCCTGAACGGGTACAACGGCGTGCCGGACACGGTCTACCCGGACGGGTCGAGTCCGTCGGCGGCCGGCCGCGGCCCCGGCAAGGGGAGTGGCGGCACCTGGGGCATTTCGAGCGCCCACCCCGGCGGGGCGAACGCCCTGTTCGTGGACGGGTCGGTCCACTTCCTGACCAACTCGCTCTCGCCGCAAACTCTGACCGCCCTGGCCACCCGGGACGGCGGCGAGGTCGTCTCCGACTTCTAACCGTGCATTACCCCAGCCTAACTACCCTCACCTGGAGAACCTCATGGTTCGCGTCCGATCCTTCTCCGTCGCCCTGCTCGCCTGCACCGCCCTATTCGCTCCCCGCCCGGCGGCCGCCCAGTCATTCGCCCAGTCGGTCGCCACGTTCGAGAACCCGACCCTGGCCCAGCCGTTGCCCGGCCCCAACACGTACCAGAACGGGGCGACCCTGAACCCGCCGGGGTCGTTCACCAGCGGCGGGGCGGTGTTCAACAACAGCTACACCCCGGCGTATGACTCGTTCAGCGGGTGGGCCTACTCGAACGTGACCAACGTCACGACCCCGGGGTTCGGGAACCAGTACGCCGCGTACAACCTGCCGGGCGGCGGCACCGGCGACGCCTCGCCGAACTACGGGATCGCCTACAACTTCTCGCCCGGCGACGCGACCATCGGCCTCCCGGCCGGGGCGGCCCCCCGGTCGATCCGGCTGACGAACACCACTTACGCCGCCCTGTCGATCCGGGACGGCGACCAGTTCGCCAAGAAGTTCGGCGGGCCGACCGGCAACGACCCGGACTTCTTCCGGCTCACGATTCTGGGGACGAACGCCGCCAACCTGCCGACCGGGAGCGTCGACTTCTTCCTCGCCGACTATCGGTCCGCCGACAACAGCCAGGACTATATCGTGTCCGCCTGGACGACGGTCGACCTGACCACCCTGGCCCCCGACACGTCCAAGCTGTCTTTCACGCTGACATCCACCGACATCGGCCCGTTCGGCATGAACACCCCGGCGTACTTCGCGGCCGACAACTTGGTGCTGTTGACCCCGGTCCCGGAACCGACCACGACGTTACTGGTCGCGGCCGCCGGGGCCACCGCCGGGGCCGCTTGGCGGCGACGCGGGCGGGCGGGAAGCCGAGTCAGAGCGTCGTGATAGTAAAGCGTAGTATTTTAGGACGCATTCCCCTTGTCGGTCCGGGTGCGGCCTTTAGGATAGGTTGAGATTCGGTCTCATTATGTCCTGGAGCCGCCCCGATGGCCCGTCCCCGCTATGCCTTTACCCTCATCGAACTGCTGGTCGTGATCGCGATCATCGCCATCCTGATCGGCCTACTCTTGCCGGCCGTCCAGAAGGTCCGGGCGGCGGCGGCCCGGGCGAAGTGCCAGAACAACCTCAAGCAGATCGGCCTGGCGTTGCACGGCTACATGGACGCCCAGGACGGCTTACCGGCCAACGGAGACTACCGTTACAGCGGCGCGGTCGTGGCCACGAACGCCTGGTCCGGCCTGGCCCGCATCCTGCCCGAGATCGAGCAGGAGAGCCTGTTCCGCGGGATCGACTTCACCCGCCACTACAACGTACAGGTGGGCGTCAGCTCGAAGCGGGTGGCGACGTTCCTGTGCCCGAGCGAAATCAACGACCGGCCCCACGGGACCGACCCGGTCTACGGCAACAAGCACTGGCCGCTCAACTACGCCCTCTCGAACGGCACCTGGCCGGTGCTGACGGGCAAGACCTCGGCCATGCGGGCGGGCGATGGGGCGTTCGGGCCGAACCGCCGGGGCCGGCCGGGCGACTTCGCCGACGGCCTGAGCAACACCCTGGCCGCCGCGGAGGTCAAGGCGTTCACGGCCCGGCTCGCCGGAGCCGACAACGCGACGATCTACCCGACGCCGCCCGCCCCGCCGGCCACGCCGGCCGGGGTCACGGCCTATGGCGTCGGCCCGTTCAACCCGGCGTCGTTCACCCACGTTGAGTGGGTCGACGGCAAGGTCCACGAGACCGGCTTCACGACCGTCTTCCCGCCGAACACCAAGGTCACGTACTCGAACGCCGGGACGGACTACGATGTCGATCTGATCCTCGCCACCGAATCCAACCCCGGCGACACCTACGCGGCGGTCACGAGCCGGAGCTATCATGCGGGCGGGGTGAACGCCCTCCTGATGGACGGGTCGGTCCGGTTCGTCCGCAACGGCGTCGCCGCCGACGTGTGGCGGGCGGCCGGCACCCGCGCCGGGGGCGAGGTGCCGGGGGACTTTTAAGGAACGCGGGGTGCCACATGCGCCAGGACGAATCCGCCCGCCCGCCGGGCAAGCGCGTCCTGCACGCCGTCCGCCGGGCGCACCTGTACACCGGGCTAATGCTCCTGCCGTGGGTGGTGCTGTACGGGGTGACGGCGTTCCTGTTCAACCACCCGGCGGCGTTCGCCGACGCGCCGACGGTGCCGTTCGGGGCCGACGCCCTGGCCGGCACGCCGCTCGAAGCGCCGCCGTCGCCGGAACAGGTCGCCGATGAGGTGGTGGCGGCGCTCAACGCCCGTGCCCCGGCGGGAGCGGTCTACACCCGGACCGGGCCGGCCCCGCGCTACAACCGTGAGTTCGCCTTCGTCACCGTCCGGGCCGCGGACGGCAGGACGGTCGGGGTACTGTTCGACGCCCTCGGCCGGGGCGGGACGGCCCGCCTCCAACCCGCGGCCGGCCCGCCGACCCGACCGGCCCCGTTCGCCATCGGCGGCCCATCCGAGCTGCCGCGCCTCACCCCGGCCGCCGGGTTGACGCTGCCGGACACCCTGCCCGACCGCATCCGGGCGGCCGGCCCGGTGGTGCTGCCGCGGCTCGGGTTCCCGGCCGGCAAGGTGACGATATCAAGCGTGCCGGACGTGGTGTTTACCGTGACCGACGGGTCGGCCGAGTGGCAGGTGACGTACAACGCGCTGTCGGGGAGCGTGACCGGCCAGCCCGCGGAGGCCGTGACGGTCGAGCCGCTCTCCGCCCGGCGCTACCTGTTGCGGCTGCACACGGCCCACGGCTACCCGGCGGGGGGCGGGGTCCGGTGGTGGTGGGCGGTCGTCGTCGACCTGACGGCCGGGGTGATGGTTTTCTGGGCGGCCAGCGGACTCTTGATGTGGTGGCAGGTCAAGGCCGCCCGCCGGGCCGGCGGGATAGTGTTATTAATAAGTGCCGCCGCCGCGACGACGCTGGCCGTCGGCATGTCCGCCGCCGTCGCCCCGTAACAACCTACCGAGCCGCCCCTATGGTCAGCCCCCTCACCTTCGGCACCAAGACTTCCATCCTGGTCGGCCTCCTGGTCGCGGCCGTCGCCTACGGCGGCGGATACCTCGTCGGCGACTACGACACCGACTGGTATCGGTCCCTGCACCGGCCGCCGAACTTGCCGCCGGAACTGGAGCGGAACATCCCGGTCATCTGGGCCGGCCTGTACGCCCTCGCCGGCGTCGGCCTGGCGGCCGTCCTGTGGGTCGACCGCGGGACCATCTGGAAGCTGTCGGCCCTGTTGCTGTTGGTCGTCGTGCAGGGGCTGAACTACGGCTACACCTACGTGTTCACCATCGAGCAGGACTTGAGCCGGGCGCTGTTGATCGCGGCCGCGCTGACGGCGACGGTGGCGTTGTTCCTGCTGCTGACGAGCGCGGCCCGGGTCTGGCTGGCGGTGGCGTGCTTCCTGCCGTACTTGGGGTGGTGTGCGTATGCGACGCTGCTGACGAGCCAGTTGGCGGCACTCAACCCGCCGGTGGCGGCGGGGTGAGCCATGAGCCGGTCGCCGAGTTGGCCGCCGCTCGCGCGGACCCAGTCGCGGCGGGCCTGTTGGACGCACTCGAAACGCGGATGGCTCCGGACTGGGTACTCGCTCTGGTACTCGCGGACCGGCTCGCCGAGTTGGGGCTGACAGGCCTAGAGCGGGGGTGCCGGGCGCTAGCACCGATCCCGCAACGACAGGCGGGGCGGTGGCCTGCTCATTTCCTAGCGCGACGTGGCCAGTCCCGTAGGAGGTGGACTTGGGCAGTGTACTATGACGGCACAACCTACCTTCGACCGAGGAAACTAACTAAGTTGATGCGGATTCGGGGCGGGAACAAATGCTCGGCACGATATCCGACCTGGGGTGACGCCGTGGCGGCCTTCGCCGGGTGGCTTGGGTGACAGACGCGGCCAGTCAGGCGTCGGGGGCAAACACCGGCGGCCCCTCCGGCCCCCACCGCACCGCCCACACCTCATCACGCTCAAGCAGGAAGACCAGATGACCCCAGACGAACTGTTCGCCGTTGGGGGACAGGTGCTGCCGGCTGATCCGGACCCGGCCACCCTCGACCACGATAACCTCGTGCTTGCGAAGGACGTGGAAGGTCTGGCCGTGGTCGCCGGCGAACCGGGCCATGAAGGCCTCGACGGTGGGGTTGTGGTCGCGGATGAAGGCGAGTAACGTCCACGACAGCAGGCGGACAGGAGATGTGTGCTTCACGCCTGCTCCGCGTCGTCAGGCAATTAGCCCGGCGACGTTCCGCCCCGCAGTGGCTGGCGGCAACGGCCGGCCGGCCTGCCGCATCAACGCGACCCAGTCCTCGACGATCTCGCACAGTTCGCGGTAGACATCGGCCTCGTGCGGCCCGTGGCAGCACGGCCCGATGACGCCCGGGCACTGGCCAACGAACGTGCCGTCTGCGGCCGACCACTCGACGATTTTGACGTACTGGGCCGCATCGGTCATCCGCTCACCTCCTCGCTCCCCTCGGCTCGCTCACTCTCTGTGATCGCCCGGCGCACTTCCTGCTCCTGGTACGGCTTAGCGTCGTCACCCTGCTGCCCGGAGATGGTCACCCGGGCACCCGCGGGGTGTTCGTAATTTCGATGGCTACCCCGCCCGCCGCGGTCCACGAAGCCGGCCCGCGCTAACGCCCGGATCAACACGCGAATCTTGCGGGGCATGGATTATATCCTGTGGGGGGCGGTCGGGCTTCGCCCCTACTTCCCCCCGACCGCGAAGTCGACCGGCAGCCGCCGCCAGCCGCTGTGGATGTGGTTCGCCGGGTTGCCCGCGGAGTCCGCCTGGACGTTCAGGAACTCGACCACGAACGTCGGCCCCTGGACCCGGTACGTGTACGGCTTGCCCTTCTTGGCGTCCTCCCGGCAGTACCCGAACGTCACCGCATCCGCCCCGGCGGCGGTCACCCGCTGCTTCTCGGCCCGGGCCACGTCGGCCGGCAGCCGGTCGGCGTAGGCGTCGGTCAGGGCTTTGAGCGTCGACTTCTGCGCGTCGGACAGCTTCGCGGCTGGGATGCCGACGGGCTTGCCGACGCCCGCTCCGGGTTGGCCCTCCTTAATGTCCGGGAACTGCTCGGCCTGCCGGGCGACCGCGTCCTGTTCGGGGGAGAACGACGCGATCAACTCCTTGGCGATGTCCTCGATCTCGGGGAGGGTGCGTAACCCCTTGCGTGCCCCCTGCCGCACCTCGGCCGGGTTCGACGCGAACAGCAGAGGCGTGGCCGCGACGACGGCTCCCTTGTCGAGCGTGAAGTTGACGGACAAGTGGTGCCCCTCGACTCGCCAACCCCACGCCCCGGTGGCCGACGGGTCGCCGAAGATGCTGACGAAGTACCACGCCGGGTTGCGGGTGTTCGCACCGTTCTTCTCGAGGTCGGCCAGCACCTGTTCGAGGCTCATAATCGTCGTCGCCTGGTCGTACCCCCGGGCGCTCAGGCCGGCCTTGAGCAGCTCCATCGCCGCCGCCTTTTGCTCGGCCGAGAGTTCGTCGAGCCGGACGCCCTTGCGCAGCGGCTGCTTGTTCGCCTGCTGGGGGGTGAAGTACCACTTCTCGCGGTGCGGGTCATTGAAGGCGAACGTCGCCTTGGCCTTCTGCTTGTCGTCGAGGCCGGCGAGGAACGTGGCGGCCGCGCGGGCCATCGGCAGGGTCGGCGGCTGGGCCTGGCGAGCGACGACCGCCACCCCGGCCAGGAGGGCCACGGCGACGGTCGACAGGGCCACGCGGGCGAGCGGGCGGCGGGTCATGGCGTGGGGTTCCGGGGAGGGGGGCGGGCCGTCTACCTTACCCGGCCGCGGCCGGGGTGTAAAGCGGCCGGCGGCCCGTGGAAGTCCTAAAATCGTCCACCCGTTGCCGCCCGCCGTTGGAGGGTTCCGCCATGCCTGCCCCGCCGCCTGCCCCCGTGGACCCGGTCCGGGTGCTGGTCATCGACGACGACCGGGCGCTCGCCGAAGTCATCGCCGAAAGCCTGGAGCGGAAGGGGCACGCCTGCACGGTGGCCACGACGGGGAAGGCCGGAGCGGCCCGGCTCGCCGACGGCGACTTCGACGTGATCTTGACCGACCTGCGCATGGCCGACTTCGACGGCCTCAGCATCGTCCGGCGGGCGCGGGAACTGCTCCCGGACGCCGAGGTGTACGTCATTACCGGATACGGGGAGGTCGGCACGGCCGTCGAGGCGATGAAGCTCGGGGCCGCCCACTATTTGCTCAAGCCGATCGACCTGAACGAGTTGCGGGCCATCGTCGACAAGGCGGCCGAGCGGGCGACGTTGGCCCGGGCGAACCGGGAGCTGCGCCGGCAACTCGACGAGAAGTTCGGATACGAGGGCGTCGTGGGCAACGGCCCGCAGATGCGCCGGGTGCTGCAACTGTTGAAGGCGTATGCCCCGAGTCCCGCGCCGGTCGTGATCCTCGGCGAGAACGGCACGGGTAAGGAGTTGGCGGCGAAGGCCCTGCACACCAACGGCCCGCGGAAGAATCGGCCGTTCGTGGCGATGAACTGCGCGGCGCTGAACGAGAACCTGCTCGACGACGACATGTTCGGCCACGAGGACGGGTCGTACACCGGGGCGAAGAGCGTCCGCAAGGGGCGGTTCGAGCACGCCCACGGCGGCACGCTGTTCCTCGACGAGATCGGCGACATGCCGCTGTCGCTGCAGGCGAAACTGCTGCGGGTGCTCGAGAACGGCGAGGTCATCCGCATCGGGGCGAACGACCCGATCAAGGTCGACGTGCGCATCCTCGCCGCGACCAACAAGAACCTCGAAGGGATGGTCGACGAGGGCAAGTTCCGCCGCGACCTGTACCACCGGCTGAAGGTCGGGGTGGTGCGGCTGCCGGCCCTGCGCGACCGCCGCGAAGACCTGCCGCTGTTGACCGCCCACTTCCTGAAGGACTTGGCCGCCCGGTACGCCAAGCCGGTGCCGGCGGTTGCCGAGCCGGTCCGCCGGGCGTTCGCCGGGTTCGACTGGCCGGGCAACGTGCGGGAACTGCGGAACACGCTCGAAAGCATGGTCGTCCTCGACGCCGACGGGGTACTCGGCTGGGACGACCTGCCCGAGGACGCCGGCCCGGCCCCGCCGACTCCGCCGGCCGGGGGCGGGAGCGCCGGCCCGGAATCCCTGGTAGGCCGGCCGATCGAGGAGGTCGAGCGGTACTACATCGAGCGGGCACTGGAGCTGACGGCCGGCAACCGCGAGGCGGCGGCCAAGATGCTGCAGATCAGCGAGCGGACGCTGTACCGCAAGCTGCAAGAGTGGAAGAAGGCGGGGGCGGCGGGGTGACTTTAATCCGGCCGGGCGGCCATCTCCCGCAGCCGCCGGGCGAGGTCGGGGACCGGGGTGAACTCGAACCGCCGGCCGGACTTGTTCTGCCGCAGTAGGCCCAGCTCGGTCAGGTCGAGCAGGTCGGCCCGGGCGGTCGGCACGGTGACCCGGAACGTTTCGGCGTGGGACTCATACGTCGACAGGGCGGCCGGATCGCGGAGCGCCCGCATCAGCACCTCCCGCTGCCGCGGCGTGAACCGGGCGAGCGACACCGCGTTAGTAATGTTCGCGCGCTCCGCGGCCTTCCGGGCCAGGTAGCCGTGGAACTCCCGCAGGCTGCGTTCGAGCACGGTCAGGTGGTAGAGGATGAAATACGTCAGGTCGTTGTCGTCACCCTCAGTATTCAGGTACGCCCGTGCGTACTGGACCGGGGCGTGGCGGATGATCTCTGATATGGTCAGGTACTCGGCCAGCCAGTACCCGTTCCGGAGCATATGCCAGTAAAATAGGGCGCGGGCTGTCCGGCCGTTGCCGTCGGCGAACGGGTGGTCGAAGCCGAGCCAAAAGTGACACACGACGGCCCGCACGACCGGGTGGATGAACAACCCCGGCTTGGCCGGGTCGTCGCGGCCGTTGGCGAACTCGCACAGGGCGGCCACCCGGGTCGGCAGTTCCGCGGCCGGCGGCGGGACGTAAACGACCTCGTTGTCTTGGTCGTCCCAAATCCTGATTTTCTCGTCCGGCCGGCGGAACCGGCCGGCCTGGTCGGGCTTTTTCAGGGTGCCGTCGGTCAGGCTGTGCTGGATTTCGCACAACAACTCTGGGGTCATCGGCTCGGCCCGGCGATCGTTGAGCATGCGGATGGTGGCGTAGTTGTTAAGCACCATCCGCTCGCCTTCGGTCCGCGGCGGCCGCTTCTCCCGCAGCATCCGCTTGGCGTCCTCGCGGGTGACGGCGGCCCCCTCGATCTGGCTCGACGCGATTGCTTCCTCGGTGAGCGACCGGACCAAGTACCGTGCGCGGGACTCGTTCGAGTCGAACTCCGTCGTCGGGCTGACGATCGTCCCGGCCATCTCTTTGTCGGCCAAATGTAGGATGCGGTCGGCTGCGGCCGGCAGGCGGTAGGTGAACGCCCGGCCGATCGCATCGACGAGGGGGACCGTCTTGCGGTTCGTCATCCGCGAGAGTTTGACGAGCGCCCAAAAGTCATCCCGGGACAGGTCGAGAGGCTTGCGATAGCCGCATTGTTCGTAATTCCAACCGAGATCGTTCGCCCGGTCCACCGCCTCCCGGACCACAGGGTCGATCGACCGCCCGAACAAGTTCGGATCGAGCCGCTCCCACACCCGCGATAGTGGGGGAGGGTCTTTGGGGCGTCGCACGGGACCGCATCCTGGTGGGTAACTTTAAATTGCCTGTGCAATTTAAAGTTACCCACCAGCTCCCCTCTCGTCAACCACCGTCGAAACTACTCCGCCGGCTCCGCCAGCAACTCGGCCAGGGGTACGGGAACGCCGACCGCGGCAGCCCGGTCTCGAGGGCCGCCAGCCGGACGGCCCGTTGGTAGATGGCCGGCCAATCGGCTACGGCATGGTTCCACAACGTCCGGCTGGCCAAGATACTGACCAGTTCCTGCCTGCCCCGTTCGACGGTGACCCGCCAACTGCGGGTCAATTTCTCCGGCTGGAAGTCGATTTTCAGTCGATGCTGGATGAGGGTAGCGAGGCGACGCTCGGCCCCCCGGCGTTCGCGGGTGCCCATGTCGGTCAGCACTTCCGCCAGGTTGTCGTAGTCGAACTCGGCGGCCCGGCGTTCGCGGACCAGTTCGAGCATCGCGTCGTACCAGGCGATCTCGTCGGACAGGTACAAGTCCGCCAGCGTGGCGGTCGTCGGCACGTTCATGGCAACTCCTCCGGTTCACACAGGTTAGCCGCCGCCGAGCCGCCCCGCAATCGCCTCGACATCGTACACGCAGCCGCCCCAGACGCCGCCGCTCGCGTGCTGGAGCAGCGCCCACAGCCGGGTGTCGGCCGGCAACTGCGGGTCGGCGGCCAGGTCCGGCCGAGGGGCGCGGCCCGCCAACGCAGCCGTCCCCCACTCGCGGCCGTACTCGCCGGCGGCGTCGCCGACGAGGTCGATCGTGCCGACCAGGTTCACCCGGTCGACTTCGAGGCGGATCAGGTCGCCGTCCTTGAGCTTGCCGATCGGACCACCCGCGAGGGCTTCGGGGGTGATGTGGCCGACGCACGCCCCGGTGCTGACGCCGCTGAACCGGGCGTCGGTCAGGACCGCGACTTGTTTGCCCCACGGCAGGAACTTCAGGGCCGACGTGACCTGGTACGTCTCCTCCATCCCCGACCCGAGCGGACCGCGGCTGCACAGCACTAATACGTCGCCGGGGCTAACTATTTTATCGCCCTGCCCCTTGAGGGCCGCGACGGCCGCCTTCTCGGTCGTGAACACCTTCGCCGGGCCGACCTTGCGGTACACCCCGTCGGCGTCCACCACGCCCGCGTCGATGGCCGTCGACTTGATGACGCTCCCCTCGGGGCAGATGTTTCCTGTCGGGAACGTCACTGTGCTCGTCAGCCCGCGCGCCCTGGCGGCGGCCGGGGAGTAGATGACCGTGTCCGGGTCGACGCGGTCGCGGGTCATCAGTAAGTCGCGGAGCCGCTTCCGCCGCTCGGACCGCTCCCACCAGTCGAGCGTGTCGCCTAACGGTTGGCCGGCGACGGTCATCACGGTCAAATCCAGCAATCCCAAGTCCCGCAAATGCAGCATCACTTCGGGCACGCCGCCGGCCAGGAACACGCGGATCGTCGGGTGGCCGACCGGGCCGTTCGGCAGGGCGTCGACCAGCCGGGGGACGCGGCGGTTGATGGCCGTCCAGTCGGCCACCGTGGGGCGGCGCAAGCCCGCGTGGAAGGCGACGGCCGGGGTGTGCAACAGGAGATTCGTACTGCCGCCGAACGCGGCGAACACGGCCATCGCGTTCGTGACCGCCGCGTCGGTCAGGACGTGCTTGGTGGTGATGCCGCGCTTCTCCAACTCCACGAGCGCCCGGGCCGACCGGCGGGCCAGGTCGAGCCAAATCGGTTGGCCCGACGGCGACAGGGCGGAGTGCGGCAGGCTCATGCCCAGGGCTTCGCCGACGACCTGCGACGTGGCCGCGGTGCCGAGGAACTGGCACCCCCCACCCGGCGACGCGCACGCATGGCACCCGGCCGCGGCCGCCTCATCCAGGGTGATTTCATCGTTGGCGTACCGCGCCCCGATCGACTGGACTTTACCCGTGTCCTCGTCGCCCGCGGCCCCGGCCAGCATGACCCCGCCGGGGACTAGCACCGTCGGCGTGTCGTGCTGCGCCGCGAGCGCCATCATCATCGCCGGCAGTCCCTTGTCGCAGGTGGCGATGCCGAGAACCCCGCGGCGGGTCGGCAGGCTACGGATCAGGCGGCGGAACACCAGCGCCGCGTCGTTGCGGAATGGGAGGCTGTCGTACATGCCCGCGGTCCCCTGGGTGCGGCCGTCGCACGGGTCGGTGACGGCCCCGGCGAACGGTACACAGCGGAGTTTCTGGAACTCGTCGGCCGCGGCTTTGACGAGCAAGCCGACCTCCCAGTGGCCGCTGTGGTAGCCCAGGGCGTGCGGGGTGCCGTCGTCGGCCCGGACGCCGCCGTGGGTCGAGAGGATCAGGAACTCCTTGCGGCCCAGGAGCGTGGGACTGAGGCCCATGCCGACGTTCTGCGACCAGCCGAACAGGTCGCCGCTCGGGGCGTGGCGGAGCAGGTCATCGGTCAGCGGCAACGCGCCGGCCGGGCCGGACTGGGCGGTGGTGAGCGAATAGACCGAGGCGTCGGCGCTGTCGAGGACGGTGGGCATGGGACACCTGGCGGCGGGCGGGTAGGGGTAGTTTATGCCCCGCGCGGTTTCGACCGGGGCCGCAACGTGGCCCGCTCGCTCCGCGAGCGGATTCGCCC
>JAABUN010005314.1_pt1 | contig 16155 bp, 11 predicted proteins | sample 5559311 | NCBI WGS metagenome assembly JAABUN01 (sample SAMN10711877, study PRJNA513370) | rock metagenome | isolation source: Antarctica rocks | place: Antarctica: Victoria Land, Siegfried Peak sud
TCTGGCTCACCGTGCTCAAGGACGACAAGAAGCTCAAGCCCTACTACGTCGCTCAGTGCTACAAGCTGTTGCAAACCATCCTCGCGGCCAAGACCGGAGTCAGTGCCGTTCGCGACGGCTACATCGCACACAACCCCTGCGCCGGGGTCGACCTCGACACCATCCCGCGTCGACGGGTCAACGTCATCACGCCGGTCGCCAGCGACGCGATTATCGACGCGATGGATGGCTGGTATCGACCCATACCCCTTCTTGTCTCTGACACCGGTGTGAGGTGGGGGGAGGTCCTGGGCTTGCAGCCACGGGACATCTTCTTGCCCGATGGGGCTGGGTCGGCCTCCGGGCGAAGGACGGCACCGGGTGGCTCGCTCACGGTCCGTCGAGTCGTCACCGAGCCTGGAAGGAAGATCACCGGCACTTCCTCCCCCTTCGCCCTGAAGCAGTACCCCAAGACCGAATTCCCGCGAACAATAGGCCTCGGGCCCAACGTGGTGACGCTTCTCCTGGACGTGATTGAGGCAAGGTCCATCGCCTCGGACGGCTTCATCTTCCTGACTGAGGAGGGCAACCACATCTCCCGCTCCGTGTACAACAAAGCGTGGAAGCACGCGTTGGCAGACGTTGGTCTCGCCGGCGTCCGGCCCTACGACCTGCGTGCCAGCAACATCTCGTGGATGCATGCGGGAGGGGCAGATCTCCCCACCATCATGGCGAGGGCCGGCCATGTCCGCATCGACACCACCCGGCGCTACACAGCGGCACTCCCCGACTCAGACAAACGCGCCCAAGCGGCGCTACGTGCGCTCCGCAAGCGCTACAGGGCGCCGTGACCTCCGACCTCCAGAAGGCTTCGGCCTCGCCAGGACCAGTTCACCGTCAATAATTGCGCGAATCGTGCTGACCTTGATACGCACCGACGTGCCCACGCTGACGGACGGGAGATCGCCATCGTGCGCGTGACGGTAAATGAACTGCGCACTGACCCTGAGTGACTGAGCGGCCTCTTCAACGGTCAGGAGCTCCTCCAAGACACCTGGCCGCAAGCTCGAATGAGATACCCGAGCCTGGCCGGCCTGTTCTGCCTGCCTCGCCAGCGCCACTAGTCGTCCTCCTCCTGCGATGGGTTTACAGACATCACGGGGTGAGCGTCGCCACCCTGGGGCATCGAACCCGGCTTCCTATCCTTGGAAAGTGCGGATTCAGGGGCACACCTGACCTGTTGACCGGACACACCGTCCAAAATTTGCGTCAACAACGCAGTTGGCGACGGCACCTTGGCTTGGCTCTCCGGTACCGCCGCCTTCAAGACGGTGGGCCTGTAGGGAGAACAGGTGGCGCAGCAGCCGTCGTCGGTTCGCAGGGGTGAAGGCGCGTTCTGCTGGGCGAGGATCGGTGTTATCCATGTGGTCCAGGGTCAGCAGCTGCCCTTGTCGAAGGTCTTGCCGGAGCAGTCCCGGCACCGGGTGTGGCCCTTGCCGGTCAGCGGCGTGCCCTTGCCGGTCAGCAGCGTGACCCTTGCCGGTGTGTCGGCTGACAGGAGGTCGGCTCATGACAGCGCAGCGCCGTGGGCGGCGAAGAAGGCAACGGGGTCTGCGCGGCGGTCACCGTTCAGCGTCGGACGCGCCCCGTACGCTTGGGGGGCCGCATCCGGCGGCGTCGTCTGCACTGCGGGGCGCGTTGTCCGAACGCCGAGGAGGATCCATGGCTTTCGAGGCGGCGAGGGGCGGAGGGCAGGTGGCGCGCGCAGACTTGCTCCGCGGGCTGTTCTCCACATGGTCCTCGGGCGACGATCCCGGATTCCTACGCGTAGCGGGGCTGCTGATCGAGGACGAGCGGCGCAAGCGGCACACACTGCTCGCGGCCGAGCTCGAGAGCGCGCTTCACGACCCGCGGCGGCCCGGGACGGGGGTCCTGTCCCTGCGGCCATTACCGACGGGCCGCGACGACCGGCCGCTGCTGTCGCTCGGTGCGCCGATGCGGACGTTCGACGAGCTCGTACTCCAAGCGGCGTCCGGCGACGCCTTGCGGCATCTTGCCGCAGAGAACCAACGCCGGGAGATCCTGCGCGCGCACGGGCTGCGGCCCCGTCAGCGCCTGCTCGTCGTCGGCCCTCCTGGGACCGGCAAGAGCGCGAGCGCGCACGCAATTGCCGCCGACCTGTCGCTGCCAGTGGCGACCGCGAGCCTGGCCGGGCTGACGTCGTCTTACCTCGGTGAGACGGCCCGCAACATCGATGCGGTTGTCCGATTCGCCGCCGCGACGCCGTGCGTCCTACTCCTGGACGAGTTCGACGCTCTCGCGACGGAGCGCTCGCAGAGCGGTGACCACGGCGAGCTGCGGCGAGTGGTCGCGACGGTCCTCCAGCTGCTTGAGCAGGACCTGGGCGACTCCATGGTCGTCGCGACTAGCAACCATCCGCAGCTGCTCGACTCGGCGGTTTGGCGGCGCTTCGACGAGGTGATCAGCCTCGGTCCGTTGGACAAGGACGCTTTGGGCAGGCTCATCTCACTGAAACTGCGTGCCCTGCCATCCAAGGTCCGGACCGGGACGTGGGCGGTCCGCCTGGCATCGTCTAGCCCGGCCGATGTCGAGCTCGCGTGCGAGGACGCGGTACGGCTCGCGGTACTCGAAGGAGTCCCGGCTGTGGCGGACCGCCACCTCGCGCAGGCCGCAGACAGGGTTCGTTCGCGGAGGGAAGCCATGAAGGCGACGGGACGGCCCTCGTCGGCGCCACCGCGCAAGCGCCGTCCCGACGCAGACCTTAAACACGCAGAAGCCGACCGCCGCACTTGACCCGAGGACGCCGGCTCCGTGCATAGCATGGCGCAATGCCGCAGAACCAGCTGCCGATGGCTTTCAGTCAGCCGCACGCGCACCTGCGACTGTCCGGGCGGGTGCGCCGCGGCGCACGCATCAAGACGACCCGGGCGGTCCCGCGCAGGTCCGCCACCCCGATCAGCGCTCGCACGGGGCGGCGATAGCGGCCCAGGTCGCGCAGTTGCGGGCCATGCACGCTAAACGCGTGCCGGTGCTCGGCGTCGACCCGGCCCTGGTGATAGTGCTTCTGTTCAACGCGCCGCCGGAGCTGGCCGCGCTGCACGCCGCGCAATTGCACGTGCTGGAGTGGCTCGACGACCGAGTGGTCGTCGCCGCGCCGGGCAACGCCGAGCTCGAGGCGTTCTCACGGCGGGTCGCGGCGTACTCGCTTGGGCCTCGCGCCCCCAAGTCCGAGGCGAGCCCAGCCGTCGGCCAGGCTCCCGAACAGGACGATGGCCCGGAGCCGGTCGCCGAGGCGGACGCCTCCGCCGGCGACGGGCCGGACGCGCGGGCGCCGACCGCCGCCTACCAGGGCCTGCTTGACCGGATCGACGAGATCCGCGCCTTCGGACCGGACGACGTGCCGACCCCCGCGCTCGAGCAGTCCATCGTCGGGGCCGGGCCGGCCGACCCGCTGCGCGTTGACATCCAGTGCTGGTGCCCGGAGGATCCCGTCCGGGCCCGTGCACACCACGAGCAGGCGGCGGAGTCCGTCGAAGCGGCGTCCGGCCGCGTCCTCGACAGAACGCTCCGCCACGTGGCGGGCCTATCGCTTATCCGGGCTGAGATCCCCGCCGGGGCCGTCGGCGACCTCGCCCGGACCGGGCTGCTGCGCCGGATCGACGTGCTCCCCCGGCCAGACCTGTCGCCGGCCGACACGCTGACGGTCCGCTACGAGCGCCTCCCCGACGTCCTGATGCCGCGGGAGGGCTCGCCTGTCGCCGCCATAGTTGACAGCGGGATCAGGTCGGCCCATCCCCTGCTCGCGCCGGCAGTGGCGGGCGTACTCGCCCAGGGCATAGCCGAAGGCCACGATCTAAACGGCCACGGGACATTCGTCGCCAGCCTCGCCCTCCACGGAAGCCTTGAGCCGTTGCTCGCGAGCGGCGCGGCCCTGAGACCGGCAGGACGCCTGGTGAGCGTGCGTGTGCTCGACGACACGGCAGGCTTCCCGCAGGACGCGCTCTGGGAGGCCAACCTGCTCCTCGCGCTAGAGACCGCCGCAGACGCCGGCGCGCAGGTCGTGAACCTGTCGCTGGGCGACGAGCGGGCGCCGTACTCCTCGGAACGGCCGACACCGCTCGGAGCGGCGGTGGACGACTTTGTTCGGCGACGGGGCGTCGTCGTTGTGGTGAGCGCTGGCAACTACCGGCCTGAGCAGTACCGGCCCGACCCCAACCTGCCGACAGGTTACGCGCACGCCGTCCTGGACGACCCCGGGTCGGGCCTCCTCGACCCGGCGTCTAGCGCCCTGGCACTGACGGTCGGCGCATTGGCGGGCGACGACGGGCAGGGTATCCGCCGCGCCCGCGAGGACATCGACCGGGTCGCGCTGGGCGGACAGGGACTTCCTAGCCCGGCCACCCGTCGCGGACCAGGCGCGCGCGGCATGATCAAGCCGGACCTAGCCGCGCCTGGAGGCACGTACGAGCACGAGACGATCAGCGGGAGAGCCCTCAGCGCCCCGCACCGCGGCGTCGTCGGAGCGGCCGCAGTGCCGCCGGACCGGTTGCTGACGTCGATGTCGGGAACCAGTCCGGCCGCGCCTTTGGTGACGCACTCCGTCCTGCGCGCGCTCGGCGAGAACCCCGGCCTGACGGCCAACGCTGCCAAGGCGCTCGTGCTGCTCTCGGCCGCGCCGCACGAAAATTGGTTCGCCGGCGGGATGACCGACGGTGCCAAGCGCCTGGCCGCGGAGGCCCTCGGCGGGTACGGCCGCCCGGACGCCGAACGGGCCGCCCGCTCAACAGACCACCGCACCGTCCTGCTCGCAGAGAACGCCGTCCCGGCGGACGGGGTGCACCTGTACCGCGTGCAGATCCCGAGCTCGTTCTTCGCGAGCGGCGGATGGCGCCGCTTGTCGGTATCCCTGGTGTACGACCCCCCGGTCCGTGCGACCCGGCTGGAGTATGTCGCTAGCAACATGCACGTCAACCTGTACCGGGGTCTAAGCGTCAAGCAGGTCGCTGCGGCGTACATCCTCGACGACGAGACGGCCCCCACAGCCGCCGAGCCGACGCCGCCCGACGCAGCAGGGCAGGACGGACCGGGCGCAGCAGCAGCCGAGCGGCCGCAGGACGAACGGAGCGACAGCCTCGGCCCCGCCGAATCGGACGACGAGGACCTCGGAGGCGCGACCGGCACCGACGGCGCGGGCGAAGATTCCAACGACGGGTCGTCCGGAGCGGCGAGCGGGCCGGCGGCGATCCGGAGCCACCTGGTGCACGGCCTCCACCCTTCCGAACAGCGGCGTAGCCGCGGCACGAACCAGTTCGCCGCCCGCCTGTTCCGGCAGGCGCTCAAGCCCGAACGCGGCCTAGATCTCATAGTCGCGGTGCACAGCAAGGCCAACTGGCCGACGGAGGACCCCGCGCAGGCGTACGCCCTGGCCCTGGCCTTTGAGCGGGACGAGGACCACGGCGAGGTGTACGCCGACCTGCGCGCGTTCGTTGAGCTTGAGGCCGCTCTCGAAGCCGAGCTCGGGGGCGTCGTCGAGGTCGAGCTCCGAGGCGATTGAGCCCCGGCCGTCGGCAACCGGACACGCAGGCCCTCGGCGGCGAGCGATTGCGGGCCCTCCCGGCCAGACCTCAGCCCTTCTCGGGCTCGCCGGGCCAATCAGCAGCAGCGCTACGCCTCTAGTACGAGAATGCAGCCGCAGCTCGCCTCCCCGAGACCGCCGCAGATTGCTCCTCACGCGACCTGCTCGTCCGAGGAGCCCGGGGGCACTCCGGCCCGCGTAAATGATCCGCCGCCTACCCAGCGGTCAGTCGCTCGTTGATCCAGCCAAATCGGTCAGGTCGCCTGGACGCCTGCCCCGCGTTCTGGCAATTGCTGAGAACGGCACACGGCCTGGGCACGGCGCGGTCGCGCGGTGTCCATCGTGGGTGCATGCTGCCGGGCATGGCGACGATCGCGTTCCCGTTGTGTCTGGGGCCGGACGACCTCGCCGCGATCGACCCGGAGGCCGAGGACTTCGCCGACGCCAAGCCCGGCGACGAGGCCGCCCGCTGAGATGTCAAAACTCGAAAGCGCGCTGCGCGCGACCCACTGACAGCGGACGTCCACGGTCGCGCTGCTCGGCGTCGCGGACATGCCCGATCTCCGTGGTGGAGGTAGTACCGCTCAGCCGTACCCGCCCGAACGTGCGCTCGTGCCGGTTGCCGTTCGAGGAACGGCACCTAGCCCCTTCCAACTCGACGGATGCCGTGAGACCCTGGGTCATGACCGAGCGCCTACGTCTGCGGCGTCACCTGTACGAGCGGATGGTCGAAGTGGGCCGCCTCTCGCGGGGGCGTCGAGCGTGGCGCCGGCAGATCGCCCTCCTGTCTCGACCATCGTCCGCTGGCGGTCCAGATGACGGTAGGGCTGGCGTGCGCGAGCCACGCCGCCCGAAGTCGTCGCCTCCGGCTCTGAATGCGCACGGCAAAACGCGGCCAGCCGAGTAGCAGCACCTACCGTCGTGGCGGGTGCCGCTGATGGGTCCGAACAACCGACCTGTGCCCACCCACCTCCGGGCAGGTCCGCACCGAGGCCGCTAAGGTCGACGCAGACAGGTTTCACACGTCTACGGTGCCCTCGGCTGAGTGGCAGACCGCCTCCACGTTGTTGCCGTCCAGGTCGCGGACGAAGGCGCCGTAGTAATTCGCGTGGTACTCCGGCCAGACGCGGGGCGCGTGCAGGGACCGGCCTCCGGCCGCGACCGCAGCGTCGTAGAAGGCACGCACCGACGTGCGGTCGGGGGCGGCGAAGGCGATGTGCACCTCGCGCTGAGGCAGCTCGGGCGGTGCCTGCTGCAGCCAGAAGTCGGGCTTCGGTGCCGTCCCGTACCCCATGCCGCTCTGAGGGTGCACCATGAGTCGGGCGACACCGAGGGCAGGAAGCACCGCGTCGTAAAAGGACGCGCTGGCGGACAGGTCCCGGCAGAGGATGGCGAGATGGTCGAGCATGCCTTCTCCTAAATCGTTCGCTCGGAGCATGCCAGCAACGCTGGTTGCGCACGTAGGCGGACGGCCGTGCCTGGCCGGTCCGAGGAACGGCACGGATGCCGATGATCCTGTCAACGTCGTGCAGGACATGACGGTGTCGGCGGGGCCGGTGAGGGCGCGGCCGGTCGTTTGTGCAGAGCCCGCATTGGCCCGCCCGCGCGGATGCACCTCCTTGCCACGGGGCTGCCGCGACCGCCCCACCTACACCACCTGCACCACCTGCGCGTCAGGCGCAGACCGCGGTCGCCTCGACCTCGACCAGCAGGTCAGGCTCGCCGAGCGCGGCGACGCCGACCAGCGTGACCGGCCGGACCGGGTCAATGCCCAGTCGAGCGGCGGCCCGGCCTGCGCCCTCGCCGAAGGCGCCGAGCTTTTCGGGCGAGAGGTCGACGACGTAGACGTTCAGTCGGACGACGTCGTCGAACGATGCGTCCGCCGCCTCGAGCGCGGCGGCCACGTTTAGCACCGCTTGCTCGGTCTGGGCCGCCAAGTCGCCGGTGCCGACCGGCGTGCCGTCTGCGGTTCGGGCAACTTGGCCGGAGAGGTAGACGAATCGGCTGCCTGTGGCGACCGCGACCTGGCGGTAGACGTCTGGCTGGGGAAGACTTTCGGGATTGAGCAGGGTGACGGGCACGGGAGCTCCTCAGGGTGAATGGGCCCGATGCATAGCAGTGCTATGGCATCCTTGTCCAGTGCCCCGCACCGCCGAGCCCGCTGTCCGCCTGCTCCTAATCGCGCGGGCCGCCGCGATGCTGGCCGCGCGCGAGCCGGTGACGCTTCGATCGCTCGTCGAGGGCACGGGCGCCTCGACGATGGCCGTCTACACCCACTTCGGCGGCATGCCCCAGCTGTGGCAGGCCGTGCGCCACGAGGGGTTCGTGCGGCTCGCCGCCCGCCTGGCCGCTCTGCGTCCGACGCCGGACCCCGTGCGGGACCTGGGCGCGGCCTGCGCGGCGTACCTGGAGCAAGCCCTGTCCGTCCCCGACCTCTACCGCGCAATGTTCGACACCCACGCCGAGCTGCTGGACGCCTCGGTCGCCGACGCCGGCTTCTCGGTGCTCGTCCAGGCCGTCGCGCGGTGCCGGGACGCCGGGCGGCTCGTGGCTACCACCGAACCGCACGCGCTGGCGACGACGGTCTGGGCGACTGGCCACGGCTTCGCCATGCTCGCGATCGGCGGGGTGCTACCTGCCGAAGCGGCGGGTGCCCTCGCGCCCACCGCGGTCGTGGCGCTCCTGCAGGCAGCCGGCGACGAGCCCGCGCGCTGCGACGCCTCGGTCCGGCAGGGGTGGTACGGCTAGGACGCACGGTTGTCGCCGGCCAGCCCGCTCGTAGCGGATAGTGCCGGCTAGCCTCACTGCGAAGAACGTCGCCTACCGTCGTCAGGCAACGAGACCGGACCACCCAGTTAGTCGCTCGTTGATCCATGCTTCTTCAACTTTGGGATCGTCGAGGTGCCGCTGCAGCGGCCCGAATCCGGCGACCGCGTCGTAAACCACGCGACTCGCGTGCTGCGGGTCCTGCAGCGGGACGAGGGAGGACGTCAGCGCCCGCTCGTCATGGTCGCGCACGACCTCCTCGACCAGCCGGCGGACCTGCAGACGGTCGAACACGGGGCCAGGCCGCGGCGGCGCAAGAGCTCGCGGACCTCGGCCTCGACGATGTCGACCGCTGCGGTCACTCTGCATCCCTTGTCCTGGCTCGATCGGGTTCGGGCAGAAGGTACGACGGGTCGGGCAAGATCAGAAGGGTCCTCCGCAGCCTGTGGGCGACCCTCAGCTCACAGGCGCAGAGCAGGACCCGGCCGCGACCGACAGCGGCGTCAACCGAACCCTTGGCACGTCCATAAGCGGGTTGACAGCCGCCCCTGCAACGACGACGGCCGGCCCTCACGAACAGTGAGGACCGGCCGTGACCGTTAACAGGTATCAGCGGGTGAGCATGAACCGGGCGCTCTGGTCGCCTTCCGCGCGCATCTGCAGCTGCCACCGCGAGCCAGCAGGCACGCCCGGCATCAGGCGGTCCCAGGTGGCGGCGTAGGACAGGAAGACCCAGGCGCCGCACGAGGTGATGCTGCTGCCGTCGCTTGTCTCGAGGCACGCCCTCGCGTACGTGGGGTACGCCGCGGAGGTGAGCTTGAGGGAGATGGCATCGCAGCGGTCAGAGGTGTAGTTCGGCCCGGCTGCCATGATGACGTCCTTCTCGAGCTCCAGGCCGCCGGCCTGCCCGGTGCCGTAGCAGCGGGTCGTAAGGTCCTGCTCCGGCGCGGGTGCCGCAGGCGGTGCCGAAGACGGCGGGGGCGGGGCCGGCTGCTCGGCGGGCTGGTCGGACGGCCGCTGCAGCGTGCCGCCGGACGGCATCGAGCACAGCGCGGCCGGGGGGCAGGCGGCCGACGAGCCGCCCTGCGGAGGCGTAGTGAGGACCGGGTCGGGGCGGCTGCCGAACAGGAGCCAGACCTCCGGGCCGCGCAGCGGGGTCGAGCCCAGGTACGGGGTCAGGTAGACCTTGTAGCTCTTGCCGGCGGGCGGGCCGGTTATCACGCCGCGGTACGTGGCGCGCGACCCCGGCTGCAGGACCGCGGTCGTCCCCGAGGTCGCGGGGACGTTGTCCGCGGGCCAGGACCCGTCCGCGAAGGCCGGGCGGCCCTTGAGCCCGGGGATCGCCAGGTACAGGTCCTTGGACGGGTACGCGGCGTTCCCGGCCAGGCGCGTGTCGACGGTCATCACGTACTTGGCGCCGGGGACGAGCCGGAGCTGGTCAACCGGGCTGCCGTCAATCGCGGTGATCGACTGGCCGAGCCAGCTGAACGCGCGGACCGGCGCGGGCGGCGGCGGGGGCGGGACGGCCCGGCCCGGGCCGCGGGGGATGTTCGGGGCGGACGGGGCGGGCGGCCCGGCGACCGGGCGGGGCGGATCCAGCGGGAGCGGCCGGGGCGTGTCCACCGCGCCCTCTGACGGGATGCAGAACGGCAAGCGCTTCTCCGCGTTCGCGTGCGCGACGAACTGGGCGGGGAATTGCGAGACCTGCAGCACTCGCACGCGGAAGCAGGACTTCTGCTCGATCGACGTCCTCAGCTCACGGGCGACGTGGATGTGGGACAGGGCCGCGACGACCTCGCACGCGACGACGGCCCCGGGCCCGCCCTCGGCGGTGAGCAGGCACGCGGCGCCGGTGACAACCATGGCGACGTCCTTGGCGTCGGAGACGTCATTCGGGTTGATCCTGGAGACGATCTTGCGAGAGAGCGTCGCGCTGTACTCCGGAAACGGCCGGTGGTTCGGGTCGGCGTGCAGGCGGATCTCCCCGCGGGGGATGACGATGCCGCCGGCAGCCTGCCCGGGCTCAGGGGTCAGAGCGACCATGCCGGCGGCGGCGACGGCAGTCGCGGTGCCGACGGCCACGGCCTTGCGGGCGGCGGCCAGGTACCGGCGGAGCCTGCCGGCCTTGGCGCGGGTCGGGGGTCGGGGGGCCCGGCGGTGGAGCTTTGCCGGCACTGCGAAGGACAGGGACACGAGCGCCTCCTGAGACTGCCGGTACGAGTCCGGCACGGGTGGGTAGGCGCAGCATGCCACCTAGAGTCCAGAAGAACAAGACATGTTCTAGGCAAGTAGAACGACGGCTCAGAGCTATGGTGGGACAGCGCCTCACCTGGAGGCCGTGATGCTCATAGGACAGTTGAAGGCGATGCACATGCCCACGGACCGCCCTGCGTGGTGGCGGCGCCTGGAGTTGCGTCGCAAGCACCTGGACGACTCGGTCCGGGACGTGGCGCGGAAGACCGGGATCGGCGTCCAGACGCTCTACAACTGGCAGCAAGGCGGCCGCCCTGACAGTTCGCCTGCGGTGCAGAACCTCGCGACGTACCTGCGCGAGGACTTTGGGCAGCTCTGGGCCGAGATGCGCCAGGAGCCGACTATGGAGATGGACTTCGTGCTGCGCAGCTACGCGGCGCGGGCCTTGAGCGCCGCGTACCACCAGTCGCTAGCGCAGCTCGTCGACCCGGAGAGCCCCGCCGAGGTCGACATTGCCGACATCGCCCTCCGGCAACTGCGACGGCGGTTCCCCGATGCCGAGCTGTCCGCGCGGGTGCTCAAGCGGGGTCGCCGGCACCGTCGCGCCATGCACGTCGCCATCCACGTGAAGGACCACGACCTGAAGCCGGCGATAGTCCGCAGTCAGGTTGCGGCTGCGCTAGCGACCCTGCGGCTGCCGGTCTCCATCGAGCACTCCATGGAGCTGCTCCCGATCGGCTGGCGCCAGTACCCGGTGGTGCTCGTGCCGGTCCACCTCAGGCCGCGGACCGCCACCTGGACGACCTACCCCATCGGCGACCAGGTCGTCGTCGTTCTTGGCGTCTGGTACTCGGGCGGCCCCGATGTGGCTGCCGCCGCGGCGGACCAGCTGGGCACGGGCATGGAGGTCCTCACCAACGCGGTGGCTCCGCTAGGACCGTGGGACAGCTCGTCCGCCCGGAACGACAGCACGACCGCGACGGACCTGGAACGTCGACAGACCAAGCTCGCTGAGCTAGTGACCGCCGATCCCCCGGCGGTGGCCGGCCCCTTCATCTGGGCCAACAATGACGTCCCTCCCGTCCTGGCCAATACTGTCCGACAGCAGCTCGCCACCACCTTCCGAGGACGACTAATCGTCCTCCAGTTGGACGATGAACTCATGGCCTACGCCGCGTTCCGCAGCTCCACCGCGAGTGGCAGTTCCGTGCAGGAGGAGCTCGACAAGCTCCAGCACTGGCAGACAGAACTCCTCGCGATCGCCGCAGACCGCAAGCAGCGGGCGGAGCCCGGTGCAGCCGGAGTCATCAACGTGCTGCTCCACCTGCCGCCACAAGTGCGCCCGACCGTCGAGGAGGACGGCACGACGACGTGGCCGGACGCCGTGGACGACCTGTTCGACCTGTACGTCGACGTCGGTGTCGAGCTGGCTCGCCTCCTCGAGCACGAGGAGCCGGAGCCTGGCCCGCACCGGTTCGAGGCAGTCCAGACCCCTGAGGGCTGGGGGCTCTCCCCCGTGCGCCAGGAGGACTGAGGCGACGCGCGCCGCTCGGGCTCCGGGGCGAGGAGCAGCCACCGGCCGCCGTCTTGGCTCGAGCGGCGCAGCCACTGTTCAACGATCGCTCGTGGGCGGTCTGGGCGCAGCTGGCCTCGACCCCTGCTACAGCCGCTCGTTGACCCAGCCCAAACGGTCTGGTCACCTGGACGGGTCTGATGGGCGACGGAACGCGGGCGAAGTGCGACGATGCTCGTGTGCACGATGAGCCGCGGGAGTGGACAGAGTCTTGGGAGTGACGTCCAGGTGAGGGCGCAGTGGCCCGGCTGCAGCGTGGGAGCCGGCTGCCGACAGGTCCTCGTGGACGAGGCATCGTGACATCGGGTCTGGCGTGGCTCGACACGTCGTCGGAGGAGCAGCGGCGCGTGCGCGAGATAATCGCGCTCTACACGCAGGCCGAGAGCCGTGACGAGCTCGGGATCGGGCAGGTGCGCGACACCTTCAGCGAGGGCCTGTTCCCCGGCACCTCGGTCGTTCAGACCCGTGCGCGCTACCTGCTGTTCGTCCCGTGGACCTACCGCGCCGGCGCGGTCCGTCGAAGCGGGGCTGCGCTGAAGGCTTGGTCCGACGACCAGGAGCGGGCCCTGATCCTCGCGCTGCGCGACCGGGTCGGGGTCGGTAGCGGGGAAGGCCTCATCGGGCGCGTCGCGGGGCGCCGGCTGAAGAACCTGCCCTCGGCGATCTACTGGTCTGGGCTGCTCCGCTACGGGATCCTCGCCCACGACGTAGCGCCCGACCAGCTCGGCCTCGCTCAGGGCGGGCAGGCGGAGGACGAGCTAGCGGACCGCGCGACCAGCGACTGGCACCCCACCCTGCCGGCTGCGCCGACGGGGTTCCCGCGCGGCGTGGACGGCCTGGACCTGACCCGGCCCGAGGCGGAGTGGCTGCTCGAGCGGACCGTCGCCGCGACGGAAGGGTCCCTCCTCGCCCACCTGCTCATGCGGGGCGAGCGCCTTGCTGCCGACAGCGAGCTGCCCTGGCTCGACCCCGCCTGCGCGACTGCCTCGGGGGGCACACGCCAGCTGCTGCACCACGGCATGCTATTCAGCACTGCCATGCACGGAGCCGCGCTCGCGTACAACCTGCTGCTCGCTGAGGCCTACGACAGAGCAGGCCACCAGGCCCAGCCCGGCACGGTGGAGCGGTACGAGCAGGCCTATCGGGAGTGGGTGGACGACTGCGGGTCGTACCGCGGCCAGCTGGAGGCGTGGGACCGGGCCGATTTCTGGCATCACGTGCTGCTGGCCAATCCGCGGATCGGGGGCGCCACCCGGCAGTTCGTCGATGCGTGGCTCGACGCGGTCGTGCGGGGCACAGCGCTTGTCGCGACGCCCCCCGCCGATCTCCGCATGCTAGTCAGCACCCGTGAGAGACGGCAGAAGCGCCAGCAGTCGCGGCTAGAGAACGCGCGGCTGCTGCGCACCTGGTCGGGTGCGTCCGGCACCCGGCGGCTGGATTACCGCTGGGGGACGGTCCGCCGGCTGGTCCTCGACGTGCAGGAGGGCCTCGAGCGTGCTGGCACCTGACGCCCGCGTCCTGCTGCTGGACCAGCTACGGCCTCCGCAGGGCTACCGGTTGGACGCCGCCGTCGCCACCACCTTCACCCTGGGGCTCGAGGCCGCCCTAGTGCCGCCGCTGGCGTTCGCGGCAGCCGGTCTGCGCACTGCTGCCGACCCGCTCAGCATCACCGCAGCGGTCCGCCAGTGCACCGACCGGGTCGATGTGTTCTGCCAGGCCGGCATGGTCAAGGTGCCCGCCGTCGCGAGCGACCTGTTCGCCTTCCTCGAGCCGATGGTCCACGAGGTGGCGGCGCCGCCCGGGGGCCTATTCCACCCCAAGCTCTGGCTCCTGCGCTTCGCCGCGGACGGCCTGCAGGACCTCTACCGGCTGCTGGTGCTCAGCCGCAACCTCACCAACGACCACGCCTGGGACGTCACCCTCCGCCTGGACGCGGTTCGCCAGGCCCAGCCGATGGCCAGCAACGCTCCCCTGGCAGCGCTGCTGAGACGCCTGCCGGCGACGGTCACCGTCCCCATGCCCGACGAGCGTCGCAGCCGTGTGCTCGCGCTCGCCGAGGATGCGCGCCGGCTGGTCTGGGACCTCCCCGACGAAGTCGATGCCCTGACCTTCCACGTATTCGGCGTGCCCGGGCAGCGACCCGCCCCCGACTTCTCCGGACGTCGTCACCTCGTCGTGTCTCCCTTCCTGGAGGCCGGGGGGCTCGAGCAGGTCAGCCGCTCCGGGCGTGATACGACCGTCGTGTCGCGCGCCGAGTCCTTCGACGCCCTGCCTCCCACTGCGCTGGCAGGACCGCTGTCGCCCTTCCTGCTCAGCGCCGTCTCGCCGGCGGCCGAGTCCGAGGACGACGGGGTCGAGCCCGAGGAGCTTCCACCCCCGGCCCTGCTAGACGGTCTGCACGCGAAGCTCTACGTCGTGGAGCGAGGCTGGCGCTCGCACGTCTTCGTCGGCTCGGCGAACGCCACTGACGCTGCCTTCTCCCGCAACGTCGAGCTGCTGGTTGAGATGGAGGCCAAGGCGTCCCGGCTCGGCATCGCCGCCTTCCTGTCGTCCGAGGGCGGGTTGGGAGCCCTGCTGGAGCCCTACGACGCTGTCGGCGGTGCTGCACCGGACCCGCGCGACGAGGACAGGTACCGGCTCGAGGAGGCGCTGCGGCGTCTCGCCACCCAGCAGTGGGTCGCCAGCGTGTCGGGCGACGACGGTGTCCACGACCTCGAGGTCACGAGCGACCGCGAGTTGCGGCTCGAACCGGCGACGAGTGCTCAGGTCGAGCTGCTGACGCGGCGGGGCACGGCCGAGGCGCTCCTCGACGGTCACACCGCCTCCGTCGCCTTCGACGACGTCCCGCTGGCCGAGGTCACGCCCTTCCTCGTCATCACCCTCCGGGGCGTAGGCGGCCTCGAGGTGACCGGCGTCGTCAAGGCTGCTCTGGTCGATGATCCCGAAGGCCGGCTCGACGCCGTCCTCGCGGCCCAGGTGGACACCCCCGAGAAGTTCCTGCGCCTGCTCGCCCTGCTGCTCGGGCTCGCCGACGGCCACCTCTTGGCCCTGCTCGCCGCCACCAGCGCAGCTGGCAGCGGCTCCGCTGCTCGCGTGGGTCCTGCACCAGGCGTCTTCGAGTCGCTCGTCCGAGCGCTCGCCCTGCGTCCCGCGGCGCTTGCGGACCTCGATGGCCTCGTCGAGCGGCTCCAGCGCACCGAGCAAGGCTTGGCTGTTCTGCCCCCCGGCTTCCTGGACCTCTGGTCCGTCGTCCAGGCCACCCGGTCCGCCCTCGCCAAAGAGCACTCATGAGCACCTTCCGCGCCGAGCCCGTGCTCACGGGGCTCACCGAGTTCCAGCGCCGCACCGTGGACCATGTGTGCGACCTCTTCTACGGGCAGACCGACGCCCGACGCTTCCTCGTTGCCGACGAGACGGGGCTCGGCAAGAGCCTCGTCGCGAAGGGGGTGATCGCGCGGGCCGTCGAAGCGCTCCAGGAGCGGCAGCAGCGCACCACAGTGGTCTACGTGTGCTCCAACACCGACATCGCCCGGCAGAACGTCAAGAAACTCGACGTGGTGCACGGCGGGACCCGCGAGCACGTCGAGCGCCTCACGCTGCTCGCGAAGCACACGGGCGACCTGCGGCCGACCGAGGACCTGGCTACGCGGCCGGTGAACCTCGTCTCCTTCACCCCCGGGACGACGTTCAACTACGACGGCACGGGCGCCGCCGAGGAGCGCGCCCTGCTGTTCCTCCTGCTCGACGAGGAGCTGCAGCTGCGCGGATGGGACCGACGGGCAGCCCTGCACGTGCTCCGCGACGGTGCAGGGGCGGCCAGGTTCACCCGACGGGTCGAGCGGCTCGAGAGTGAGTTCCCCGAGGGGTTCGACGGTGACATCACCAAGGCCTTCCTGGCGGACGCGCACGACGCCGGCTTAGTCGCCGCGGTCCAGCAGGCGGTCGCCGACGTCGGCCGCAGGGAGGCGGTGCCGACCATTCTCGCGCCGGCGGTCCGCGTCATCATCGCGTCTCTGCGCGGGGTGCTGGCGCGGGCGGGGCTGCAGGT
>JAABUN010005315.1_pt1 | contig 16152 bp, 16 predicted proteins | sample 5559311 | NCBI WGS metagenome assembly JAABUN01 (sample SAMN10711877, study PRJNA513370) | rock metagenome | isolation source: Antarctica rocks | place: Antarctica: Victoria Land, Siegfried Peak sud
GTATATTGCAAGAGTGCTATCGCACATTTGTTTGTCCTCTTTTGGTTGAATTTGTTTGGCGACAAAATTCTAAAAGAGGACATTCTTTATTTCAAATATCAAATCTTATAACTGGCAACTTGGGTTAGACTATAGATTATATATTTCATCATTATACGCAAACGAAAGAAATCGAATTGAAGGAAATGTTGAAAAAATGACTTCATTTGTGTATCTTCTTTGTATAAACTTTTTGGAGAAATAATATGAAAGTTCAAATTCAAAAATGGGGAAACAGTTTGGCTCTGCGGATTCCGAAATCCTTCGCGCTCGAAACCGAAATCGAACAAGGTTCGACGGTTGAAGTCGCGCTTGAAAAAGGACAAATTACGGTAAAACCCGTCAAGGATGAAATCACGCTGGAAAGTCTTTTAGAGGATATAACAAAAGAAAATTTGCACACGGAAATTGATTTCGGAAAGCCCGAAGGCAAAGAGGTTTGGTAATGGTTTATATTCCCGAACGCGGCGATGCCGTTTGGCTCAACTTCAACCCGCAAAGCGGACACGAACAAGCCGGACGAAGACCGGCAATCGTCGTTTCGCCGTCAAGCTATAACCGCAAAGTCGGCTTGGCTTTGTTTTGCCCGATTACGAATCAGGCAAAAGGTTATCCGTTTGAAGTCGCAATTCCGAAAAACGCAAAAGTTTCGGGTATCGTTCTTTCCGACCAACTTAAAAGTCTTGATTGGCAAGCGCGAAATGTCGAGTTTATTGCTAAATTGCCTGATTTGGTGATTGGAGAAGTTTTGATGAAGTTGAAAACTTTGACACAGTAACTTGTTTGTCATATAAATAATTTTGTTTAAAAATTCTAACTCTCGCTTATCCGAATGGAACAAAGGAAAATTATGGACTTTATAGACCAACTTCAAACCTTATCTGCAAAAATCTCTAAAATGTGCGATCTGCTTCAAACGGAAGAAGCTACCAAAAACGCGCTTATTATGCCTTTCATCGGAATTTTGGGTTACGACATTTTTGATCCAACCGAAGTTATTCCAGAATTTATAGCGGACGTTGGTATTAAAAAGGGTGAGAAAGTAGATTACGCAATCAAAAAAGACGACAAAATTATAATGCTGTTTGAATGTAAGCATTGCGGTGGAGATTTAAACATCAAACACGCTTCGCAATTATTTCGGTATTTTTCAGTTACTGATGCGCGTATCGCAGTGCTGACAAATGGAATAGTTTATCGGTTTTTCACAGACCTCGAAGCACCCAACAAAATGGACGAAATATCGTTCTTTGAAATTAATATGTTGGAACTCAACGAATCAGATGCTGCAAAATTGAAAAAATTATCAAAGCCGGCATTTAACATTGATGATTTGAAATCAACGGCTGGCGAACTCAAATATACGCGCGAAATTAAACGGCTACTAGCGGAACAAATGGAGAATCCTTCCGATGAAATTGTAAAATTCTTCGCCTCAAAAGTTTTCAACGGCGTTCTAACGCCTAATCGCCGCGAGTATTTTTTCGACATAACAAAGCGTAGCTTCAAACAACTTATTAACGAAAGAATTAATGAGCGTCTTAAATCAGCATTATCTGGAAACAATAACGATGACATTGCTCCAACTACTGCAACCGACCAAGAGCAAATCAAACCTGAAACTGATAGCGGAAAACGTGAGAATTTGGTTCAAACTACTTCTGATGAACTCGAAGGCTTTTACATCATAAAATCTTTATTGAGAGATATGGTTGACCCAAACCGCATTATTCATCGAGATACACAAAGCTATATGGGAATTTTGCTTGATGATAACAATCGTAAACCGCTTGCCAGATTACATTTTAACCGAACTCAAAAATACGTTGGAATTTTTGATGAAAATCGAAATGAGGAAAGAGTTGCGATTCAAAATCTAAACGATATTTATCAGTTTGCTGAAAAACTACGGCGCGTTTTTTCTTTTTATGAACGCGAAACAACCGCAGACGAAAATCGAAGCGAATAGGTTGTTATCTTTAGAAATTTATTCCCACTCTATCGTGCCGGGCGGTTTTGAAGTAATGTCATAAACGACGCGATTGACGCCGCGCACTTCCGCTGTTATGCGGGAAGAAACTTTTGCCAGAAATTCAAACGGCAGACGCGCCCAATCCGCCGTCATTCCGTCGGTCGAAGTTATCGCCCGCAACGCGACGACTTTTTCATAGGTGCGAAAATCGCCCATCACGCCGACGGTTTCGAGCGGAAGAAGGACGGGAAACGCTTGCCAGACTTCGTTATACAGATTTTGTTTTTTGAGTTCGTCGTCGAAAACGCGGTTGACGGCTTGCAGAAGTTTGACTTTTTCTTCCGTAACGTCGCCCAAAATCCGCACCGCCATTCCGGGACCGGGAAACGGATGACGCTGCAAAATTTCGTCGGGAATTCCTAAATCTTTGCCGATTAAGCGCACTTCGTCTTTGAACAATTCGCGCAGCGGTTCAATCAATTTCAAATTCATTTTTTCGGGCAAACCGCCGACATTGTGATGCGATTTAATCGTTACGCTCGTGCCGTGAAGCGACACTGATTCGATTACGTCGGGATAAAGTGTGCCTTGTACGAGGTATTTCACGTCGCCGATTCGCGTTGCTTCCGCGTCGAAAATTTCGATAAATTTCCCGCCGATGTTTTTGCGTTTCGTTTCGGGTTCGGAAACATTTTTCAAAACCGCGTAAAACTCTTCGGAAGCGTCAACGCCGCGCACGTTCAAATGCAAATTCTGCTTGTAAAGTTCAAGCGTCGTTTCAAATTCGTCGGCGCGGAGCAAGCCGTTATTGACGAAAATGCAGGTTTGCCGATTGCCGATTGCTTCGTGAACCAAAACCGCTGCTACGGTCGAATCAACGCCGCCGCTCAAACCGCACACGACGTTTCCTGTTTCGCCGACAGTTTGACGAATCTTCTCGACTTCTTCTTTTATAAAGCTCGCCGCAGTCCAGTCACCTCGACAATCGCAGACGTTAAATAAAAAGTTGCGTAAAATTTCCTTTCCCAAAGGCGTGTGCGCGACTTCCGGGTGAAACTGCAAACCGAAAATTCTTTTTTCGCGGTTTTCAATTGCTGTTACGACATCGCCCGTAGTCGCAGTCGTGCGAAATCCTTCGGGAAGCGCCACAACGTGGTCGCCGTGGCTCATCCAAACGTCCAAGTCAAACGGCAAACCTTGAAACAATTCGGTTTCGCTGCTTAACACTTTGAGTTTCGAGTGTCCGTATTCGTGCCTTTCGGAAGGCTGAACATTACCGTCCAAATCCTTTGCGAGAAGCTGCATTCCATAACAAATCCCCAAAACCGGCGCGTTGATTTCTTCATAAAAATCGCTATCAATTTTCGGCGCACCTGATTCATAAACAGAATTCGGTCCGCCGGATAAAATCACACCTTTCGGTTTTCGCTCAAGAATTTTTTTGAGTGGATAATGAAACGGCTGAATCTCGCAATAAACGCCTCCTTCGCGCACGCGTCGCGCAATTAGCTGCGTGTATTGCGAGCCGAAATCGAGAATTAAAATTAGTTCGTGTTGCAAATGAAAATCTCCGTATAAGTCTTGTTTTTATCTTAAATATAAAATCGAAAATCGCAAGTCGGCTTGACAAGCGAAAGAGAAGTTTTTAATCTTTAGATTCGTCTTCGGACGAGTTGTTCCGCAGTAGCTCAATGGCAGAGCATTCGGCTGTTAACCGAAGGGTTGTAAGTTCGAGTCTTACCTGCGGAGCCAATATTTATAAGGCTTGAGAGGCATTTTGAAAATGCCTCTTTTGCTTTTTCCCTTACTTTTTCCCTTACGCTTCCATTGCTACTTAATTTTCCCTGTATTTTCAGACTGTTAATTCATTCAGTCTTTCGAGATTTTCCCGAAACTTTAGCCAGAAGATTCTGGCGTCGTTCGGAATTACGGAAAGAAAAGCGTCAATATGTCGGATGATTGCGCCGCGCTCGTTTGCATCGGCGTTCTTGTATTGATCGAGCATTTGCTCACGTTGTTTGTTCAAATACGCTTGTTTCGTGTCTTCTTGGGTTTGTGTTAAATTGTTCATTGTTACTCCAGTTGATTTTTATTGATTGGGTTTAGAAAGGCTTAGACAAGTTACAGCTTGCCTAAGCCTTTCGCTGTTATTTCGTTGTTTTCAAAGATTGCCGGTAAATGTTTGCCGTCGCGCCTGCTACGATGTGATAGCACACCAGCCCTTTTTCCGCCGCTCGGCATTCGCATTGTCCGAACTTTTCACCGTTGCGAACTTCAAAGCTAACGTAATAGACGTTTGAGTTATTCGCCGATTGGACGGCAAACTGCCGATCCTTAATAAATTTGACACGCGGCTTTAGTTGTTTGCATTTGGCAACCGCTTTCTGTGTGTTTTCTGTGGTTAGTCGAATCATTTTTGTTACTCCGTAAAAATTAAGATTTGTTGTTTCCAACTAAGAATAATTATAACTCTAGCGTGTTATTTATTCAAGTGAAAAACTGTGATTTTCTCACTCTTGCGTGATATTTTTTTCTGTGTTATAAATTTGGCTATGAAAGGTTATTTAACGACGAAACAAACCGCCGAAAGATTAAATGTTGTTCCTTCAAGAATCCGACGAATGATTTTAGACGGTATGATAAAAGCTGAAAAAGTTGGACGTGATAACTTTGTTTTGGAAAGTGAAGTTAAGCGGCTCGAAAGTATTGATCGGAAGCCCGGAAGACCGATGAAAGAAAATAAGACAAGTTAGAATCTAATCGTTTTCATTTTCTCAAAAACTCAAAGTCTCAAAGCTCATTAACCTATTTAACTAAAGGATTATTTAATCCTAACAAAACAAAATGTCAGAAGATCAAAAGAAACAGCTTGAAACACAGCTTTGGAACATTGCCAACACTTTGCGCGGCAAAATGAATGCCGATGAATTTCGGGATTATATTTTGGGATTTATTTTTTACAAATATCTTTCCGAGCGGATGAATTTGTTTGCCAACTCGATTTTGGAAGCTGATGAAATCAGTTACCAGAATATTGATGAAAGCACCGCAGACGGCAAGGAACTTTTAGAAGCGGTCAAAGAAGAAAGTCTTGCTGAATTAGGTTATTTCTTGAAGCCTTCGGAGCTTTTCAGCGCAATCGCCCGGCGCGGCAATGCCGAAGCATTAGACGATGAAGACGGCGAAACGAAAAGCAATTTTATTCTGGAAGATTTAGCTAAAATCTTGAACAACATCGAGCAAAGCACGATGGGAACGGACAGCGAAGATGATTTTGATAATTTGTTTGAAGACCTTGACTTAACAAGCACGAAACTTGGACGAACTGAAGGCGCGAAAAATCTGATTATTGCCAAAGTTTTGGCGCATCTCGACAAGATTGATTTTCACCTTGAAGACCAAAGCCGCGATGTTTTGGGCGATGCTTACGAATATTTGATCGGACAATTTGCGAGCGGCGCGGGAAAAAAAGCCGGTGAATTTTATACGCCGCAGGAAGTCAGCAAGGTTTTAGCTAAAATCGTGACGACCGGTAAAACCAAACTGAAATCGGTTTATGATCCGACGTGCGGTTCGGGTTCTTTGCTTTTGCGTGTTGCCAGAGAAGTTTCGGAAGTCGGTAAATTTTACGGGCAGGAATTAAACCGCACGACTTACAATCTAGCCAGAATGAATATGATTCTGCACGGCGTTCATTATCAGAAATTCGATATTAAACAGGAAGACAGTTTAGAACATCCGCAGCATTTTGATTTACGCAGCGAGGCGATTGTTGCCAATCCGCCGTTTTCGGCGCAATGGTCGGCGAGTCCTTTGCATTTGGGCGATGATCGTTTTAGTCAATACGGAAGACTCGCGCCGGGTTCAAAAGCCGATTTCGCTTTTATCCAACATATGGTTCACCATCTCGCGGATAACGGCACAATGGCGGTTGTCGTGCCGCACGGTGTTTTGTTTCGCGGCGGCGCGGAAGGTCATATTCGGCAATACCTGATTGAAGACCGCAATTATCTCGATGCCGTGATTGGACTTCCCGCGAATATCTTTTACGGCACAAGCATTCCGACTTGTATTTTGGTTTTCAAGACGTGCCGCGAAAATCCCGACAATATTTTGTTTATTGATGCGAGCCAGCATTTTGTAAAAATTGGTAATCAGAATTATTTGCGCGATGCTGATATTGAAAAGATTATTGACACTTTCCGCGAACGCCGCGCCGAAGCCAAATACAGTTATCTGGCAACGCTCGAAGAAGTCAAAGAAAACGATTATAACTTAAATATTCCGCGCTATGTTGACACTTTTGAAGCCGAAGTCAACATTGATCTGGATGCAATCGCCGATGAACTGAAAACTCTGGAAAGCTCAATAGGCGAAACTGATAAAACCATCGCTGATTATTGCCGCCAATTAAATATCTCAACACCTTTTTAATTAATGACGACACAAAATAAAAATGTTCCGGCTTTGCGTTTTTCTGGATTTATTGATGAATGGGAAAATAAATCCATAAATGAATTAGTCAATTCTAAAGTGATTGAAAAACCGTTAGATGGTAATCACGGAGGCATTCACCCGAAGGCATCTGATTATGTTTCTAGCGGTATTCCATTCATTATGGCGAATGATGTATATGAAGGGATTGTAAATTTAGAAAATTCAAAGAAAATATCAAAAACTCAAGCCGATAAATTACAAAAAGGTTTTTCCATCGCGGGCGATATTTTACTAACACATAAAGGAACAGTTGGAGAAACTGCGATTGTTCCGATTTTAACAACTGATTATATAATGCTTACGCCTCAAGTTACTTATTACAGGATTAAAGATAAAAATCAATTAAATAATATTTTTTTGAAATGTTATTTTGACTCGACTTATTTCCAGAAAGACCTTCAAACTTTTGCTGATAGTGGAACGAGACCATATATCGGAATTACAGAACAAAGATCACTAAAAATCACTTTTCCCACGCTTCCCGAACAACAAAAAATCGGCGCGTTTCTCACGGCAGTAGATGAAAAGATTCAGCAACTCACCAAGAAAAAAGACCTTTTGGAGCAATACAAAAAAGGCGTGATGCAGAAAATCTTTAATCAGGAAATCCGGTTTAAGGATGACAACGGAAATGATTTTGCGGATTGGGAAGAAAAGAAGTTAAATGAAGTCGCAGAAATTAACCCGAAATGTAAAAAGCTACCAATGGTTTTTATATATATTGATCTCGAAAGTGTCGAAAGTGGAAGTTTGTTAAAAGAAAACGAGATAAGTTTAGAAAATGCCCCAAGCCGAGCGCAAAGATTTTTAGAAAAAAATGACATCTTGTATCAAACGGTTCGACCATATCAAAAGAACAATTTATTTTTTGATAAAGATGGAATTTATGTGGCATCAACCGGATATGCTCAAATACGAACAAAGAATAACGCTATGTTTCTGTATCAATATTTGCATACAGATAGCTTTGTAGATGAAGTTTTACTTAGATGCACAGGAACAAGTTATCCTGCAATCAATTCTACTGATTTATCAACAATAAAAATAAATCTTCCGTCAATTTCTGAACAACAAAAAATCGCTAATTTCCTTTCTGCTATTGACGACAAAATAAATCTCGTAAATCAGCAGTTGGAAAAAACGAAAGAATACAAAAAAGGTTTATTACAGCAAATGTTTATCTAAAATTATGCCCACACAGCCCGAACAAGTTTTAGAAGATAATTTAGTCGCTCAACTCGTTAATTTGGGTTACGGCAAAGTGACGATCAAAGACGAAAAAGATTTGCTCGCCAATCTTAAATCTCAACTCGAAAAGCACAATAATATAACTCTTTCCGAAACTGAATTTGCAAAGGTTTTAAATCATCTCAATAAAGGCAATGTCTTTGACCGCGCTCACATTCTGCGCGATAAAATGCAATACACCAAAGACAGCGGGCAAAGCGGTTATCTTGAATTTATTGACGTTGAAAACTGGTGTCAAAATCAATTTCAGGTAACACAGCAAGTTACCATCGAAGGCAAGTATAAAAACCGTTATGACGTAACGATTTTGATAAACGGTTTGCCGCTCGTCCAGATCGAACTAAAACGGCGCGGTCTGGAATTAAAAGAAGCCTTTAACCAGACAAACCGCTATCAACGGCATTCTTACGCCGCTTCATACGCGCTTTTTAATTACGTTCAGATTTTCGTTATCTCAAACGGCGTAAATACAAAATATTACGCCAACAATAAAAACCAATCTTTCAAGCAAACATTTTACTGGAGCGATGAAGAAAACAACAAAATCACGAATCTGGAAAAGTTCGCCAATGTTTTCTTAGAGCCTTGCCACATCTCGAAAATGATTTGCCGCTACACGGTTTTAAATGAAACAACAAAAAGTTTGATGGTTTTGCGCCCTTATCAGTATTACGCCACCGAAGCGATTATTGACCGCGTAAAAAACAGCGTCCGTAACGGTTATATCTGGCACACGACCGGAAGCGGCAAAACGCTCACATCGTTTAAGGCAAGCCAGATTTTGACGAAAATGCCGAATATTCACAAAGTCGTTTTCGTCGTTGACCGCAAAGATTTGGATTATCAAACCACGAAAGAATTTAACAGCTTTTCCGAAGGCAGTATTGACGGCACAACCAACACAACGGCGCTTGTCAAACAATTTTCCGACAACACGCCGCTGATCGTCACGACAATTCAAAAACTCGATAACGCTATCAAAAAAGGACGGCATTTCGACCGGATGGAATTGCTCAAAGATAAAAAGATGATCTTTATCTTTGACGAATGCCACCGCAGCCAGTTCGGAGCGACACACAAGCGAATCAAAGAGTTTTTCAACAACGTGCAAATGTTCGGCTTTACCGGAACGCCGATCTTTGCCGAAAACGCCGTCAAAAACGATTTAGGCAAACGCACAACGACCGAGCTTTTTGATGAATGCCTTCATAAATACGTGATTACGGACGCAATCCGTGATGAAAATGTTTTAAAGTTTTCCGTCGAATATGTCGGACGCTATAAGCAGAAAGAAGACAGCAAAACGAATCTCGATATTAACGTCGAAGACATAGACACCAGCGAGCTTTTAGAATCGCCCGAACGCCTCGAAAAAATCGCCGATTACGTCGTTGCCAATCATAACCGCAAAACTCACAACCGGACTTTTACGGCGATGATGTGCGTCTCCAACGTCAAAACCTTAATCAAGTATTACGATCTGTTAAAAGCCAAAAAAGAAGCCGGTGAACATCATTTGAAAATTGCCACGATCTTTTCTTACGGCACAAACGAAGACGACGCGGACGCCAGCGGCTTTATGAGCTTTGATGATGATGTGTTGCCGGGAAATGACGTTGAGCCTTCCGTCGAAACTTCACACACACGCGACAAGTTAGAGGAGTTTATTGGCGATTACAACGAAATTCACAACACGAAATTTACAACCAAAGACAACCAATCTTTTTATAACTATTACAACGATCTGGCGCGGCGCGTGAAAAACCGCGAAGTCGATCTTCTTCTAGTCGTCAATATGTTTCTGACGGGTTTTGACGCTTTGGCACTCAACACACTTTTTGTTGATAAAAACCTGCGTCATCACGGTTTGATTCAAGCCTATTCCCGGACAAATCGAATAATCAACGAACAAAAATCACAGGGCAATATTGTTGTTTTCCGCAATCTCAAAAAAGCAACCGATGAAGCGATTACGCTCTTTTCCAACAAAGACGCGATAGACGTAATCATAATGAAACCGATTGAAGATTATGTTGAAATGTTCAATAAAGCTGTCAAAGAGCTTGAAGCAATCGCGCCGACGATTGACAGCGTGAACGACCTCGAAACCGAAGACGACGAACTAAAATTCATCAAATCTTTCCGCGAAGTCTTGCGCGTCAAAAACGTCTTAACGACCTTTGCCGATTTTTCGTTTGACGATCTGGCAATGAGCGAACAGGATTTTGAAGATTACAAAAGCAAATATCTCGATCTTTACGACAAAGTAAAAGGCAATACGGGCAAAGAAAAGGTTTCGATTCTGGAAGACGTTGATTTTGAATTGGAACTAATTCACCGCGACGAAATCAACGTCGCTTACATTTTGCGCCTTCTGGCAAAATATAACGATGCAACACCGGAAGAAAAAGAAAGAATCAACAAACAAATTTCCGAACTTCTCGCGGGCGATGTGCAACTTAGAAGCAAGCGCGAATTAATCTTAGAGTTTATAGATAAAAATCTGCCGGAAGTTTCCGACGAAGACACGATCACCGAAGAATTTAACGGCTTTTGGAATCGCAAACAAAAAGAAGCCTTTGAAACTCTATGTCGTGAAGAAAACATTCCGCCCGAAAAAGTAAATGCTATCATCGGCGATTACCTTTTCACCGAAAGAAAACCGTTACCGGATACGATCATAAATTTGCTTGAGTCGAAACCAAAAATCTTAGAACGTAAATCTATTGTTGCCAGAATTACCGATAAGATTTTGAATTATGTTGATGTTTTTATTAACGGAATCGGCGAAAATTAAACATCAATCAAGCTAAGAATTGCATAACATCTTTTTGGAAAGAAGTATAAAAAGCAAAAGCCCGATTTTGTCGGGCTTTTGCTTTAACAATATTTTAACAAAGTAGAGGTTTCAGGAGCGGCTGACACAATTTTCGCCATTTCATTTTTTAGACTCATTAGACTGCCGGTTACTCTTGCGGCAATCTTGAAAGAAAAGCGCATTGAACGATGTCGCGTGAATATAAACTCCGCTACTGCTAGAAGATATTTGTCATATAACTCTGCAATTTTTTCATTGCCATCTTCGCTCAAGGCTTTCATTAACTCTTTTTCTGCGTTTTCTATTTGTTCATCATCTTTATAGTGAACAAACAAAATTAAAGCCTGCCAAATCGTTAGTTTGGGTAATTTATCAATTGTTTTCGTTAAAGAAGTATCTAAATAATCAAACCATTTGTTTGGTTCTACTTCTCCATACATTGCGCTGTTTCGTAACTCGTCTCTTATTTTAAATAATTTAAATCTAGAATTTAACAGAAGAAGTTCAACTCTGCTGTATCGGGAGGCTTTATCACAAAGCGCAAATAAAATTACGAGTGCTATTAAAAAGTAAAGCATATTATTTACTTTTACCTCCTGTTTTTGATTTTGCGTGCGGTAGCTGCATTTTCAATGTTGCTTCCTGTAATTCGCTTTTCTCTTTTCCGACTCTCTCTAATTCATCAGTAACAACCTTCAACTTTTTTTGATATGAACGGTGCTGGGCGACTGCTGTTATTACAAAAAGACCACTAAGAATTAGCACAGCCCAAAGCCTACTAATTCCCTCGCCTAAAACATACAAATCTATGATGCGCTGTTTTTGTGTCTCTGTTGCATATAGAAGAACAAAACTAAAACTACATATAAACAACGCGCCAGCCCAACCAAAAGTTTCGACTATAGTAGTTATTATGTTCGCAATGGACTGAATAATAGCTACATTGGTGACGCTAGAGTTAGAGGTCGTTTTCTCGTCAGCCATTCAATTCCCCAAAGATGGATTCTGTAAAACAGCCTCATTATACGATTATGTTTCACAATGTAAAGCATTTTCACCACGAAACCAAGTTAAGAATGGCTTTGTCCCAAAACTACTTAACCCTATTTCATAAATCTGTTTCCAAAGTGACTTTTGCAACAAAGCCCATAAAGCCCTAAATATGGTTAAAAAGTTACTTATGACACAAATCTTAATTGTCCGATTTCGTTATCTCTTTAAGAATTTTTATCGAATTGAGCGTTTGCGCCGATTTTGCTTTGGTTGCCGCTGTTTCAAATTTTGTGGTTTGCGCCGTCATTTTTCGCACCTTTGCCAGTGATTCAATCGCTTTCAGATGCCGTTTTTGCACTTCGCTCAAACGCTTGTCCCAATAAACCCCGTGTGTTAAAGAATGACTTCCGGTTGTCGCCTGGTGATGCTGCCTTTCAACGTAATACAAGCGCAGCCAAGTTATGCAAATTTGCCGGATCAGCAATTTTTCAAGAACAGTAGCAGTTTCCCAATCGAGAGAGTTGCGCAACTCTCTCAATTTCTTTTCAACGGTTTCATTTAGAAACTCGTTCGCTTCAAAATAATCTCTCGTGAGCATCAATTCGCATTGATGTGCCCAATCGCCATATATTTGCCAGATGCTTGCATCTTCTTTCATCATTTTGCGTAAAGTTTGAAGGTCTTCTTCTTTCGGATTTTTCTTGCTTGTCGCTGCAATAATCTCACTTAAAGTTTTTTCTACTTGATCTGGTTTAGTCAATTTATTTTCTGCCATTTCTTTTTTTTCTCCATTCGCGGCTGTCGGTTTGACGATAGCCATTGATAAGTAAATGCGCGGTTACAAGTTGATTGAAAGCATTTTCAATTTCGGCGATTTCCTTTTCAAATCTTTCGGCTTTTTCACGGCGATTTTGTTCTTCGTATCGTTTGTGATATTTACTGTCGGCTTCGAGTTCATCCATTTGAGCGATCAAAGACGCGACTTCACCTTTGCCGATGTATTTGGAAACAACGCGATTGCCTTCACGTTCCTTTTTGTAGTAATAAATCCCGTTTCCGCGCTTTTCATACGCCATATTGTTTCAATTATCAGCAGTTTTTCACTGTTTTTCAGGTTATTTTGACAATGTTTTGCGGGAAAGTGCCGATAAACATTGGCTTCTGTGTATTTTTCGATGTCGCTTTTTTGTGCTACACATTTTTCATTGCCACGCTTTTTTAAATCGCGCCATTTTGAAGTGTTTCCTTGCTATTTCCTTGCATCCTTAGTTTTGCTTCCACAACCGAACGGACAAAACCAAACATTATCTTTTTCGGAAAAATCCAATTCCAGAGTGCATTCCGAACATTTAGAATCATCGTTTTCGTCTCGAAGGTGTTCATTTTTATCTCGAAGATGTTCAAATATATTTGTATGAGTATCTTCGGCTAAGTTGTTGCTATAACTTGTTTTATTTGTGTCATTTACTTGAAGATGCTCACTGTTATTTATTTGAGCGTCTTCGGCTTCTGTTTGAGCATCTTCGGCAAGATACCAAAACCATTTGCCGTTTTGGAAAGAATCCTTTCGGCTTTTAACATTTAAGGCAGTTTTGGCGCGTCTCAAAGTTGGTTCTGAAATTCCAATCTGTCTCGATTCGGCTTGCACGTCTTTTGCAGGTTTTTCGCCGGTTCCCAATATTTCGCGCAAGAATGCAATGGCATCCTGTTTTTCGCTTTTTTCTTCGCCGTTCTCGCTTCTGATCGGTGACAGCATCGTTTCGGCGGTTAAATCGCTTTCGCCCGTCCAAAAAAATTGGTTATCTCTGATTTCAAAGCCTAATGATTTTCCGAACTTTGGAGCCAGATTGTTTTTGGTTTGGCAGAGTGCCTTTTGAAATTCGTTTTCCGGGTTCTTGCCGATCAGCAAAACCGAACGCGCCGAAGCTCGCCAGCCGACGCCGTTTAAGCCCGCGTTCCTGGCATCGCCGAAACCTTTGGATTTTCCGATATGCCGAATGCCGACAATTGAACAATCATATTTTTCGGCAAGCCTTTTCAGCGCGTCGGTAACAGAGCGAATCTCATTGTCACGATCAAGACTGATGCGCCCGGTGTAGGAAAACAGCGGGTCAATAATGACAAGTTTCGGTTGGTATTCATCCAAAGCCATTGAAAGGCGAAAGATGCCGTCTTTGTCCAATGTGAAGCCTTCGTCAATAGCAATGATTTTTTCGCACGGCGCGTTCATTGCTTCCAGACGCGGTTTTAAGACGTGTGAAAGCGAATCTTCGGCGGAGATTAAAAGCACGTTTGACGGTTCGATATGATTGTATTGAGATGTCAGCGGCAAGCCTTTACCGGATGCGACGGCGCAAGCCAGCGCACAGGTGAGAAAGGTTTTTCCAATGCCTTCTTCACCTTCTAACAGATTGAAAGTTCCAAGTGCTAGAAACTGCTCCCAGAGCCAGGAAACGGGTTCGCTTTTTACGTCGGAAAGTCTGATCGCCTGTAAAGGTTTGAGATTCGATTCACGCGCCTTTTCATTTGAATAAGCATCCTTGAGTAAATCGAATAGAAATTCGCAAGCCGCATCCGTGCTTTGTTCATATTCGATTTTGCCCAAAACATCATCAATGCCGTTGCAATTTTCGATTTCCGGTAGATCGGCAAGAAAGACTTTCGCGCCTTTTTCTTTTAATGTTCTGGCAAGATTTGACCGCGCCGCCTGAACGCTTTCATTTGTAGCAACATTCGCATCAAACAAAATCGTTACTTTGCGGTTCTGCCATTCGACAAACTGAAAATCTGGAATGACCCCTTTTATCGGTCGTCGTTCGCCTTCGTCGTTTGTCTTGCCGATTGTGCCGCGCCAGTTCCACACGCCGCCCAAACCGATTGGAACGAATCGAGGCTTTTCCGCCGCGTCCGAAAGATCGTGCCACGATGCGCGATGCAAAGCCAACGCTTTCTTTTCGCCTTCGGTAAAGACGATTGGAATAGACACATCTTCGAGCCATTCCTTTCGACAATTAGGCGGAAAATAAAACATATTTCCGCGTCCGGGCGGTGAAAGATATTTTCCCTTTTCTTTTAATTCGCCGTTCCTTTGTTCTAAATCCGGTTTATCGCGCCGCAAACGGTATTCACGCGGGCTTACATCATCCGGCAGAAAATAAGGAAAGATGATTCCGGCGTAATCGTTATTGGCGGTTGCCGTCCGTCCGACTCTTTCCGCGCCCGTTACCGAATCAACACGAAACAATGCGGCTTGTTCAATGATTTCAGGCGTGATAAATGAATGTGAAAAGTTCTGAAAATCGCCGTGCGTTAATGAAGTGTTTTTCGTTTTGTTACTACCGGCAAAACGATTTTCATATACGCTTTCGCCAAAGCTGCCTTCGGCGGCAACTCCGTTATTGTAATATTCCATTGTCCTTTACCCCCTCGCCTTTTGTTCGCACTTGGCAAGATATTCTTCCAAATGGCTAGGTGAATAAAGAACGCGACCGCCGACCCGATAAAAACTGATCGAGCCGTCTTTTCTTTTACGCTGTAATGTTATTTTTGAGATTCCTAAAACCGAAGATGCTTCCGGTTCAGAAAGAAGTTTTACGGTTGAATTTTCCGCAGATGTGCGGACAGATGAATTTTGCATAATCTTTTACCTCGAAAAAAATAGCGTTTAGCCTGAATTTATTGGACGTTTGTAATCGAAGTAAAAGACAAAAATGTCAAAGTCTTACTAATTACTAAACGCATATCGTCCAATAATAAATTTTGTTATTTATTCGCTCGTTTTTGCACTATGAAATGCAGGTTTGAAGAACCGATTTTGAACTTTACTTGAGAGTGAAAATTTGATTTTCCTCTTTCAAGTGTCTCTTTTGTAGCACTAAGTTTTATCTATTGCAAGCAATTTATAGCAAAATATATCAAAAGCCGTTTTAGGTGTTAATTAGGCGGTCAGTAAATTAGAATAATTTTGAAGTATAAAGATTAATCCGAAGATTAAGAACAGAATTGATTTATTTTTCTAAAAATCAAAATCTTAGGTTTTTCTTTTTGCTGAAAAGTCAAGTTTTGTGAGGTTATGTTTCTTTTTAGTGTTGCAACTTGTTGCTAATTTGCTGCTCTTTCTAATTTGTCGCAAAACTCAATTTTTGATTAAGTTTCGCTATTTTGATTGTGAGAGTGAATTTTGAAAAAACGCTCAATTCAACTAAAACAGACATTTTTTGAGAATTTTAGTATTGTCTGTAAAACGACCCTTTGTGAAACAGGTTTGCGGTATTTTGCCCGTATTTGAGTTTTATGCCGCAACTTTGCGGTATAATAACTTGTTCGGCGTTTCGTGGTAAATTTGAGGAATTATGTTGAAAGCGACTTGGTTAGTTGACCTAAAACTCCCTAAAAGTATGCTCAAATTTCGTTTGGTTTTTTATATCACCTTAATATGTTTTTCTTTTACCGATGGTTTCTCCCAGACCAATGGTTTCTCCCAGACCTCCGGTGACTCAAAAGGATTCATCATCGGACAAGTTACCGAACGCACGAGCGGTCAGCCGATTGCGGGCGCACGAATCTCTGTCAAGAACGGCGTGGA
>JAABUN010005316.1_pt1 | contig 16150 bp, 14 predicted proteins | sample 5559311 | NCBI WGS metagenome assembly JAABUN01 (sample SAMN10711877, study PRJNA513370) | rock metagenome | isolation source: Antarctica rocks | place: Antarctica: Victoria Land, Siegfried Peak sud
GATCGGCGCGGCGGGCGAGGGTGTGGACGTGCTCGCGCGGACGGACATCCCTGGGCTGGGAACAGCAGGAAAACCGGGCGAGGTGACCAATGATGCGGGCGTGGTGGCAGTGCGCAACGCGGCGGACATGGGGACGTTCGCGCGTGCGTTCATCGCGGCCATCGGGCAGCACCGTTTCTGGGCACGCGGTCAAAAGGAGCAGGTGCCAGCGTAAGCGGCGCAGGCAAATGCGGCGGGGAGTCAGCGCGATCACGCGCCTCTCCACCGCCCACTGCGCACACGCCCCGAATAGAGTACACTCCAGATGGACGGTCGGCGGGGAGTCCGCTTCTCATCAGCCATCCCCCGACTGGCCGCTAGCGCACCAGCCGGCGGTAGCGCGCCTCGGCGAAGGTGTACGCCGCGTACGCCACCAGCCCCAGCGCCACCGCCCCCAGCAGCGCCCCCCCATACGGCCGCTGCGCCAGCACCGCCAGCGCGTCCCCCACCCCCTTCGCCTCCCCCGCGTTGCGCCGCGCCGCCGCGATGATCAGGAAGATGCCGACCGTCACGTCCACCGCCCCCAGCGCCGCGTGGCCCGCCCGTCCCAGCGGCATCACCCACCCCCGCTCCACCGCGTTCGCACCCCGCAGGTCCAGATCGTCGCGGAAACGGGCGGTCGCCGCCTGCCAGAAGAAGAAGCCCGCCGCGCCCAGTACCGCCAGGCCGATCGCGACGACCAGGGCCGCGCCGAAGGGGTGGGCGAGCAGGCGGGCGGTCCAGTCGCGGGTCGCCTGGTCCGAGCTCTTACCGCCGGCCCGCTGGAGGGCGAGCTTGGCCGCCACGACGCCGAGGGCGGCGTAGGAGCAGCCGAGGGCGGCGGAGCCGCCCCGCGTCGCCGCCCCCTTGGCATCGGTGCCCTTGCGCCCCGGGTCCAGGGCGGCCGCGACGAAAAGCCAGAGGGCGTAGGCGAACAGGCCGAGGGCGATCAGGGTGACCAGGAAGCGGCCGAAGGGCTGCTGGGAGAGCGTCGCGATGGCGCCCCGATTGTCGGTCGTCCCGCCCCCGCGACCGGTGGCGGCGCGGGCGGCGAGGAGGCCGACGAGCAGATAGACGACGCCCTTGGTGGCGTAGCCGCCGCGGGCCAGGCGGACCGTCCACGGGTTGGTCGCCGCCTCACGAGCGGTCGCCCCGGCGTGGTCGGCGGCGTGCTTGGCGGCGGTCATCGACGGGCGCTGCATGGCGACTCTCCATTCTGCGCGGTGCCACCGTCGCGGGGCGGTGGATGCGGCGCATCGTCACATCCGCGCGCATCGCGCGTGCAACGATGCGCTATGACGACGCGCCCACCATGAGGAGCACCGCCCCGACCGAACAAGGATGATCGTCTGCGGGCGTTCCTCGCGGTCGGGGACGTCATCAATTGTGCTCTCGTTCGCTGCGCTCGGCGACCTGATCACCGTGCTGCCGCAGACCGCGCGGCGCCGGTCCTCGTGGCGGGGAACGGGCCGAGCGGCGCGACAGGCAAGAGCCATGTGCACGGGTGGACCTGCGGGAGGGGTCGGTCACCTTCCGCCGGACGGCGGGGTGATGCCGCCCACGATCCCCAAGGCGTGCCGCTAGCGGCGCCCGCGATACCAGAAGCCGCCCCCGCCGAGCAGCAGCACGACCACGATGATGATAATCAGCAGCGTGAGGGTATCCATCGCGCACTCCTTGTTGGGAGAGAAAAAGGTCGGCGGTGCCGATTCAACCGCCGCCGCGTGCCCCGACACTCTTCGACCGGGACGCAGGACCTTCTACACAGCAGGAAGCGGGCCAGCAGCGGCGCACTCGAGATCGTGGGCGGGTTACGCGATGTCCGGCGTCCCGCCGAACCGCTCGGCCTCCGCCCGCCGAATCGTCCCGCGCCTTGTCCGCGTGGTAGCACGCCCCGCTGCATGATATGCGACACCGGCGTGCACTCATCGTGGCGGGAATCTCTCTGCCCATGAGACGTTGGCAAGGGCTAGTTCCCTGCTGTATTGGGCAATCGTTGGCAATAGGCATCGATTTCTGGCTCAGTTTTTCTGCCGGCACTACTGCACGCGGGTGTCTCGCCTCATAAGGCGAAGCGTCCTAAGGGCGCCGCGTCCCTTGGGTCGCCGAGCAGTGCGCGATGGCGCCGACTGCCGAGAGCTCTCCAGCTGGGGTAGACCCCACCTTGACATGGCGCCGCGTGCCGTCTCTCGCGTTTCTTTGCGTCGCGGCCGAAGTGGACGATCTTGTCCGTTTCGCCAATCGATCCCCCACGGGAGGACCGACACAGCGGTAGGGGCGACAAACCCGGCACCGGGCGGGGAAGCGCAACGGCAAACGCACGACTGACCAATCCGCAAGGCGAGTATGCCGCCAGATCTTGAACCGCACGATTCCAAGCCCGATGACATGCGGTGGTGAGTGTGCTACGTGAGGCTGTAAAGCTAGTGACATGAAGATCTGATGCGGAGAAAGCCCCGGCCGTTTGTACCTTGCTAGAGACCGGCAAGGAATTCGTTCGTAAAGATCGTATCCATCGCGAAGCGCTGCTTAGTGATGCCGAGGTCGAAGAAGGTCGCGTCCACCTTCTTGAGCAGGTCCATGTCGAAGAAGCCGAGGCCGTTCGCCTTCGTGGCGTCCGACACGGTCGAGGCGTTGCGGATGTCGATGATCGCCCGGTTCCGCGCGATCTCCCTCCCGTCCGTCGCGTATTTCACCGCCACCTCCGCTGCGGCGTCGGGCCTGTCGAGCATCCACTGCGTGCCCTGCTTGTACCCCGTGAGGAAGCGGGCGATCAGGTCCTTCTTCTTCTGATACAGATCCTCCGTGACGACGAAGATGTCGCTCGGCGTATTGAGGACATCGCGCGCCCACAGGACGTTGAGGTCCCGCAACCCGCCCTGCTGCGCGCCGTAAAGGCCGGTGTCGGTGGCGGCGGTTGCAGCAACCTTGCCGTCCGCGAGTGGCCCGAAGTTCGCGATCCCTGCCGCGACGATCTCCACATCGCTCTCCTTCAGCCCCGCGCTCTTGAGCATGACGAGCAGGTTGTAGCGCGTGCCGCTCGACTGGCTGTAGACGCCGACTTTCTTCCCCTTCAGCGCGGCGACTGATGCGAGCCCGGAGGATTTCAGCGTGAGGAGGTTGAAGACGTTCTGCGGGTAGATGTTGTAGATGGCGCGCAGCTTCGCCCCTTCCTGGATGGCGAAGAGGAGGGGCTCGACGTTCGTGAAGGCGAACTCCGCGTTGCCCGCGAGGATGTTCTTCAGCGCGTCGCCGCCGCCCGCGCCGGGCACGAAGGTGAAGTCGATGCCCTGCGCCTTGAACCAGCCATTCTCCTGTGCGCCAAAGATGTTCGCCTGCTCGGAGATCGGCTGGCTCCAGCACGCCATCCGCACATTTGTTGTCGCGAACGACGTGGAACCTGTCGAAGCCGTGGCCGCCACCGCACTCGCGGTCGCCGTCCCCGTCGTCCCGGTCGGCGCCTTTGTTGCCGGTGCCACAGAGGCCATGGCGGGCGCCGGTGTGCTCGCGTTGCCGCCACAGGCGGCCAGCACGATCCCGGCACTCGCGGTGAGCCCGACCGTGGCGGCGCGCCAGAGCAAGGTACGGCGGTCAATCGTCGTCGAGTGCGCGTGGGTAACCCGTGTGGACATCTGCTTTCCTCCCCGATTTCCATCAGGACGAACGACCGGGATACCGCCGGGACAACACAAACCATTCGACCAGCGCGACCAGTGCGTAGAATGCAAGCCCGATGACCGTCAGGAGCACGAAGACCGCGAACATCAGCGTCGTGTCGAGCGTCCCCTGCGCCGCGACGATCAGCGCACCCAGGCCGCGATTTGCGCCGACGTACTCGCTGACCGTGGCGCCGACGATGCTAAGGATCGCGCCGATCCGCAACCCCGCGAAGAGGAACGGCAGCGCCGAAGGGAGGCGGAGACGCCGGAACGTCTGCCACCGGCTCGCGCGCAATGAACGGAACAGCTCCTGCTCGTCATGCGTGGGTGAGGCGAGGCCCGCGAGCGTGTTCTCGAGGAGCGGGAAGAAGACGATCAGCGTGGTGATGAATACCTTCGGCGCGAGGTCGAAGCCGAACCAGAGGACGAAGATCGGCGCGAGGGCAAGCTTCGGGAGCGCTTGCGACGCCACGATGTAGGGTCGCATCACGCGCTCGACCAGCGGGAAGTGGAAGAGCGCCGCCCCGAGCGCGATGCCGAGGGCAGAACCGGCGACGAATCCGAGCGCGATCTCGACGACAGTCGCGCGGATGTGGACGAGGAAATACCCATCGCGCAGATTCGTCCAAAGGCTGTCGAGGACGCGCAGCGGGCCGGGGAGGACCAGCGCCGACATGCCGGACAGGCGCACCCAGCCCTCCCAGACGGCCAGGGCGACGAAGAGTATTGACCACGTTGCAACCCCCCGCAGTACGCGGCCGGTCATGCGCGACCATCGCGGGACAATGTTGCGCATCGCGGCGTTGGTAGTCGACAGGGTCTTCTCGCGTTCGCGTGTGATCACCGGGTCACCTCCCCGTCGCCGTGCTCGACCCGTTCCATAGCCATCCGGATTTCGCGGCAGAGCGCGATGAACGTTGGTTCGTAGCGCATCACGAGCGTCCGGGGACGCGGGAGGGGAATCGGGAAGGTCCGCGCGAGTCGCCCCGGCCGGGGAGCCATGAGGACCACGACGTCGGACAGGAAGACCGCTTCGGCGATGTCGTGCGTGACGAAGAGCGCGGTCATGCCGCTCCCCTGCCACAGGTCGAGGAGGGCCAGCCCCATCCGCTCGCGCGTGATGGCGTCCAAGGCCGCGAACGGCTCGTCGAGCAGCAGGATCGCCGGTTCTAGGAGGAGCGCCCGCGCGAGCGCGACGCGGCTTTGCATGCCCCCGGAGAGCTCGTGCGGCAACTTCCCCACCGCCTCGCCCAGCCCCGCCCGCTCCATCAGCGCGTTCGCGTGCCGGCGCACCCGCGGCGTCACCCGCACGTCGGCGATCTGGGCCGGCAGGAGGACGTTGTCGAGGGCGGTCCTCCAGCGGAGCAGGACGGGCAACTGGAAGACGAGGGAGACGTCCCGTTGCGGCCCCGACACCGTCGCGCCGCCGACCGCGACCGAACCGCTGGTGGGCGCGAGCAACCCGGCCACGAGGCGGAGGAGCGTCGTCTTGCCGCACCCGCTCTCGCCGACGATACCGACAAACTGCCCACGGTTGACGGTCAGGTTGATATCCGCGAGGACATGCTGGGCGCCGAACCGCTCGCCCACGTCCCGGAGCACGACCGCCGGTTCGACCGAGGCACGAACGCTCACAGGGAATATCCCTCTTCGAGGTCGGTGAAGCGTACGAGATCGAGCAGATTGAACCGACCGTCATGGTGCCACGCCGGGTCGGGATCGGGCATCTTGCCGACCGGGCAGATGCGCGTGACGCCCATTGCGCCGAGCGCATCGGCCAGCGCGTCGCGGCGCACCGGTGCGATGGCGAGCGCCGCAGTTTGCAAAAACGCGCGCACCGGCTGGAGCAGTGCGATGATCGCGGCCGCATCGGCGATCGGCTTGACGATGACCGTGCGGTTCAAACAGGTCGGCGCGAATGCCGGGTCCGCGTCGAAGAGAATCGTCGCGCCGTCGCTCGCTGCGGGCGTGGTGAAGAGCGTCACGCCCTCCGGGTCGAGGCTGGCGCGGAACTCGGCGTCGCGCCGGAAGGCGGCGACCGACGCATTCTCCGGGGCGGTCAACGTGCCGCGCGGCATATTGCGCCCGAGGCGTTCGAGTTCGCCCGCGAGGAGGGCGGCCCAATCGCGCGGCGCGACGGCGCTGCCCTCCTCGACATAGAAGAGATGCGGCGAGACGCACCCCTGCTGGTCGAATTTCGCGACATCGTACGCGGCGCGGGCCGCCAACTGCCGTGCCTGCCGTGCGTTGGTCAGCGCTTCCCGCCCGATCAGGCCGAAGCTGAGCCGGTGGCCGTAGCCGAGGAAGTGCGCGGATGCGGGGACCTGTTGCCGGATGGACGATATCGCCGCCTCGCTTCCGTACGCGATCACCGCCTCGGACCGCGCGAAGGCTGCGGCCTGGGTGTCGAGCGCCTCGCCGCCCGGCCACCACGTCACCGCGAAACAGTCCGCGAGGCGCGGCTCCATCGCGATCAGGGAGCGGGCGAAGAGCGCCGCGAAGATGGGTTCCCCGGACGCCAGTTTGCCGAAGCTCGCGGACTTGAGGAGCAGCGCCATCACGAGGCTTTGCGCCGCCAGGCCCGGTACGTTGCCCGCGAAGATGTGGGTCGTGATCTCCGGCCCGTACGCGCGGCTCTTGCCGGGGACGAGGCGCCGCTCGCGGAAAGCATCGAGGATGTCCAAGTCGCCGAGTTCGGCGCGGATGAGCGCCCTGAGGTTGTCGCGTTTGAAGATGCTCAGGTAATCGTCGAGACCGCGCCGGACCATCGCGGGCGCGTACGCGGTGACGGCGGGCAGCACGCGGTCGGCCTCGGCGCGGAAAGGGTCGTCGTAATCGAGCCAGCGATCGCGCGCGGTGTGGATGAGATCAATCAACGCGCGCGTCGTCGCGCCCGCGAGATAGGCGCGCCGCGCCGCGAGCATCCGATCCATGACACGATAGATGTCGCCCGGGCCCAATCGGGGGAAACGCAATGGCGCGCCGTCGAGCGTCACATCCGGCAGGGTGTACCAGTTGCCGATATCACTCGGGCCGATTCCCGGCAGCAGCCACGGCGCCGTCCGAACGGCGATCATGCCGCGCCTCCCCGCGTCTGTCCGGGACGTTCGGGTCGCTGTTTCATCGCTTCAAGGAGTTCGTCCACCGCGATCGAGCAGCCCCGCGCCTCCGCGCCCTTCGCGCGGCCGAGCAGTTCGAAGCCACCACCGAGCGCGTAGCCCATGTCCTCGCTCAGCACGGCGAGCACCGAGTTGCGGTTGCCGAGGTCGTAGTGCAGGAGCAGGCCAGCCTCGCCGTCGGGGAGGGGTTCGAGCGTCTCGGAATCTACGACCCGGGTCCGCGCCCACGGCGGGACGATCTTGTGACGCGGCCCCTGGATACTGCGCGCCCGATCATGGATCGTGCTGTCGATGAACTGGGTACTGTGCTCGGTCATGCCGTACATGTTGACGCAGAACTCACGGGGGATGCCGAGATAATCCCGGGCCATGTCGTACAGCTCCTGGCGGGTGATTTCCCGGCTCTGCCCCTTGAAGCCCCCCGTGTCCATCAACCGGCTCCCTGCAGGGAGTTGGAAACGCATAGTGCTCTCTGCACAGGCGTCGAAGTAGTGGACGAACGAGAACGAGGCACCGAGGAGACAGAGCGGCGTGTTCGCGTGCTCCGCCTCCCGCAGTGCGTCGGTCAGGGCGCCCACATCGAGACCGTCGGTGGTGACGACACCTCGGCTGCCGGGCGCGCCGAACTGCGCCATGACGTAATCGAGCCAGTATGCCAGCGACGAGTTCGGCATCTGGTCTGCGGGCGGAAAGAGCGAGAGCATGCGCAGCGTGCGCGGGGCGACATCCGGGACGACCGTGCCCGCGAAGCAATTGCGGACGGATGCGTCGTAGAGACTCAGGTGTGGGTGATAGTGGCGACTGCGATGCTCGGGGCCGCCCGTCGTGCCGCTGCTCATGAAAACGGCGGCGGCCTCTTCAACCGGCTCGGAGGCGAGCGTGGTCAGCTTGAATGCACTGATGGGGACGGCGGGAATCGCCTGCCATGTGCCGACTGTTTCCGGCGTGCGACCTGTACTCGCGCAGAATTTCCGGTACGCCGGGTTGTGCGCGAACTGGTAGCGGAAAAGGCGGAGCGCGAGGGCGTCGAAGCGGGGATCGTCCCGCCCCGTGTCCAGACCCTCGTCGATGAAGGCGAGGATGTCGGTGTCCAGCTGTTCGGCTTCGGTGTGCGTCCGCGGCAGCGTGCTCGCCCGACCGGGGAGGATCACGATGCGCCCGTTGACTCGGCCCGCCTCGAGATCCGCGAGGGCATCCGGCACGTCGTCGAGGCCAATGGTGCGGTCGATGACCGCGCGGAGCCGACCCTCGCCCGCGAGTTCGATGACCTCCGCGAGTTCGGCGTAGGTATTCCCCACCGAGCCGCGCACCTGGAGTTCCTTGATGACAAACTGCAAGGGGTTGAGCAGCAGGCGATCCTCGGAGTAGCCAATGAAGACGAGTCGCCCGCGCCGCCGGAGCATGGCGACGCTGTGCTCCATCGTCTCGGTGATACCGACCAATTCGAAGGCCACGTCGGCGCCCTCGTCGCCCGTCAGGCGCATCACCTCGACCGACGGATTGTGCCGGTCCGCGTTGATAGTCGCGTCCGCCCCGAGCTCGACCGCCAGTCGCAGCTTCTCCTCGGTGCGCCCGATGGCGAAGACGCGCGCGCCCGCCATCTTGCTCAACTGGATGAGGGAGTAGCCGACGGAGCCGGTGCCGTAGACGACGACGGTGTCGCCGAGCCGCACCTCGGCGACTGAGCGGACGGCGTGCAGCGCCGTCGTGCCGCTGCACCCGAGCGAGGCGGCCTCCTCCATCGAGAGTGTCGGCGGCAGGTGGACGAGATTGCGAATCGGGACGACGACGTATTCCGCGAAGCCGCCGTCCGCTGTGAAGCCGAGCTGGGCGACGAGGTCCAAGCAGAGGTTTTCCATACCCTGTCGGCACCAACCGCACCGGCCGCACCCGACGTAGTAGGAGACGGCGACGCGATCCCCCGGCTTGAACGCGTCGGTGCCGTCGCCGAGCGACACCACCTCGCCCGCGATCTCGTGGCCCGGCACGAGCGGCGCGACTCCCATGTTGAGGATGCCGTGCTGCATGTGCAGATCGGTATGGCAGATCCCCGCCGCACCGACACGCACGAGCGCCTGGCCCGGGCGGGGCACCGGTATAGCCACCTCATCGCGGTGGAATTGCTCGCCGGGTCCGTGGTAACGGACCGCGCGCATCGTCGCCGTATAGGACTGCATCGGTTGAACTCGCCTCCTACAGTGTCATCCGTAGCAGGCGCGGGAAAGAAAAATCCCCCGCGCCCGAAATTCGGGATGGGGGAATGCGGACACGCGCGTCAAGCCGACCCGGGCGCGCACGAACACGCCGCGTGAAAACTCTCGGCACCGCATTCCCTACGCCAGTGCTAACCGGATCAGGTTCGAGGGGTTGGTGGTCTTGATACCGCCTCTCAGCTACTCGCTCCCCCTGCGGTGGTGCTATGCATTTGTTGCGTATCGGCGCGCGACGATCGCCGCGTCGGTACGCAGCCATCATAGTCTGCATGGGGATGTCATGCAACGCCCGTCCCGACCTGGAACGGCCTCGTCAACCCGATGACTCACCCAGCGGGCGCTACTGGCTCCTGCCGTGCGACACGCGGGCGATGATCGGTGACAGCGCCGATACCATGGAGTCGTTCGGCATCCACATTAGCCTGAATCTCGACGCCGTGATATGCACGCTCGCGAGCCCCCTCGATCCGGCGATCGGATAAGGGACGGCGGGACTGCATGCTGAGCAGCTGCCATCGGTGCAGTCCGCTCTCGTACCTCGGGGTAGGCCTGAAGTCACATCTTTCTGCTTAGTACTACAGTGACACTTCTGTGTCCGTACTGCCTCGCTGGTCAGATACAACAGTCATTCCGCCACGTTCGTACTACCGAAACCGCACCCAAATCCGGAACTGTCGCTGTAGTATTAGAGCCTGTTATGAACTATCGGGCGGCGGGAAGGCCCGCCGCAACATCAGGGAAGTGCAGGCGACGAGATGCAGCCCCGCGAGCGTTTCCGGCAACCGCTCATCATCCCGCGCCAACCGCCGGAAGCGGCTCATCCAGGCGAAACTGCGCTCCACCACCCAACGTCGTGGCAGCAGCATGAAGCCGTGCTTGGCGTCGGGCAGCTTGACCACGTTGCGCGCTCGTCCCGCATGTCCATGCGTGCATCCGTCTGTGGGCTCAGCGAACCCATGCCACGTACCATAGTGTCCCGGCGAAGCTGAGGATCACGAGGAGCCAATCGCGCGCGCGCAGCCGATATAGTGCCACGAGCGTGCTGTCCGTCGCGCCGAAGCCGCGGGATTCCATCGCCTCGGCCATCGCGTCCGCCGTGCGAAGGGCGCGCACCACCGCCGGGACGGCCAGCGACGCGTACGCCCGCAGGGCCCGTATCCCGCGCGGCATGTCGGCACCCCGCGCGCGTCGTGCGTCGATCAGATCGTTCCACCCCTCCGCCAACGCCGGTGCGTATCGGAGCCCGCCGATCAGGATGAAGCCGATTGCCGGAGGCAGGTGCAGGAGCGTGAAGCCGTCCGCCAACTCGTCCGGCGACACGGCGGCGAACATCGCCGTCGAGAATGTGCCTAGGGCGAGCAGCTTGAGCGCCGGCATCGCGGCTGCCATCGTGGGATCGGGGAACGCGGAGAACGCCGTGAGCAGGACGAGCATCGGTGCCAGCAGTCGCAGGGCCGCCCTCCATCGGCGCAGCGCGCGGAGGGAGATGATGAGCACGACGGCAATCGCCAACAAGGCGGCGAGTGGCACCAAACGCCGTGTCGCGACCGTGGAAACGACGGCGACGACGTAAAGCAAGAGTTTGGTCCGGGGATCGAGGCTCATGGGGGGTTCCCCGCGAGGTGCGTCCGAGGGACGAGTGCGGCCGCCTCCCCGGGGTAGGGCATGCCGAGCGCGGTCGCGAGGCGGGCGAGCGGCGTCGGCAGCAGGTGCGCCCGGACCAGCAACCGCTCGTCACCGAGCACGGCTGCAGGTCTCGCGTCCGCCACCAGCGTCCCTTCGGCGAGCACCAGCCAGCGCGCGCAGTGCTCGGCGGCGAAGACGAGGTCGTGCGTCGCCATCAGCACGACGGCGCCGTCCGCGCGCAGGGTCGCGAGCATCGCGGCGAGTGCATCCCGTCGTGCGGCGTCCTGGCCGGCGGTCGGCTCGTCGAGGAGCACCACGTCCGGGCGGTGGGCGAGCATCGCGGCGAGCGCGACCCTGCGCTTCTCGCCGTCGCTTAGGCCGAGCGGCGGGCGATCGAGCAGCGATTCGAGCGCGAAGCGGGCGTACAGATCGTGCAGCCACCGGCGATCGTAGCGCCCGAGCAACCGGGCGCTGTACTCGATCTCCTCCCGCACGGTCCGGCAGAAGAGCGCGTCGTCCGCGTTCTGCAGCAGCATGCCGAGCCGCCCGCGCGGGAATCGTCCGCCATCTCGACCGGTCACCCGGCCGCGCGATGGATCGATCAACCCGGCGAGCAGCCGGAGGAGTGTCGTCTTCCCGGCACCGTTCGCCCCGACCAGCGCGACGGTCTCGCCCCGATGCAATTCGAGTCCGATGTCGCGCAGCACCGTCCGATCATCGCGCTCGTACGCGACCCCCTCCGCCCGCAGCAGGAGTTCGCCCCGAGCTGGGAGTTGTTTGAGGCGAGGTCGAAGCGCGAGGCAACGGGCGTGAATGGCGTTCGCGGCCCCCTCGACGGTCGTCGGCCGCTCGGGCAACCCCGCGTCCATAAACAAGTGGGTGACCTGCGGGAGGGGCAAATCGCGGGCGTCGAGCGGTGCTCCCAACGCCTCCGGCAGGGGGCCGTCGAACACCAGCCGACCGTCCCGCAGGACGGCGACCATCGCGTCGTCCCGCTCCCACGCCCGCTCGAACCGGTGCTCCGCGACCATCACGCCCGTGCCATCCCGATGGAGATCGCGGAGCAGATCCCATAGCGCCGCCACCGCGACGGGGTCCAGCGCTGCGGACGGCTCGTCGAGGACGATGAAGCGCGGGCGCATCGTCAGCACGCAGGCGATCGCCACTCGCGCGCCCTCGCCGCCGGAGAGACGATGCGTGGGTCGCGCCAGGAGGTGGCCGATGCCGGTGCGCTCGGCGGCCCACCGGACCCGCGTCGCGATCTCCGCCCGCAGCAACCCCTGATTGCGGGGGCCGAACGCCAATTCGCGCTCGACCGTCGCGTTGAAGAGTTGCGCCTCCTGGTTCTGGAAGACGACCCCGACCATCGCCGCGAGATCCCGGACGGCGCGGCGGCGCGTATCGGTGCCGTCGACCAGCACCGAACCGCGAAAGTCCCCGGCGTGGAAGTGCGGGATCAGACCGTTCGCCATCCTGACGAGCGTCGACTTCCCCGAGCCGCTGCCGCCCGCGAGCAGCAGGAATGCTGCGGGCGGGGCGGCGAGATCCACGCCGGTGACCGCTGCGGGCCGCGCGTCGCGGCTATCTGCCTCGTTGTCTACCCCCTCGTAGCGAAACCCGGCGCCGACGTATCTGAGCATCGGGCGCTACTCGCGCGGCGAGGCAGCGACCCGCTTCGCGACCCGCCCCGGCAGGTACCCTGCGGCGGCCAGCGCCTTCAGGACGATGACGGCGACGACGGACCCGGCGATGGTGCTGGCGAGGAATCCGGCGCCGACCAGGGCCAGTGCGGGATTCCGGTGCTGCACATTCGGGGCGACGATGTAGACGGTGGCGAGCGTGGCGAGCACGCCCGTCCCGATGATCTCGCCGAGGGCGCTCGCGTAGATATTCCGCGTCGCCCGCCAGGCGAGTCCCGCGAGCGCCGCGCCGATCATGCTCCCCGCGAAGGCGTTGACCGTCCCCGTGCCGAGCAGATTCCGGATCAGCGACGCCGCGAATGCCACGACGATCGCGTACCATGGGCCGAGCAGCACGCCGGACAGGACGTTCACCATCGCCTGCCCGGGGAAGACTTTCGTCGTCCCCACCGGGAAACTGAACGGCGAGAGCGCGACCGCGAGCGCGGTCAGCAGGGTCGCGCGCGCAACATCCCTGGTCTGTGCCCCCCTCATAGCCTTCCCACTTCCTCCGCGCGGCGCATCCCGCGCGATGCTACAAGTCCGCGATCCGGATCCCGGAAGCCCCGGCCCCGTTCAGTGCGGCGATCTCATCGAGCAAGCGCGCCCGGAAGGTCCCGGGACCGGGAGCCGGATGCCCGGCCCCTGCGGCCGCAGCCCGTTCGGCGGCCAGCCCGTACATCCCGAGGGCGAGCGCCGCCTGGAGCGCCGGATCCCCACCGGCACTGAGGAAGATCCCGATCGCGGCGCTCGCCATGCACCCCGACCCCGTGATCCTCGCGAGCAGCGCGCGGCCATTGGCGACGGCAAAGCCACCGCTTGGGCCGATGACCACGTCCACCGGGCCGGTCACGGCGGCGACAAGGCTGAATCGGGCGGCAGCGGCGCGCGCGACGGACTCCGGGTCCTCCCCGCCGACGGCGTCGACCCCGCTCACCGACCCCTGACCGACCAACGCGCCCAGTTCGCCCCGGTTGCCCCGCAACACCGCGACCGGCAGTTCCGCCAGCAAGCGCAACGCGGCCGTCGTCCGCAATCGCGTCCCCCCCGCACCGACGGGGTCGAGCACGATGGGGATGCCCCGCTCCGCCGCCGCGCGCCCGGCGATCAGCATCGCCTCGATCTTCGCCGACGATGGGGTGCCGAGATTCAGGACCAGCGCGCGCGCCATAGCGGTCATCTCCGCCACTTCTTCCGGCGCGTCCGCCATCACCGGACGTGCGCCGAAGGCGAGCGTCAGGTTCGCGACATCGTTCGCGACGACCGCATTAGTGAGGTGATGAATCAGCGGCTGCGTCTCCGCGATGTGCGCGAGCGACCGCATGGCATCCGCATGGAAGTCCGCGCCGGGTCTCAAATGGTTCCCCGCGCTCCCGAGAAGCGCGGGCTGCTCCTCATCAAGGGCAACCATGAACACCCTCCCCCTATCGAGCACGCCGCACGGACAACAAAAAAGAGGAGACCCGCGCCCCTGGGTGCGCCGTCGGTCTCCTCCGGGTGTGCGATATCGCGAGCACTCGGTGCGCATCCCTCCGCCGGCATGATCCGGATCAGGTTCGGCGGTCGGTGGCGGGCATCGTGGCCACCCTCTCAGCCCGGCTCCCCGGGCGCCCGCTGCAATACCCCTTGGTTGTCGACGCTATAGTAGTGCGTCCGCCGACCGGCGTCAAGATACCCGGCTGCATGGCCCAGTGCCACGGAAGTTGCGATGAACCGCAATCTGCGAGGCTCTTCCGCAGCGTGACAACCCTAAGCGGACGCTATGCCTATATCTGCTCTCTCTTTACACTTGGTGGCAGCTCGTATATTGAGAAGGTCCGATTCCTGGGTGATGGTGAGGACGCGATGACAGCTGCGGCACCGACCGCGTAGCGAAGATTGTCCCCCGTCACCCCGGGTCGGCCAGAACGTGAACCGTATCGTGTGGCTTTGACCACGTATCACGAGCGCACGTCACGGCCGCCCGTGGAATCGCTCTCGTCCTTCGCCGCGTGGAAAGGAGACCCCTGTGACCGATGCATCGCCCATCCTCTTCGTCGGGATCGATATCGCCGCGAAAACTCTCGCTGCCGCTTGGCTCCGCCCCGCTGAGGCGGTCAGTCGCCCGATCACCCTCGCGCAATCGCCGCAAGGGTTTGCCACGCTGCACGAGCGCCTTGGCCAGACCGGCTGTACGCCGACGGAGACCCATGTCGTGATGGAAGCAACTGGCTCATACTGGATCGCCTTGGCCACCACGCTGGCTCACACGGGCTACCGGGTGAGCGTCATCAATCCCGCTCAGGCGCACCATTTCGCCAAGGCGCTGCTCAAGCGCGCGAAGACCGACGCCATTGACGCACAGACGCTCGCTCACTTGGCAGCGTTGCTCCACCCCGCGCTTTGGACACCGCCTCCCGCCGTCTATTACGAAGTGCAGCAGCGTCTCGCCCAGCGCGATGCCCTCCTCGATGTGCAGCGGCAGCTCATGAATCAGTTGCACGCGCTGCTGTTCGCTCCCCTTGTCGTCGCTTCGGTCAAGGCACGCATGGAGGAACTGATCGAAACCCTGGGGCAGCAAATCAGGGCACTCGACGCTGAGGTGAGTGCGGCACTCGCTGCGGATGCCACCTGGGCTGCCTCGGCGGCACGCCTGCAGAGCATCAAAGGTGTCGGATTGATCACGGCTGCCTGGCTCCTCGTCACGACGCTCAACTTCACGATCTGTTCGACACCGGAAGCGGCCGTCGCGTACGCCGGGTTGGCCCCGAACCCGTACGAATCCGGTACCAGTGTGCGTGGTCGTCCGCGCATTGGCCATACCGGAAATGGCCGACTGCGCACGGCGCTCTATCTCGCGACGTTGAGTGCCGCGCAGCACAATCCCGTCATCAAGGCCTTCTATGAGCGGATGCGCGCCGCAGGCAAGCCAGCGAAGGTGGCGCGCTGTGCTGCGGCGCGCAAGCTGCTGCACATTGCATGGGCGGTGGTATGCAGAGAGCAAGATTTCGATCCGGAGTATGCGCAGCGGCATGTTCAGCCAGTGGCAGCGTGAGCCGGGAAACCGCCAAAGAGCGTACGCGAAATGCCCGAGGCGGCCGATTCAGGACTTGACAAGCGATACCGTATCTTCTCTATTTCGGTCATTGCTCCTTCACCCCCTTTCATGTTTATCATGAGTACAGTATAGCAAGCGGCTTATTAAATGTCAATAGACAATATGATACTGTTAGGCTCTACAAGTCTGAAATATGAACCTCATCGAGATGTTCAGCCCGCCGCCTTTTCCCGCTCCGCATCCCCGTGGTCCCGATCTCGTCATATGCATGGCTCGATCGATCACTTGACCGCGCCGTGCCTACCAGCTCCTCGGTCGTGCGCTTTGCGGCGTGCCCTGGTGGTGTCGCAACCGCCAGCGCCGCTTGTCTGCACATCGACCATGATTTCATGTTTCGTGTTTCCATCTTCCCTCTCTCCCGCCTCGACGCTCTGTGGGTCGAAGCGAGGGGCAAGGAACAGTGTTTAGACCGTCAGTTCCTCATCCACGTACGTGGTCATCCCGTACTTGTCGGCCATCTCCGTGCGAGTCTGTTTCCATTCGTCGCCGAATGAGCCGTCCGAGGAGACGTTCAAGCCGTCCCTCAGGAAGTATTTCACGGTGATTAGCACCCGCATGACAATCGCATCGTACGGTTTTTCGGCGGTCTTGCAGAAAGCGAAAACGTGGACTTAGCCGTATGAGTCAGGGTCTCCCGCAAACGCGGTGAAGCCGTGACCGAATAATCGTTACACTCCTTCGCAGCGCCGCTCTGCCTCGCGAAGGAGACCCGAATGCATCTCACCGCCCTATTCCCGCA
>JAABUN010005317.1_pt1 | contig 16145 bp, 19 predicted proteins | sample 5559311 | NCBI WGS metagenome assembly JAABUN01 (sample SAMN10711877, study PRJNA513370) | rock metagenome | isolation source: Antarctica rocks | place: Antarctica: Victoria Land, Siegfried Peak sud
AGCGTGGGCAGCGCGAACGCGATCAGGGTGACGAAGATCGGGCCGGCGGTGAGGTCGCGCCGGTCGTGCACTCCGGCGGGCGGCGGCTGATTGGGGACATCGTCGGACCGGGCCACGCGGCGGCCTCCTGAAGGGCGACGGCTCAGCCGCCGGGCGCATCGCTTGGCCGGATCGAGCCAAGCCGCTCGAACCACTCTGCATAGGCCGTGTTCCGCGCCATACGCCGGTTGAGGTCGGGCGCGCCATCGGTCCACCACACCGGCCCGCGCTCGCCAAGCGCCACCTTGGCGGCGTGAACTTGGGCGCGGGCATTGGAGAGCGCGGTCGGATCGGCCGCCTTCAGCGCCGTTCCGACGTCGCGGCGCGCCATCATCAGATCGGCCACGAGCACCTGCCGCCGCTCCGGTTCCAGCGCGGGATCGCTGCAGCGCCCCAATCGGCCCCGCACGACGAAGTAGCGGCCGTCGGGGGTGGTTGGGTGCCTTGCTCTCAGCATATTACCGTCATCCCCGCGAAGGCGGGGATCCAAGCGCCAAGGAGGGAGCTCGCTCCCAAGCCGCCGATCAGCCGCCGCATGGATCCCCGCTTTCGCGGGGATGACAGTCTATGGTTCCCCGCCTTCGCAAGGATGACGGTGGGAATGAGGAAGTGAGGTGGTGGAGCCGTGGGGGATCGAACCCCAGACCTTCGCAATGCCATCGCGACGCTCTCCCAGCTGAGCTACGGCCCCGAACCATTGCCGCCCCCTGGGAGGGGCGGCGGAGGCGGCTTTATGTCCGCCCGCCGTCTTTGGCAAGCAGCAACGGAGCGCCGGTCAGGTCTCCGCCTCGTCGCCGTCCGTGTCCTTGGTGACGCCCAGATCGTCGTCGCCGCCCAGGTCGACCTCGTTCTCGGGGCTTGGCTCCTCGTCCTCGTCAACGTCCAGATCGTCGTCGGACTCCTCGACCTTCTTCTCGGGGACCTTCGCGCGCTCGAACGGCAGCGGCTGCTTGGATTTCAGCACCAGTTCGGGTTGAAAGTCCTTGTCGCAGCTGATGCAGTGGACGGGGTCTTCGTTCCCCAGATCGTAGAAGCGCGTGCCGCAGTTCGGGCAGGTGCGCTTCGTGCCCCATTCGGGCTTGGCCATGACGAACCTCTTGGATGGTGGCGGGCCGCACGTCCGACGGCGGCCCCAAGCGGCGGCGCATTGCCACGGACCGAGGGAACTGTCAAAGCGTCGGCCGCCGCCATGACCGCCCCTGCGACCTTCCGACCCACCGGTCCGCTCACCGGCCGCATCCGCGTGCCGGGCGACAAGTCGATCAGCCACCGCGCGCTCATGCTCTCCGCCCTCGCCGTCGGCCGCTCGCGGATTTCCGGCCTGCTGGAGGGTGAGGACGTGCTCGCCACCGCGCGCGCCATGACGGCGATGGGGGCCACGATCAAGCGGCGGGACGAAGGCGAGTGGATCGTCGACGGCGTTGGCGTGGGCGGGCTGTTGCAGCCGCTGACCGCGCTCGATCTGGGCAACAGCGGCACCAGCGCGCGCCTGCTGATGGGGCTGATCGCCGGCCATCCAATCACCGCGACGCTGGTGGGCGACGCCTCGCTGTCGCGCCGACCGATGCGCCGGTTGACCGAGCCGCTCGGCCTGATGGGGGCCGAGTTCAGCGGCGACCGGCTGCCGCTGACCATGCGCGGCCTGTGTCCGGCCGTGCCGCTCACCTATCGCCTGCCGGTCGCCAGCGCGCAGGTGAAGTCGGCGGTGCTGCTCGCCGGACTGAACACGCCCGGGGTGACCCGGGTGGAGGAACCGGTCGCCACGCGCGACCACACCGAGCGGATGCTGGCCGGCTTCGGCGCGGACGTGCGGGTGGAGCAGGTCGCCGGTGTGCGCTCGATCGCGGTGACGGGCGAGCCGGAGCTGTCGCCGCGGTCGCTGACGGTGCCCGGCGACCTCTCGTCGGCCGCCTTCTTGCTGGTCGCCGCCCTGCTGGTGCCGGGTTCCGACCTGATCATCGAGGGCGTCGGCGTGAACCCGACTCGCGGCGGGCTGCTGACCGTCCTGCGCCAGATGGGGGCGGATCTGGAAACGCTGGACGAGCGCGTGGTCGGCGGCGAGCTGGTGGCGGACCTGCGCGTCCGGCACTCGGCCCTGTTAGGAGTGGATGTCGACCCGGCGCTCGCCCCGCTGATGATCGACGAATTCCCGATCCTGTTCGTCGCCGCAGCACTCGCCACGGGCGTGACCCGCACAACCGGGCTGGGCGAGCTGCGGGTGAAGGAGTCCGACCGCCTCGCCACGATGGCCGCCGCGCTCACCGCCGTGGGCGCGCGGGTGGAGGAGCGGCCGGACGGACTGATCATCGAGGGCACGGGCGGCGACCCTCTGCCCGGCGGCGGCCCGGTCGCCACCGATCTCGACCACCGCGTCGCCATGAGCATGGCGGTCGCCGGGCTCGTCAGCCGCGATGACGTGAGCGTGGACAACATGGCCCCGGTGGCGACGAGCTTTCCCGGATTTGTCGAGTGCCTGACGACTGCGACGCCTCGCTCGTCTTTAACGGTTCGCGCGAAATGAGTGGCACCGTCGCCAACCTGATCGGCTTTGCCGGCAGCGGGCTGATCGTCGCCGCGTATCTCTATCTCACGTTGGCCAAGGCGATGAACGCGTTCGTGTACAACGGCCTCAACCTGGGCGGAGCGGCGCTGCTGCTGGTGTCGCTCACGGTTCACTACAACCTGCCCACGATCATCCTGGAGATCGTCTGGATCGCCGTGGCGCTGATCGGGCTGTGGCGGGCCTGGCGCGAGCGAACGGCGTGATCGTCGCGATCGACGGGCCGGCCGCGAGCGGCAAGGGGACGGTCGCGCGAGCGGTGGCGCGCGCCTTTGGCCTGCCGCATCTCGACACCGGGCTGCTCTACCGCGCGGTCGGCGCGACCGTGCTGCAGCGCGGGGACGACCCGGCCGACGAGGCCGCTGCGCTGGCCGGCTGCGACTTCGCCGAGAGCAGCCTGGCGCACCCCGGTCTCTCCTCGGAAGACATAGGGCGTGCGGCGTCCGTCGTCTCAGCGCACCCGGCGGTGCGCGCCCGGCTGCTCGACCGCCAGCGCGCCTTTGCGGCTCAGCCCGGCGGCGCGGTGCTCGACGGGCGCGACATCGCAACGGTGATCGCGCCGGATGCGGAGGTGAAGCTGTTCGTCACCGCCTCGCCCACCGTGCGCGCGCGGCGGCGCTGGGAGCAGCTCGTCGGCGGGCAGCCCGACCTCGCCGAAGCGACCGTGCTCGCCGACATCCGCGCGCGCGACGAGCGGGACAGCGGCCGGTCGGCGGCCCCGCTCGTGCGCGCGCCCGACGCCCTCTTGCTGGACACCAGCGCGATTGGTATAGACGAAGCCGTCAACCGGGCGGTGAACGCCGTGGTGGACCGAACGGGAGTGGCGCCCTTGCGCCCTCCCAGCTGACATGGGTGTGTGGAGCCGGGCCGAACGCCCGGTGTCCATGCGCCCCTTGTGGCATTCGGCCCGCCCCCGCGCGATGCCACGCCGGCACGGGGTCGGCGCGGCGGCACCTCTGGTCAAGACCGTCGGGCCTCGACCCGGCTGGCCGGACAGACTGAACGAACGGAACGACACACCTTATGGCGACTCAGGCGATGCCCTCCCGCGACGATTTCGCGGCCATGCTCAACGAACAGCTCGGCGGCGAGAACGAATCCTTCGAGGGCCGCGTGGTCAAGGGCACCGTCACCGGGATCGAGAACGATCTGGCGGTCATCGACGTCGGCCTGAAGTCGGAGGGCCGGGTGCCGTTGCGCGAGTTCGCCGGGCCGGGTCAGAAGGCGGAGCTGGAGATCGGCGACGAGGTCGAGGTCTATGTCGACCGGATCGAGAACGCGATGGGCGAGGCCGTGTTGTCGCGCGACCGCGCCCGGCGCGAGGCGGCCTGGGACAGGCTTGAGCACGAGTTCAACGACACCGCGCGCGTCGAGGGCGTGATCTTCGGGCGCGTGAAGGGCGGCTTCACCGTCGACCTGGGCGGCGCGGTCGCCTTCCTGCCCGGCAGCCAGGTGGACATCCGGCCGGTGCGCGACGTGACCCCGCTGATGGACATGCCGCAGCCATTCCAGATCCTGAAGATGGACCGCCGCCGGGGCAACATCGTCGTCTCGCGTCGCGCGATCCTGGAGGAGACCCGCGCCGAACAGCGCTCCGGCCTCATCCTGTCGCTGCACGAAGGCCAGGTGATCGACGGCGTAGTGAAGAACATCACCGATTATGGTGCGTTCGTGGACCTCGGCGGGATCGACGGCCTGCTGCACGTCACCGACATGAGCTACAAGCGGGTCAACCACCCGAGCGAGATCATCAACATCGGCGACACCGTGCGCGTGTCGATCATCCGCATCAACCGCGAGACTCAGCGCATTTCGCTCGGCATGAAGCAGCTCGAGGCCGATCCGTGGGAGGGCGTGTCCGCCAAATACCCGATCGACGCCAAGTTCACCGGCCGGGTCACGAACATCACCGAATATGGTGCGTTCGTCGAGCTGGAGCCGGGTATCGAGGGCCTGGTCCACGTTTCCGAGATGTCCTGGACGAAGAAGAACGTGCATCCCGGCAAGATCGTCTCCACTTCGCAAGAGGTCGAAGTGCAGGTCATTGAAGTCGACGAGGAGAAGCGTCGCATCTCGTTGGGCCTCAAGCAGGCGCAGTCGAATCCCTGGGCCGACTTCGCCGAAACCCATCCGGTCGGCAGCCAGGTCGAGGGCGAGGTCAAGAACGCGACCGAGTTCGGGCTGTTCATCGGGTTGGAAGGCGACGTCGACGGCATGGTCCACATGTCCGACATCGCCTGGGGGCTGACCGGCGAGGACGCGCTCAACCTCCACCACAAGGGCGAGACCGTGCAGGCCGTCGTGCTCGACGTGGACGCCGAGAAGGAGCGCATCTCGCTCGGCATCAAGCAGCTTGAGCGCGGCGCTCCGACCGCCGGGGCCGATCCCTCCGCGCTGCGTCGTGGGCAGACGGTCACCGTCAGCGTGCTGGAGGTTCGCGATGGCGGACTGGAGGTCCAGGCGGGCGAGGACGGGGTTACCGGCTTCGTCAAGCGCTCCGACCTTGGCCGCGACCGCGACGAGCAGCGTCCGGAGCGCTTTCAGGTCGGGCAGACCTTCGACGCTCAGGTGACCGGCTTCGACCGCTCCAAGAAGCCGAACTTCTCGATCAAGGCGCTTCAGATCTCCGAGGAGAAGCAGGCGGTCGAACAGTTCGGGTCGTCGGACTCCGGAGCGTCGCTTGGCGACATCTTGGGTGAAGCCTTGAAGGCGCGCACCGAGGACTGAACCGAAACACTTGATCCGCTTCCGGACGTCACCTTGCCGTGACGTCCCGTTCGGGTTAACATATGGCAAGTCCGCCGAATTGTGGACCCGGCTCGCACACCGTTTCTGCGAAGGTGTTGGCCGATGCTCCGTTCGGAACTGATTGCGCAACTCGCCAGCGAAGCCGAGGGGCTCTCTTTGGTGGAGGTCGAGTCGATCGTCGACATCGTGTTCGAATCGATCGCGGGGCATCTGGTGGACGGTGGCCGGGTCGAACTGCGCGGCTTCGGCACGTTCTCCACGCGCGAACGCGGCGAGCGGGTCGGTCGCAATCCCCGGACCGGCGCGGCGGTCGAGGTCGGTGCCAAGCGGCTGCCGCACTTCAAACCCGGAAAGGAGCTGCGCGAGAAGCTCGTCCACCCAACGCCTTGACGCCCGATGCTCAAGCGGTGAGAGCCGCGGCGGGAGAGCGGACGTGGCGAAATCGGTAGACGCAGCGGACTTAAAATCCGCTTCCCGTCGGGAGTGCGGGTTCAAGTCCCGCCGTCCGCACCCTTCCCGGCGACACTGGATCGTGCTGGCACTCGCCCTTACGTCTGCGGCCTGCGGGACCTCCTCCCCATCCGAAACACTGAGTGTGAGCGTCATCGGCGGCACGCCACGCCTGTCCGGCGGCGACGCGCCCTCCGCCGTCCTCCGCCGAGCCACTGCGCAGGGGCTCGTCCGGCTCGATGAGGCGGGAGTCGTCACGCCGGGGCTCGCCAGCCGCTGGATCGTGCTCGACGACGGCCGCACCGTCATCTTCCGACTGGCGGGCGCGCGCTGGGCTGACGGTCGGCCGATGGTCGCCGCCGACGTCCGTTCGCAACTGCTCCGCCAACTCTCCTCTCCCCACGATGACCCGGCGGTGGCCGCGCTGGCGAGCTCGATCGATCAAGTGAACGCGGTCACCCCGGCCATCCTCGAAGTCCGGCTCAAGGGCGAGCGGCCCGACCTCCTGGCGCTGCTCGCCCAGCCCGCCTTCGCCTTGACCCAATACGGCGGCAGCGGTCCTTGGCAGGCCCAGAGCACGGCGCGTGGCTGGCGAACGCTCGCGCGCCACGACGATCAGATGTCGGCCGGGGACGGCGACACCGCGAGCGCCAAGGTCAGGCTGCGCGGCGACCCGGCATCGGTGGCGCTCGCCCGGTTCACGGCGGGCGACGTGGACGTGGTGCTCGGCGGTGGGTGGAGCGACTGGCCGCTGGCGCGCACGGCGGCGAGCGGCTCGCTCCTGGTCGACCCGGCGGACGGCCTGTTCGGTCTGCGGGTGGCTCGCCGAACCGGCCTCCTCGAAACCGCCGAGGGCCGCAGCGCGCTCGCCGGAGCGTTGAACGGGGCCGATCTCGCCACCCGGCTCGATCTCGGCGACGAGTGGGCGCGCTCCAGCCTGGTCCCGCTCATCGGCTCCACCGCCGACGACCCGCTCGCCCGGACCGCGCAGGCGCAGGCGTTCGTGACCCGCTGGCGAGCCGAGCACGATGGCGTGCCGACGGTCACGATCGCACCCCCGACCGGTCCGGGCGGACGGCTGCTCTTCGCCTGGCTCCAGCGGCAGTGGGCGCGGATCGGCGTGGTCGTGGAGCGAGCACCCGACGGCTCGGCGCAGCTGACGGTGCTCGACCGCGTCGCCCCCTCGTCGGACCCCGCCAGCACGCTCGAGCTGATCGGGTGCGGCGCGGGCACCCCGTGCGACGACGCCTCGGTCAGCGCGCTGGCCGAGCTGTCCCGCCAGTCGACGCTCACCGGCTGGCGGACGGCGCGCGCGGCGGCCTATCGGGCGCTGGCGAGCGACCTGCCCGTCCTGCCGCTCGGCCGGCCGCTGCGCTGGTCGGCGGTGCGCGCGGGCGTACCCGGCGCGGTCGCCAATCCCCGCGCGATCCACCCCTTAACCCGCCTCGCCCCCGCGTCCAGCCGGGCACCATGAGCGCCGACCCCGCCGCACCCTCCACTCGCCGCCGGCTCGTGTCCACCGATCCGGCCGATGTCCGCCGCCGGCTCGAGCAGATCGAGCGGATGCTGGAGGACATGGTGACTATCCCCGGCATCAACCGCCGCATCGGCCTCGACGCCTTCATGGGTCTCGTGCCGGTCGTGGGCGATCTCGCGGGCGCGGCGTTCGGGGCCTATCTGCTGTGGGAGGGGCGCAATCTTGGCATAGGCAAGCTGGCGATGACCCGCATGGCCGGGCGCATCGGGCTGGACACCGCGCTCGGCGCGATCCCGATCGCCGGCGATCTGTTCGACTTCGCCTATCGCTCGAACACGCGCAATCTCAAGACGATCAAGAAACACCTCGACCGCCACCATCCCGAGACGGCGGTGATCGAGCGCTAGGCCACCGCGACGTCGAGCCCGATGTCGACGGCCGGCGCGCTCTGCGTCAGCCGACCCACGGAGAGGTAGTCCACGCCGGACTCGGCCAGCTCCCGGATCGTGTCCAGCCGCACGCCGCCCGAGGCTTCGGTGGGCACTCGCCCGGCGACGATCGCCACCGCCTCGCGCAGCACCACCGCGTCCATGTTGTCGAGAAGCAGCCGGGTGGCGCCTGCGCCGATCGCGGGTTCGATCTGGTCGAGCCGGTCGACCTCCACGATGATCGGGTGGACGCCCGCCGCCACCGCGCGGGCGACGGCCGTGGCGACGTCGCCCGCCACCGACACGTGGTTGTCCTTGATCATCGCCGCGTCCCACAGCCCCATGCGGTGGTTCTGCGCGCCGCCCATCCGCGCGGCGTGCTTCTCCAGCCGGCGCAGGCCCGGCAGCGTCTTGCGCGTGTCGAGCAGCCGCGCGCCGGTGCCCGCGATCGCGTCGACATAGCGCCGGGTCAACGTGGCCACCCCGCTCAGGTGGCAGAGCGTGTTGAGCGCCGAGCGCTCGGCCGCCAGCAGCGCGCGCGCGTTCATCTCGAGCCGGGCCAGCACCGCACCGGCGGCGACGGCCTCCCCCTCCGACACCATGGCGGTGATCGCGCCCTCCGGATCAAGCCGCCGGAACATGGCGAGCGCCACAGGCAGACCCGCCACCACGATCGCCTCGCGCGCGGCCAGCACGCCGGCGAAGCGCGCACCCGCCGGAATCACGCTCTCCCCGGTCACGTCGCCGGCTCCGATGTCCTCGGCCAGCGTCTCGGTCACGAACCGGGCGAGGTCGAAGCCGTCGAGGTGCCAGTCCGTCATCCCACCTCATCTCCAAAGTGCATCTGCGACTCGGCCCACGCGCTTTCCAGCCGGTCGAGCGCCGGTCCCTCAAGCGACAGCCTGGCCTGGGTCATCATGTCCCTGGTCGCCTGGAACAGCGCCCGGCGCCGGGCCGGCGTGGCGCAGGACGGGGCCGCCGCCGCCATCGCCTGCACATAGACGATCGAGGCGAGGTCGTTCGACGCGACCCCGGTGCTCACCGCCACCGCCGAGCGCTTGACGAAGTGCCCGAACTCGTCCGCCAGGCAATAGACCCGCTCCGCCCCGTAGAGCCGCCCATCGGCGTCGCGGGCCAGGTCGCGGCCGCCCAGGCTCGCCAGTCCCGCCGTGATCCAGTGCAGACAGGTGATCGCGGTGAACGGGTCGTTGATGCCGGGCGACAGCGCCCTCAGCGCGATCTCGACCAGCTCGTCGACCGAGAACTCGATGTCCTGGGTCGACGTCCGGCTGGTGCCGGTGGCGAAGGCGGACAGCACCCGATCGCGCACCTCATCGGTCAGCCCGCCCTCAACCCAGGCCAGCGCCATGCCGGGGTGCACGAAGTCGCCGGTCCGCACCGCGAGCCGAATCGCGCAGTTCGTTCCCCTGGTGACCCGCCCCAACGTGTCGTAGTCGATGACCTTCAGATACCCGGTCGCACTCGCCAGCACCGGCTCGCCCACGTCGGCGTCCGCCGTGTCGATCGCCTCGCCGGTCCATGATTGCGGGTAGCGCTCCTTGACCTGCCGCAGCACCGTCTGGCCGATGTCGGCCACCACGTTGTTGATGCGGATCGAATTGGGCACATGGTGGAGGAAATAGACCAGCACCGCCACCGACAGCAGCGCGAGTGCCAGCGCGGTCAGCATCGACAGTTCGGGCACGAACCCCTGCGCGGCCTCGCCCGCGCCGGTCTCGTTGGGCAACCGGATGGTGCGCAACGTCAACAGCGCGAAGACATAGGTGGCGATGAACACGCCGAGCGACACCTGATTGCCCCGGTCGGTCATGAAATTGGTGAGCAGGCGCGGGCCGTAGCTGCCGGACGCATAGACGACGGCGGCGAAGGTCACCGCGAACACCGTGCCGGCCACCGAGATCATGGAGCCGGCGATGGTCGACAGGATCGATCGCGCGCCCTCCGGCTTGGCTTCGCTGAAATAGCCGAACTGGTTCAGGAACCCCAGTTCGTAGCGGGTGTCGATCCACCAGGTGATCAGCGACAGGATCGTCGCGGTCAGGGTCAGGATGGTGGGGATCAACCAGTAGCTGCCACGCAGGTCGGTCGCGATCTGGCGGAGCTTTGCGCGCATGGCAGGGACTTAGAGGAGGAGGGGAGCGGGTGGAAGAGCGTGCCGCCGTCCCGACCGTCATCCCCGCGCAGGCGGGGATTCATGTGGCGGCGGAGGGGCCGGGCTTTCAGGCGTCGAGTAACGGTCGCGAACCGCGGTCGGCGCGTGGATCCCCGCCTGCGCGGGGATGACGTCCAGGGATGACGGGGGGGGAGTGAGCCTTGCCGCCTGTTCTAGGTGGCGCGCGGCCCCAGATCGCCCGCGCCCACCGTGCGCCCGGCCATCTCCAGCATCCGGTCCAGCGAAGCGCGCGCGCCGTCCATCACGTCCGCCGCGATCGCCACCTGCGGCGAGAGGTCGCGCAGTGCCACGTAGAGCTTCTCCACCGTGTTCATCGCCATGTACGGGCAGATGTTGCAGTTGCAGTTGCCGTCCGCGCCCGGCGCGCCGATGAAGCGCTTGCCCGGCACGGCCAGCTCCATCTGGTGGATGATGTGCGGCTCGGTCGCCACGATGATCGTCTGGGACGGGTGCTCGATCGCCGCCTTCAGGATAGCCGACGTGGAGCCCACCACCTCCGCGTGGTCCAGGATGTGCGGCGGGCATTCGGGGTGGGCGAGCACGGGCGCAGTCGGGTGCTGGGCCACCAGCTTGAGCAGCTCGCTCTCGGAGAACGCCTCGTGGACGATGCACACGCCCGGCCACAGCAGCATCTCGCGGCCGTACTTTCGGTTCAGCCAGCCGCCGAGATGGCGGTCGGGGCCGAAGATGATCGGCTGATCGCGCGGAATCTGGTCCAGGATCGTCTCGGCCGAGGACGAGGTGACGATGATGTCGCTGAGCGCCTTCACCTCGGCCGAACAGTTGATGTAGGTGAGCGCGATGTGGTCCGGGTGCTCGGCGCGGAAGGCGGCGAAGCGGTCGGGCGGGCAGCTGTCCTCCAGCGAGCAGCCGGCGTCCATGTCGGGCAGCACGACGGTTTTGTCCGGCGACAGGATCTTGGCCGTCTCCGCCATGAAGCGCACGCCGCAGAACGCGATCACATCGGCGTCCGTGTTCGCCGCCTTGCGCGACAGGTCCAGGCTGTCGCCCACGAAGTCGGCCAGGTCCTGCAACTCCGGCCGTTGGTAATAATGCGCCAGGATGACGGCGTTGCGCTCCCGCTTCAGGCGGACGATCTCGTCAAGCAGGTCGGTGCCGGCGAAGGGCACGGCGGGTTGGGCGGTCATCGGGCGGGCTCCAGGATCCAGTTGTCACCCATGTGGCGCACGAGCCCGCGCCGCTCAAGGTCGCGCAGGTGGGCGAGCACCGACAGCTGCGCGGCCGGCACCAGCCGCTCGTCCAGCCCCTTGTACATGGCCGCGACCATCGGCGGGACGGCGAGCGGGCCGCCATCCAGCGTGCGGAGGAGCTGGCGCTCGCGCTGGCGACGGTGGCCGATCATGCCGCGAATCAAGCGCTGGGGGTCGGCGACGGCGGGGCCGTGGCCGGGCCAATAGGTGGCTTCCGTCCGCTCCGTCAGCGTGGCCAGGCTGGCCATGTAGTCGCCCATGTCGCCGTCGGGCGGGATGACGACGCTCGTCGACCAAGCCATGACATGGTCGCCGGAGAACAGCGCGTCGCCTTCCCCCCACGCGAAGCACAGGTGGTTGGACGTGTGGCCCGGCGTGGCGACCGCCTCCAGGGTCCAGTCATCGCACTCGACCCGCTCGCCGTCCGCCAGCACCCGGTCGGGCGAGTGGTCGGCGTCGAAGGCGGCGTCGACCCCGCCGTCGAGTGCGGGCGGGTTGAGCGCGGCGGCTCCGACGATCGGCGCGCCGGTCCGCTCCGCCAAGGGGCGCGCGGCGGAGGAGTGGTCGCGGTGGTTGTGGGTGACGACGATCGCCTCGACCGGCCGCCCGCCGATCGCCCGCTCCAGCGCCGCCAGATGCGCGGGCTCGGCCGGGCCGGGGTCGATCACCGCCACCGACCGCTCGCCGAGCACGTAGCTCATCGTGCCGGTGAAGGTGAAGGGCGACGGGTTGGGGGCCAGCACCCGCAACAGGCCGGGTGCGACCGCGTCCGCCATCCCGGTCATCGGGTCGAGCGACCCGGTCACGGCACCGTGCTCCCGCGCCGCCTAAGTTGACAAAGTTGACTACTTTGCGGCGAAATCGACGGACGGGCCGACACCCGTTTTGCCAACCCGCCGCCGGTCAGATCCAAGCCGCCCGTCAGATCGAGGCGACGAACCGGGTTGGCACAATATGAGTGAAGAAGCAAGCGCCCCTCAGCCCGCGACGATACCCTTGTCGGCCATCAGCTGCTTCAACTCGCCCGCCTCGTACATCTCCATCATGATGTCCGACCCGCCGACGAACTCGCCCGCGACATAGAGCTGCGGAATGGTGGGCCAGTCGGAGTAGCTCTTGATGCCCTGCCGGACGCCCTGATCCTGCAGCACGTCGACCGAGTGGAAGTCCTCCACCCCCAGGTGCTCCAGGATCGCGATGGCGCGCGATGAGAAGCCGCATTGGGGAAACAGGGGCGTGCCCTTCATGAACAGCACCACCGGGTGCGCCTTCACGGTCTCGTCGATGCGGGCGGTGGCGTCGGGTTGAGTGGCCATGGTATCAATCCTTGGTAAATGTCTGAAGTTGAAGGGCGTGCAAGGTGGTGCCCATGTCGGTGCCGAGCGCCGAATAGACCGCTTTGTGCTGCTGCACCCGGTTGAGGTCGTTGAAGGCCGAACTCGTCACCTTGGCCGCCCAATGATCGCCGTCGCCCGCCAGATCGGTCATCTCGACGTCCGCGTCGGGGAAGCGTTCGGTGATCCGCCGCACGATCTCGTCCTGGTCCATCGCCATCGGCTCAGGCCCCGCCGGTCGCGGGCGGACCGTCCATGAACTGCCGCCGCGCCTCGACCAGCATGGCCTCGAGCCGCGCGCGCAGCTCGTCGGCGGGCACGCTCTTGTCGGCCGCCGTCAGATCGGCCGCGACCTTGCGCAGCACGTCCTCGTCGCCGGCTTCCTCGAAATCGGCCTGCACGACCGACACCGCGTAGGCGTCGGACTCGGCCGCCGTCAGGCCCATGCGCTCGGCCGCCCACGCGCCGAACAGCCGGTTGCGGCGCGCGGTCACGCGAAAGTGGGTGTCCTCGTCGTGCGCGAATTTGGCCTCGAAGCCGCGCTCCCGGTCGTTCATCGTCGTCATTGCGCCACACTCCCCTGATCCGGTCGGGCCTGCCGAGCCCTTGACGTAGGGTCACGGCCGGACGCCCGCAAGCGTCGCCAGTCAGCCACCGACGGTCACGACCAGCTTGCCGATCGACGAGCGGTCGCCCAGCGCCGCGATCGCCTCGCCACCGCGCGCCAGCGGATAGGTGGCGGTCACCTTGGGCGCGATCGTGCCGGCCTCCCACCACTCCACCAGCCGGGCCACGTTGGCGCGGTTGGTGTCCGGCGAGCGCGCCGCGAACGCGCCCCAGAACACGCCGCGCACGTCGCAGCTCTTGAGAAGCGTGAGGTTCAGCGGCAGCTTCGGGATACCGGCCGCGAAACCGATCACGAGGTAACGCCCCTCCCACGCGATCGAGCGCAGCGCGGGCTCGCAATAGTCGCCGCCGACCGCGTCATAGACCACGTCCGCGCCGCCCGGCCCGACCGCCGCCTTGATGGCGTTCGACAACGCCTTCTGCGCGTCGCGGTCGAGCGGGCCGGGGCCATAGACCAGCACGTCGTCCGCGCCGGCGTCGCGCACGACCGCCGCCTTCTCCTCGGTCGACACCGCACCGATCACGCGCGCGCCCATCACCTTGCCCAGCTCGACGGCGGCCAGTCCGACGCCGCCCGACGCGCCGAGCACGAGCAGTGTCTCGCCCGCCTTCAACTCGCCGCGATCCTGAAGCGCGTGGATGGTGGTGGCGTAGGTGAGGAGCAGCGCCGAGGCCTCCTCGAACGACCGGCCCTCGGGCAGGCGAAAGGCGCTGGCGGCGGGCACCGCGACCCGCTCCGCCATGCCGCCATGGCCGGTCACCGCCATTGCCCGGTCGCCGAGCGACCAGCCGGTGACGCCCTCGCCCACCAACGCGACCGTGCCGGCGACCTCGCCGCCGGGCGCGAAGGGGCGCGGCGGCTTGAACTGATAGCGATCCTCGATGATCAGCACGTCGGGGTAGTTCACCGCCGCGGCGGCGACGTCGATCACGATCTCGCCCGGTCCGGCGGTCGGCTCCGGCAGCTCGCCGATCGACAGGGTGTCGGGGCCGCCGCGGGCGGTGGAGAGCAGCGCCTTCATCGGGCCGCCATCGGGTTGCGCAAACGGGTCATGCGGGTCTCCTGTTCGGCCCCGACCTTGGCAGGGCCGGGAGCGGACGGTCAACCGGGCGACTGGCCATCGCGTGCGCGCGGTCCTATCTTGGCGAGATGGCCAGCGCCGCCCTCCCCTCCTCCGTTCCGCGCGAGCGTCAGGCCGTCGTCGGGCTGACGCTGGCGACGCTGGTAATCGGTGGCTGGGTGGCGCTGCACGCGCTGACGTTGTTCGTGTGGCGGCCGAGCGGGGCGGAGTGGCTGTTGGCCGTGCCGCTCGTGGCGTTGCAGAGCTGGCTGTCGGTCGGGCTGTTCATCGTGGCGCACGACGCCATGCACGGCTCGCTGGCACCCGGACGCGCCGGCGTGAACCGCACCGTGGGGCGCGTGGCGCTGACGCTCTACGCCGGCTTCTCCTACGACCGGCTGACGAGCGCCCATTGGCAGCATCACAAGGCCCCCGGCAGCTCGGCCGACCCCGACTTCTGCGCCGACCACCCGACGTCGTTCGCGCGCTGGTACTGGGCGTTCCTGACCCGCTATTTCGGCTGGCCGTCGTTCCTGTTCATCAGCGGCGTGTCGGCGCTGCTGCTGTTGGCCGGCGTGCCGCTCGGCAACCTGTTGCTGCTCTATGCGCTGCCCGCAATCCTGAGCTCGGTGCAGCTGTTCGCCTTTGGCACCTTTTTGCCGCACCGTCACGACGATGCGGGCTTTGCGGACCGGCACAACAGTCGGACGAACGACTGGGGCACGCTCGCAAGTCTCGCCAGCTGTTACCATTTCGGCTATCACCATGAACATCATTTGAGCCCGCACGTGCCCTGGTGGCGGCTGCCGGCGCGGCGTCGCGAAGCCTTGGCGGAGGTGTCGCGATGAGCGTGTGGGCCATCCTGGCGATCGTCGTCGGCTCGGCGGCGGCGATGGAGGTCGTCGCCTGGGCGGCCCACCGCTACATCATGCACGGCCCCGCCTGGGCCTGGCACCGCGACCACCACGAGCCGCACGACAACGCCCTGGAGAAGAACGACCTGTTCGCCATCGTCGGCACGGTGGCCGCACTGGCGCTGTTCACGGCCGGCTGGTGGTGGGAGCCGCTGTGGTGGGGCGCGGTCGGCGTCACCGTCTATGGCGCGATCTACACCCTGATCCACGACGGCCTCGTCCACCAGCGTTTCTGGAACTGGAGCCCGCGCAAGGGCTACGCCAAGCGCCTGGTCCAGGCCCACCGGCTGCACCATGCGACCGTAGGCAGGGAGGGCGGCGTGTCCTTCGGCTTCGTGTGGGCCCGCGACCCGGCGACGCTGAAGGCGGACCTGAAGAAGCAGGTGGCGGGTGGCCGGGCTGTGGTGCGGGAAAGCCGGGAGCGGGTTTAAGGGCTTGACGGCGGATGGCGACCAATCGACGTCACTAACAGTACCTTGCCTAAATCCAAATGCTGCCGCGGCAGCTCGCTAGCGCGCTAAAACCCTTGGGCTGCTAAAGTTCTCGCCAGCGACCGCAAGTCCGCTTCGGCAGTAGGATTGCTAATCCCGACCGGATAGTCGGCCGTCCGGTGTCGCTCCGCAATTTGCATCAGTGGCTCAATCGCGTTCATACGCTGTTCTTCCGTCGGTGACCAACTCATAAGATCGTCAATTTCAAAACCGCTTCAAGTTCCATTGACGTGGTGGAGGATCGCTTGAGACGCGAGCATGGGATTACGCTTCATGCAGCCATGCTAACTTGCTCGACGGCCGATTTCCATACCTTCTACCTAACAGCAGACGGGGTGCAAACCACGTTAGGAGCTGGCAGAAGCATAGCTGAGCCCGCCGACGCCTCCTTCCCATCCCCTCACCTGCGATGGCGATCTCTTGACGCTCACGAGATATACGTCGCCGTCGTCCTCTCCCGCACCTCCGCCGCGGTCACCCCCGGCGCCAGCTCCTCCAGCCGAAAGCGGCTCGCATGATCCGGGCGGCGGAAGACGGCCAGGTCGGTGACGATCATGTCGACCACGTTGCGGCCGGTGAGCGGGAGTGTGCAGGCCGGGATGAACTTGGGT
>JAABUN010005318.1_pt1 | contig 16139 bp, 16 predicted proteins | sample 5559311 | NCBI WGS metagenome assembly JAABUN01 (sample SAMN10711877, study PRJNA513370) | rock metagenome | isolation source: Antarctica rocks | place: Antarctica: Victoria Land, Siegfried Peak sud
TGGCTTGTGGGATGAGTTGTCACTCGCAATACCTTGAGAAATCGGTAAAAACGAACAACGAAGCCGGATTATTGTGGCTTGATGTCACTTCACCCGAAATAAGTTGACACAACCCCGTGAAGCACATGTCCCATAGGGCCTCCTGTAAGGGTAAATCTGTATGACCTACACCATCACACGCTGGGACAAACCACCTAGGGTGCAAGTGTAGACTAGGAAATGATTTGGTTGTGTTCGTTGTATCGCAGGTAGTAGAGCAAGCAAAAGGGTTGATAAATGCTTTGAAGAAGCTACAGCGGTCCGTAAGTATAAATGACGTTGCTAAAGAAGCGGGGGTTTCAAACGCAAGTGTGTCTCGCGTTTTGAGCAAGCACCCTAGTGTGACTGAGGAGATGCGAGCCCGCGTCCAAGAGGCTGTCAGGACGCTTGGATACCGGAAAGACCACACCGCACAGAGGCTCAGAGCGCAAACTGCGAGCAACGTTATCGGTCTTATCACGCGAAGCATCCAAGATCCTCACTTTTCGGCCATAACGCAGGCTGTCAGTGATTATGCGTTTGAGCACCAGCTGACCGTGATTCTTTGCAACACGAATATCAGAGAGCAGAAAGAACATCATTTTCTTGAGCTCATGGAGTCGGAGCGAGCCGCAGGTCTGCTTATCAGCCCCAAAAACAGTATGAGGGATTTTGAAGCCTTAGAGAGACTACGCGGTGGTGGAACCGCCATCGTGCTCTTCGACAGTGGCATCGACCAGGACAACTTCGACCTTGTGCAAACGGACAACATCGGAGGCGCTTATAGTGGGGTTCGCCACTTGATCGATACGGGGCGGCGGCAGGTCGGCATTGTCACCGGGTTCATGGAACTGAGTTCGGCCAAACAGCGTCTTGAAGGCTACACCTTGGCGCTCTCCGAGAACAACCTGGACCACGGCAAATACGTCCGCTACGGTGACTATTCGGAAGCGTCCGGTTATATTGAAACCGTTGCTTTGCTCAAACTTCGTCCAGAAATTGACAGCCTATTTATCTCAAACCATGAGATGACCCTCGGTGCCCTGAAAGCTTTGAGCGAAGCGGGCAAGGCAATCCCAACCGACGTTGCTCTCGTAAGCTTCGACGACCTGTCCTGGTTCGAGCGGGTGACACCCAGCTTGACCGCTGTGCGTCAACCCTCTTACGCTATCGGGCACAAAGCTGTCGAGTGCCTGATAAAACGCATGGCGTCACCCGACCTGCCTCGCCAAAAGTTGGTTCTGCCCACCCAACTTATCGTCCGCAGCTCGAGCGCTACCGATTAAAAGTTCACTAGGCGCTGTTCAACGTGAGGCCTCCGTCTACCGTCAGGCATTGTCCCGTCATATAAGCCGCAGCGTCCATCGTCAAAAATGCAATAACAGCAGCAACCTCGTGTACTTCAGCAATCCTACCCAAAGGAGTCCTGTCGGCAACATGCGCCCTGAAGTCGGCCTCGGCTAAAGCGCGGCGGGTCAAATCCGTTTCTACGAGCCAGGGCGCGACAGCGTTGACGCGCACCCCAGCGGATGCCCACGCCACCGCCAGGTAACGTGTTAGGTGAAGCACAGTCGCTTTGGTAATGGCGTAAAGAGCGCTCGTCGAGACATAGGTTTGCCCCGCTACAGAGGCGTTGTTAACCACACACCCAGGATTGCCACTTGCCAGCATTTCGTAGCACAAGCGGCACATCTCGGCCGCTGATACCACATTCAAGTCAAATACCTTTTGATAGTCTTCGGTCCGGTACTCCTGGAATGACTTACGTACGTCCCCACCGACATTGTTTACGAGGACGTCTAAACCACCCCCGTGCTCTTCCAAGGTTTGGACGACGTAATCGCGCCCCTCTACGCTGCTGATGTCGGCTTGCAAAGCTGAAACAATAAATCCTTGAAGTCGCCAGGTAGCTACGGCCTTTTCTAGACGCTCACCTTGCCTGGCCACAATAACCACCTCGGCACCACGTTCAAGCAAGTGTTCCGCTACGGCCTTACCGATGCCACTAGAGCCGCCCGTCACCAGGGCTTTTCTACCGTCAAGTCGCCACAATGCCTCGTTCATAAACCGCCCTCAAACCTTTTTGTATCACGGGACTCAAGATGTGCTCTAACCTCTTCCGCATGGGGAAACGACGTCTGTGTACCCCGCTTTTGGACTGAGAGGGTAGCGACGGTAGTGGCACGTTCAGTTGCTTCAGACAGCGCGTAACCGGTTCCCAAGTAGAAAGCCAGGCTACCAACAAACGCGTCGCCCGCACCCGTCGTGTCCACCACCTTGACGCGTTCAGCGCCGAAGTGCGACACCTGTTCGTCAAGCACGAGCGCACCCTGTTCCCCGAGCGTGACCACTACACGCTTTGGCCCCCGAGCTTGAAGGGTGCGGGCTGCTGTTTCAGCCTCAGCAGGGTTCGGGACGGGCAACGAGGTGAGGCTAGCCGCTTCAACCTCATTGGGAACAATCAGATCGGTGAGATGCCACAGCTTATCCAGCAGCGGTGCAGCAGGCGCGGGGTCAAGCAGGGTTAAGACACCATATGACCGTGCTATCTCGAAGGTAACCAAGGTCGTCATGACAGGGATCTCAAGTTGCCCGATGACCGCATCGGCTTGGGCGATCACTTTCTCGGCAGAGCGAACGTCCTCATCGGAAAGCGCGCTGTTCGCACCGGGTACGACGATAATCAGTTTTGTCCTGTGTTCTCGTTGACGGTAATAGGGGCAACGCCGGATGGCAGTTCGTCGTCGAAGGTTACGAAAGTCGTGTCTATGTTCTGATCTTTGTAATTCTGAAACGTCTGGTCACCAAAGACGTCGCGCCCTAGTTTAAAGTTAACGCTGACGCGCGCCCCCAAACGAGCCGCCATAACTGCCTGGTTCGAGCCTTTACCCCCAAAACCAGTTTTGAAATCGCTACCAACGAGGGTTTTGCCGACAGTAGCCAATCGCGGGACGTGGGTAATCAGGTCCACCATCGAACTGCCGACCATAACGATTGCCGGGGTCTTTTGCATTGTTAGGTCCGCCTAGCGACGGGGCACGACAAGGTGCTCTTCCGTGTAGATGTGAATCCGCTGCTCACAAAAGTCGTCGGCGTCCGCACCAGCCGCTTTGCCGATCTCGCTAGCGAAGGCTGCCTCCATCGCCTCGAGGCTTTCCCACCAGAGCTCGGCGGTACCGTCGAAGTGCGCTTCAGCGCCCTCTTGTTCTTCTCTCACTATGTTGACGCGGTATTCTAGGAGCCCCGGCATCTGCGCCGAAAGTTTGACGTGCTCCTCCAGCCACCGCTTGGCAAAAGTTTCCTTGCTTAGCTCGGATTTGCGCTTAAGTAGGGCAATAAGTTTTACCATTACTGAGCTCTCCTTAATCGAACTTAAGCTGTACGAGCTGGTGACCGTGCAGCTCGGGTAGCACGAAGTAGACAGTCGAAGCGGTTTTTTCAAATGCCAGCAGCGCACCTTCGGGCACAGTTCTAACCTCTCTCACAGGTTGGTCGACCTGCACCCATACACCGACATTAAACAGGGGGATAACGTCGTCGATCACCTCCAAGTGCGGACTTTTCCGGGTCGGAATGTAGTGTAGTAGGTGTATAACCCAGGAATCCGCGTCGGGAGTTGCGAGCTCCGTCAGGTGAACTTGCAACGTGCTTGGGCCATCGTGACGAACAAGCGGCCGGAGTAGACGGCGAATTGCCGCCAGTACGAGCTCCTGACACCAAGCTGGGCTATGGCTCGCGTACAGTTCGAAGACGGGGTGGGAGAAGTAGATTGTGTTGCGGCTTTGTACGATGGCGGGGCCACCGACCTCACCGCTCGAGGGCGCGTGAAGGTGAGAGTGAAAATGTGCGTAACTGCGGTTGAAATACGGGAAATACGTGTCGGCTAATACTTGGGTGTCTGGACCTGCCGTTACGGCTAGCCCGCCGCGGTACATAACGTACTCCGTATCAACCAGATCAGTTTCAAAAAGGTTCCTAGTCCTTACAAAATCTGGGCTGTAAGGTGCGTCGCCCGCAAAGGTTACGCCAAGGTCGAGGACAAACTTGTCCTCGTTTAATCCTGATTTATACGAAGAGACCAGTGAACCTCCATCAGACACGAAGCTCTCGAGCTTTTTGGCCAAAACTGTGTCTACGCCGATGTCATCTGGTAAGATAACGAGTTTGTACAGGTTCAAGTCGTCCTGACCATCGACGAAGTCGAACTGATGCGACCCTACCTGCAGGATGTGAAGGGCACCTCTAGCCGAGGGGGATAGGAGGTCGCCTGGTTCCGGATCCGTTAACACCACCGCGATCTCCGTCACCCGCTGTGCCCCCCGGCACCACGGCTCCTTTGCCTTGACTTGAGCGTAGACGCTACCAATAAGATCATAGGTTGCCTTACACACCGCGCCCGACGGGTGGAGCTGGTCGCCTACGCTACAACCAGCACCGAGTGCGAGCATCTGCATGCACTCATACTCCAGGGCTGCCTTACTCTTGAACGAGTGCAAGTCGCCCCAGCCGGTATGGAATTTTGCTGTCATCCCAAACCACGGTTTACCGAGGGTACGGACGTAGCGTCCCGTAATGGGAAGGTGATCGTAGCCCCAGACGTCGCCAGGAAGCGATTCTACCTCTAGATGCGTGTAAGACCGCAGCGAGGAGCGGACACTCGGGTCAACGTGACCGTTGTTGTAGAAGATGCTCGCCTCGGGTGCGCGTGACCGAATGAGCTCTGAAAACTCTAGCTTAAACGCGTCGACAACTTGCTGACCAAAGGCGAGCCTTTGCTGCCTGTCCGTGGGGTCTAGACCGACTCCCTCCATCTGCTCGCGCGTCCACACCGACGCGTCGTCCAGGAGCATTACTCCGTCAAACCAGAAACCGTCAACTGGAAAGAGGTCCAAGATCTCTTCGACCTGAGCTTTCATAAAACCTCGAAAAGGTGAGTTTAAACATAAACTGCGCCTAAAGCCAGCCTCAAAAGGTCCCTGGCCCTGTGTCAAGCCGTTCCCGACGCACCCTTGCGTTGTTTGTGACAGCCACTCAGGATAGTTCATGGCAGTGTAATAATCGTACTGAACTGCTAAATAGATGACCGTTCTAATCCCTTCACGGTGGCAGGCCTGAACCTGCTCTTGAAGGAGGTTCCGTTTCAAGCGAGGGTGTTTGCGCTCGGGGAAACGGGCTGAGTCGTAGTAGAGCCAGCCGTGCCAGCAGCGGGCAAACAGGTTGACGCTTTCGACCTCAGCACGCCGTAAAGCCCGAACAAACGCCTCAGCCGAAAAAGCTTCCCCCACGCCAGCAATATGCTCGCTCGTGTGAAAGTCGAGGTGCAGATGTCTTAAAGGATAAGAGGTCACGCTGCCCACTCCATAGCAGCGGGTAAGGGGAACTGAGAACTTATATCGACTCGTGCCCCCGTATTTGCTGCTCGGTCTATTGCATTCAAGACGTCGACCACATGAGCGGCGTGCTCGGCATTTAAGCGGGAGGGTCTATTGTCGAGGATAGATTGAGCAAATTCGCGCACGCCGAGCCCCCACTCGAGCGCGTCGGCAGGATCGCGGACAAGTGGGAGGGGGGTGTAAGGCTTGTCGTAATCTGAAACCATTACCGCCGCGTCGGGTTGGAGCCAGTCTGAGAGGAAAAGCGAGCCGTCGTCACCGTGCAACTCTAGGCCTACCTGATTGCTTTTGATAGGCACGTAGAAGTTCGCGCTGAGGCGTGCCGACACATCGTCGGCAAAGGTAATCAGGGCAACAATGAAATTGGGGGTCATGATCTCGAAAGACGACCCCCCTAGCGTCGTCCGTTGCGGGAGGACGACCGACGCAGACGCGGTGACAGAATGCGCCGGCCCGAACAGAGCCGTAAGCAACGTTAGCGGGTAGACCCCGACATCCCACAGGGGTCCAACCTCGTAAAAGGAGTACGGTTCGGGGTGCCAGGTTTCTATACGCCCCCAGTTCATCTCAGCGTAGGCAACGCGCAGCTTTCCCACCCGCTGATCTCTCACCTGTTTTAACAAGGTTTGTTGCGCCTCGTTCAAAAAGGTAAAAGGGGAGCAGGCAAGCCTCACGCCCTGCCGCTGGGCGAGCGCGACGAGGGTGTGTGCTTCGCGGGGTTTAAGCGCCAAGGGCTTCTCGCTATACACGTGACGTCGTGCCGTGAGACACTGCTTCGTCAACTCAAAATGGACGCGATGAGTCGTTAGGTTGACGACCAGTTCGACCCTCACATCGTCGAGAAGCGCTTCTAGAGTCGGATAGTGCGTGACACCGTGATGAGTTGCCAAGTCTCGAGCTTTGGCGGCGTCCACGTCCGTGACACCGACGAGGGTCGTTTCGGGGTAGCGCGCAAGTGTATTGGCGTAGTGCTGGGCGATGTTCCCAGCTCCGACCAGGGCTAGCTTGACGTTAGGCACTCGTCCTCCTTTGGGTTCACTTGATCGAGCCCGCCGTGATGCTAGCGATGATCTGCTCCTGGGCAAACAAGTAAAAGAGCAGTAAAGGAACTGTTGCCAAGGTGATTCCGGCGAACATCTGGTCGTACTGTAAGGTAGCGAAACCCTTGACAAGTGACACGACGCCTAAGGGAAGCGTGTAGGCTTCACTGTTGCCAGCTAAGAACGTTGAGGCGAACAGGTATTCGTTCCAAACATTGACCAGCGCAAGAATACTAATGGTTGCGACGGCCGGACGCGAGAGCGGGAGCATGATAGCCCAAAAGAGTTTGGCGGTCGAACAACCGTCCAAGTAAGCCGCCTCTTCTATCTCGCGCGGAATCTGCCCGAAAAAGTCTTTCATGATATAAATCGAAACAGGAAGGTTAAAGGCGATATAAGGGAACAGCAGCGCGACAAGGTTGTTGAGCCATCCTAGATCACGCAGCAGCGTGTAGAGGGGAATAAGAGTAACATGCACTGGGATCATAGTGCCGGCCAAAAACGTATAGAAGAGCGCCTGTGAGCCTCTAAAAGGAAGCCTGGCGAAGACAAACGAAATCATAGTGGTGCTCAGCACTAGAACAGGCACGACCAGCGCCGATATAAGCATTGAGTTGCCGTAGAAACTCAAAAAATTCGTGTTCGAGAGCACCTTGACATAATTGTCGAGCCTCAGCCCTGTTGGCAGACCCCAGATATTTTGCAAGATCTCTTGGGTCGGCCTGAACGAATTGGTTATCATAAAGAAGAGGGGATAGCCAAAAATAACCACGAACAAAAACGCGAGCAGGTAGCGCCACCATAAGGAAGCGTGCAGCTTGAGCGCGGAGGTCACGCTAGGGCGCTTTCCTGGCGCGCTCGGGTAGCTCGGATAAAAACAACAGCCAGCAAAAAGGCTATAAAAAACATTAAAACGGCAACCGCGCTTCCATATCCCCAATATTGAGACCGGAAAGCCTGCTTGTACATGTAGGTAGCGAGAACCTCGCTCGCGCTACCGGGCCCACCTTCGGTCATAACCCAAACAAGGTCAAAAAACCGCAGTGAGCCGACAATGACAAGTACTGTTACCGTACGGAGCATCGGACGCAGCAGGGGTAGGGTGATGTTTCTTGTCAGTTGCCAGCTGCTCGCGCCATCGATACGTGCCGCCTCATAGAGATTGGCCGGGATACCATTGATCGCCGCAATAAAGATCACCATGTAAAAGCCCGCGTACCGCCAAGTCGTGACGATCAAGACCGCCACAATGGCCATATTTGGGTCACCCAACCACGTTTGAGAAAACTGTCCGATCCCGAGCACTCTTAGCAAGCTATTAATAAGGCCAAAGCTCGGGTTGTAGATCCAGGCCCAAAGGACCGCGATAATCACCTCAGACATCATCATGGGAGCAAAGTAGATCATCCTAAAGAAGTTTGTTCCCTTAAGCTTGCCGGTTACCAAGATGGCGAGCCCGAGCCCGAGCGGGAGCTGCGTCAACAACGACCAGACGATGACCAAGACGTTGTTCCCCAGCGCCTTCCAGATGACGGGGTCGCTGACGAGTTTTTGGTAATTATCAAGACCTACAAAATCTGTCAGCGGCGTTAACCCGTTCCAGCGGAAAAAGCTATACACGAGGGATTGCGAAATTGGCCAAAGAACGAAAACACCGTAAATAGCAGCTCCCGGCAGCAGGAATAACAGAGCTGTGCGGGTGCGCTCACGTGTCATCGCATCGAGGGCTCGGCTGACATGGTTACTCTTTGACCGCTCCGATGAGGTCGGTGGCCACCGTCTCCATACGAGCAGCCGCCTCTTCCGGAGTAATTGACAGCCCGAAGAGCTCCTGAGTCGTGTCTATATGTGCTTCGATGAGTGCGGGCGGAAGGTACTGGTCATAATAGAGTTGGACGAACGAAGCGTCTTCCAGGAGCTGCGCGATCTCTCGTTTGACCGGGCTCTCGATTCGGTCAAGGTAGCCTGTGAGCGCAGGGATTAAGTTAGCCTCGAGCAACCTATTCAAGAAGTAGTCCGAGGTAACAAGCTCGATAAGCGCCGCTTCAGTGCCCTCAGGGGCGTTCGCCGCGACGGCGAACGCCTGTCCGGGTCCACCGATCAGGTCTGAGGCCGTGCCTGGTGCATCTTCGAACGTAGGAAAAGACGCGATCTCGATTTTTTTTTCGATAGCCGGGTTGGCTTGGGTCAAGCCCACCAAGTCCCAGTCACCACTGAGCCGCATCGCAGCTACCTCCGTGGCGAACAAGAGCTGGGCGTCCGTGTCGCTCGTGCCGTTGAAACCAGACTGGAAACAGTTGGCCTCGACCGCCTCTTGTAAGCGTTTGCCTGCCTCAATGTAGACCTCCTCGTCGAACGACGCCGTACGGTTCAAACTCTCTTGAACCGCATCGGTGCCCCCGAGCCGGGTGATGATGTAGGAGATCATGTGTCCGCCCGGCCAGCCTGCGGCGTTACCTAGAGCCACTGGAACAATGCCCTGTTCATTGAACGCTCTACAAGCCTGAATAAAGTCGTTCCAGGTGTCGGGTCTAGCAACTCCGTACTCTTCAAAAAGATCAGCATTAAGCCATAACACGATGATTGACTGAGAAAGGGGAATGGCGTAGCGTTCCCCGTCAAAAGTTGCTGCTCTTAGCGTCAGTGGGTTAAACCGCTCGTCAGACTCTAGCTGAGTAACAGCCCGCACCTTATTCGCGTTAATCAAAGATTCCAGGCGTCCCCCGCCCCATGTCTGGAAAGCATCAGGCAGATCGTCTGCGGAAGCGGCGACGGGGATTTGTGTAAAGAGGGCGTCAACCTGTATCGCTTGGGCATCGATAGTGAAAGAATTATTTTCCTCGTTAAAGTCTTCGATCGAAGGGGGTAGTACTTCGGCGTACGAGTCACCCGGTACCGCTATATGCCACATGCTTATAGTGGTTGGCTCTTGTGCAAGAGCAAAACTCATGATGAAAAGAAGAAACCCGCTTAAAGTCATACGTTCGGCAAGCTTCACAACTGACCTCCTAAGTCAAGCTAATCTATGTGTGCATAACCTGAAATCACTACTTAACGTGTGCTTAGAGCTAATGTATACGTATACACGAGCGTTTGTCAAGGTATGGGTCTCATAGTACGAATTTCTATCGAGCCAAAAAGAGCGTCTGATGAACCAAATGGGTTTACGAGGTCTGAAACAGCTTTACAAGTAAGAATAGGACGGAACAACGCGATATCGAGCGGCCTCACAGGCTTTTCTTGGGGTTACAAGGGCTGCGTCTGTATAACAAGCTGAGGGGGTTGTGTCAACTTATTTCGGGTGAAGTGACATCAAGCCACAATAATCCGGCTTCGTTGTTCGTTTTTACCGATTTCTCAAGGTATTGCGAGTGACAACTCATCCCACAAGCCAAAGCTGCGGGTTAGGTTGCGACGGCGCAGCTGTGAGGGCGTCTGGGTGCGGGTGTGACGGAACAGGTTCGAGACCTCGGCGTGGGTAAAGAGAAAGCGTTGGGTGCGCAGTGCTGTTCTGAACCCTCGTTGCTGGCGTTCCTGCTCTCGCGTGGGCCGGTGTGACTGCTCAATCAGGTTGTTCTGGCGCTCGGCAGCTGAAACACATACATGGTCGCTTACACTCAGCTCAGGGATCTCCCGAAGTGCGGCACCATAGCTTCTGAGTCCATAAAGCCAAGCGCTTCCCGAAGTTCGACTTCGGTGCCCGCGAGCTGCACTGGCACCTGCTGGTTGCGGTGCCGTTTACTACTTGGGTCGAGCAAGCGTCTTTCCAAGGTGGCTTCGCCCAGTACAGGAGCAGCCTCTACGGCTTTAGCAAGGTTGGTGTTCTTGCCTCCTTGTTTGCACTTTCGCTTGACGTGCTGTACCCGGACGACAAAGCTAGAACCTGCCTCGTGAAGGTGTCTCATCAGTTTTAGGTCGTCTCCAGCGCGGTCGATGACCCATAGCAGGCGACCTGCTCCAACCTCTCGTAAGGCGTTCGTAACCTTATCCATTGCCCGCTTGTACTCGACGCCTACGCTCTCGAAACCGGGTGCAGTGGCTGAAAAACTGTGGTGATAGAGAATCGCGCGCTGACCGCTCGCGCCGATACCCAAGACGTTAAGGGTCCGAAAGCCTGGAATTAGCTCTCCGTCCAGACTTCTGACCGTGTCCAGGTGCTCCATGCTGGTGGCAAACGGCTTTCTCAAGTCCGACTCGTCCAGTATCAGCAGCACTTCATCTTCCCAGGCCAGCTTCTTAGCACCCTCATGGGTCAACCGCTCTGTCAGCGCTTCCGCAGATAAAGGCGCTCGCCGATTATCTCCATGCACCAGCCGTCTGACCCGCCTCTCGGCATGCTTCCCTGGTAACAAGCTGCTGGCGTTGGCAATTTTGTTCAGGTGCAGGCTTTGACTCCCTAATATTCCCTGGAGGGTTCCTACAAAACCATCAAATAGCCTCTGGTCACCGAAGTAAGTCGCGGTAGCTGCTAGCGTATGTCGTCAGCTTTGAGGTGCTTGTTTGCATAGCCCTCTGTTTATACAGACTTTTGTCCGGTCAACAGCGCATAACCTTGACGCATAGCGCATACGGCGGTGATATAGAGATACATACGCTCTCAAGCAGCGCGTTTTTTCTTTGCCCTCACCTATACGTCGTAACTTTACACGCGACCCCCGACAGGCTTTTAACAGTTGCCGTCCTCAGTCGGAACACCTTATGAGACGGTTTGGTTATAGGAAGAACGCCGCGCTTAAGGCGTGAGCAAGATTTTCCCGCTTGTCATTCGCTCCTGGTAACCCCGTATACCCTCCACAGCCTCCTCGAGCGGGACGCGTGAGCGCACCCTAGTCTGTAAATCCGTCCCCAGCGCCCGCTGCACCTGCAAGGCCCGGTACAGCAGACCAGGAAGGCTCAAGCTACCTAGGTAGCTTGACAACCAAAATCCCTCGACGCGCTGATCTCTAAAGATAAGCTCCCCCGGAGACAGCTTGACCTCCTGCTCGGACAGCGCTCCGTAGACGACAACCTTGCTTTTCGGGGGCATGGCCCGTAGAAGTCGGGCCGGGGTGTCCCCGGCGACCGCATCAAACGCGAGCGTCGCCGTGAGGTCGTTGCAGTGACGCGCTAGCGCCTCGTCAAAGTCCGGCGCGGAGCTGTCTAATACCACCGCCGCCCCCAGTGCCCGCAGCGTATGAACCTGCTCGGTCCTCCTGACAACGTGAATCATGGGCAGTTCCGCGCGCACGGCGAGCCGCAGCACCATCTGACCCAGGGCGCTAGCCGCGGCTGTCTGCACCACCGCGCGGTGCCGCCCCCGCCCGGCTTGCTCGACCAGCGCCCAGGCGGTAAAGGGATTGACCAGCAGCGAGGCCCCTTGCTCGAACGACACGCGCGGCAACAGCGGAATACAGCTCATCGCCTCGACCAGGACATACTCGGCCCAGGTGCCGTCTCCACCGCCTTGCACCCCGCACGCGACTCGTCTACCGACCAGCCAGCGCGGATAGCGTCCGTTACCGGCGACCACCCTACCGCTCGCTTCGAAGCCGGGCACGGTGGGAAGCGGCTTGGTAAAACCGTAGCGTCCCCGGATAAACATCAGGTCCGAGGGGTTGACCGCCGCCGCCCCAACCTTGATGAGTACCTGACCCGCTTTAGGTTCGGGCACGGGCTTTTCAACAAGTTTAAGTGCTTTCAGGCCGTCGTAAGCGGAAAGCTCCAGAGCGCGCATCGTGGCAGGAAGGTCCGGCACCCCTTTACTAAACGCGTTTATAAAAAAGGCGATAGCGTCAGAGTCTACAATGGCGGCGTTCAAGCGCTAGGGGTTATCTTGAGACCTGTAATCTACAAAGTCCTAACCTTGATCCTTCTGGAGCGCACCTCTATAAAGCCGCTGTGCTGACCACCGACCTGCTCATCTACCGCTATAACGGCGAGGAGCTCGTACCGACCCGGCTACCGCTTGACAAAAAGACCTTGGCGCTCGCCGCCGAGACCATCGGCATCTTCGGGGTATACGTGGGCAAGAAGCGGCTCGAACTAGTTGAAGAACTCACCGTGCTCGAGGGGGCCGAGACCGACTACCGGGTGAAGCGCGGGCTAGCGCACCTACTCCTCTCGTTCTGTACCTTCGAGACGGTCAGCCCGCTCGAGCCGGTCGCGCTTAGAGGACGGGTCTTTGCGTTGTCAGCTACACGGGCACCGAGCCCGCAAAACGCCGCCGAGACTATGCGAGAGGTCGCCGAAGCGCTGACGCACGAGCTCGGGCACCAGGTCACGACCGAGGGGATTAAAGAAGGGCTCTACGCCGACCTTGCTCAGAATCAAATCCTGACGAGCTTCGAGACGCCGACCGCCGAAGCGCTGCTAAACCGCTACAACCTGGCGCAAGTTCAGGGTGTCTTGTATAGGTCGCTCGAGCTCATCATCACCGCGCACCGCAACGACCCCGGCGAGTACAAGCTGCTGTTTCGTTACCTCAAGCTGTTCGGCCTAATGACCATTATCGAGGGCGACGCCGACCACGGCTATACCATCACCATCGACGGACCTGCGAGCCTTTTTTCCGGTACGACCCGCTATGGCTTAGACGTTGCCAAGTTCTTGCCTGCGCTGCTGCACGTCAGCCGTTGGGAGATGCTCACCAACCTAGCCAGCCGCGAGCTCTACGACGGTCGGCAGACACCCAACCGCTTCACGCTCGAGTCGGGTTGCGGCTTGGTGTCGCACTACAAAAAGGGGGCTGTCTTCGATAGCATTTTAGAGGAATCGTTTGCCGAAAGCTGGGCGAAGGCTAAAACGGATTGGCGGCTCGAGCGTGAGGTCGAGCTGATTCCGGTGCCGGGTAGCGTGATGGTGCCGGACTTTCGGCTCGTCCACCCGGACGGTCGCACCTTTGTGCTCGAGATCGTTGGTTACTGGCGACCCGAGTATCTCAAGAAGAAGTTTAATCAGGTCGCTCGTTCGGGCCGCGATGACATCATCTTGCTCGTGTCAGACCGGCTGAATCTCGAGGGTGCAGGTGTCAAGGTGAGTGAGACACGCGCCAAGGTGGTGTGGTTCAAAGGCAAGATCAACCCGAAGGATGTGCTGGGGGTGCTCGAGCCAGTTTCAGCCTAACTGAATTGTTGGGGAAAGGGCAAAAAAAAGCCGCGCTTCTGTAAGCGCGTTTGATTCCTTATATACCGCCGTATGCAGGGTTCGTCAAGTTTATGCGCGGTTACAGTGCCCATGGAATGCTTAAGCATAGGTTGACTTAGCGCGTCTGTAGCTGTTGACCGCTAGAGGAGCAGTTATAACTTACTTTGTAGATGACTTAGGTAAGACCACGCTGATGTATCTCCCGTCTTTTCGCTCCAACTTTTCGTCGCAAGCGCGAACGGTCCACCCCAAGCCTGCAGGTCTACAGCTTTTAGATGCAGCCGCTCAGCGCTGCGCTGTAGTTCGGTGGGTAGCTATTAATCTATTGGGTTTAGGGAGCTGTAGCTAAGTGCATCGCACTATTGAAATCAGTGTTTCCCCCCAGGTAGACGACTCAACCCTTGCGCGACTTACTGCTGTTGAAGCGGTTATCGGCGTGAGCGTAACGCGTGGTGCTTCGCTAAAGCCACCCGGCGACGTCGTACGAGTTCATACCCTTAACCGTGGCGCGGACGAGGTTTTGCAGATTATCGGGAGTATGGCGGGCGAGCGAAGCTTTTCTATCGCCACCTCAGAAGTCGCCAGCTTTGTCGATCCACACCACCAACACGCGATAGATACAGATATCGACGAAGCCCTGTGGGAAGAGATGGAAACGGGTATGCGTCACCAGGGCCAAGTTACTCAAAACTACCTGATCCTGATGGCGTTAGGCGGTGCGCTGGCTGCGATGGGGCTTATGACAACCGGCGTATCTCAAGCTATCTCCTTTATAGCCGCGCCACTCATCGCGCCCGGGTTCGAGCCGCTTACCAAGGTTGCGCTAGGGTTCACGCTACGCCGGTGGAGCACGGTTCAGCGCGGGCTGGTCTCTTTCTTTGTAGGTTACGCCGTACTGATCGCAGCCGCTGCACTCACCTTTGTAGCACTTCACGCGCTTGGGGCGGTCTCCCCGGCAGCGTTTCTAGGCAATCACGAGGTCGAGAAGATCATCCACCCCGACGCCCTCGACTTCGCCTACTCGACTATCGGCGTGGTCGCAGGCGCGGTGATGTTGGCCTCGTACCGCCGCTCGACGATCGGGGGTGCACTTATCGCACTCGAGATCATCCATGCAGCGGCGATGGTAGGTGCAGCTCTTGGCGTAGGTAGGTGGGACTACCTGCTCGAGGGACTAACCCGGGTGGGTATCGACGCAGGTCTTATCTTGGTACTGAGCTCGCTCGTAATCTGGCTCAAACAGGTTTTTGTCCATAAACGGCAGCCTCTAGCCTAACTGAAGCAAGGGGTTAGGCTAACGCGGCAAGTAGGGAGGGCGGGGGCGAGCGCGACTTAGGGTAACGATTCACACGCCGTTCCGTCCCCCTCACCGTCGAGCCGATGCGGGTCACCCGGCCCCGCCGCTTCGTAAAACGCCTGCGCCTCGGCTTGGCTGCTGAAATCGCCGCAGTCCCTATTCTCGCCGCTGGGGTCAAACGATGAGCTCACCTCGGGGTCGGCCTCGAGGGGCTCCACCGGGATAACCTCCGGCGCAGCGCTCGGCTGGGCATTAACGGCGTAGTGCCCGTCGGCGGTGGCCGTGACGACGACCGTCCCGCTCTGGTCGGTGCGGTAGACGTCCGCGCTGATGCTCTCATAGAGCGCCAGCGTCTCGGGCTCCGGGTGTCCGTAGGAGTTGCCCAGCCCCACCGAAATAACGATAGACTCCGGCCCGAAGGTCGTAACACTCGTCAGATTGTCCCCGTTCGCGCTGCCGTGGTGTGCGGATTTATAGACCTGCACCGGCACCAGCAGCTCCGGCACGTTGGCCTGCCACCAAGCGAACTCAGGCGCTTCCGCGTCGCCTGTCATGGCGGCCCGAAAATCGCCGTAGCTTACGACTATACCGACGCTGTTGTTGTTGCTCTCGAGGCTTTCGTCCCCCGGTCGCGGGATGGGTTACGTCAAGTTATTTTGGATAGGTGGGCTTTTAGGGTGAGTGACGCGGGCTAAAGCCCAAAGGGCTACTGTCTTCCCAAGCTGGTCTTCAGCCACGCCGTCTACCTCTACCACCGCCTGCTGATTTCGTACCGGGACGTGCAAGAGTTGCTATTCAAGCGGGGCATCGACGTCAGCCACGAGACGATCCGCGCCTGGTGCGTGCGCTTCGGCCCCGACCTGGCCGAGGCGTTGCAGCACCGTAAACTCAAGCGAGGGCGCGTCTGGCACCTAAATGAGATGCGGATTGTGCTCGGAGGCGTCACGCACTGGTTATCAAGAGTGTCGCCCTAAAATCAGGAGTTGTCCAGGACGGTATTTTTGATGCTGAAGTCGCAGGAGTGCCGGTCAGTACGGCATTTCTCGAAATTACCGTTGGAGACGTGTAGCTTGAGAAGAAGTACGCTCAGCCCAGCTTCAAAGTCCTTTTTCCTCTACTCGGGCAGATCGTTATGCATTCGGTAGCGCTTAGGAGAACTTGTCTGGAGCGGGGTTTTATGGCAGATATACCGTACTGACCGGTGTTTCTCGGGTCCTCCTGAATTTTGATGCGTTCCTGACGGGCCTTGTGGAGGTGGTGATACTCCTG
>JAABUN010005319.1_pt1 | contig 16138 bp, 19 predicted proteins | sample 5559311 | NCBI WGS metagenome assembly JAABUN01 (sample SAMN10711877, study PRJNA513370) | rock metagenome | isolation source: Antarctica rocks | place: Antarctica: Victoria Land, Siegfried Peak sud
CGGACACGGGCGGCCGCACGGCTCGAGGCATCGGTGCGCGGTGCCGCCGCTCGTGCGACCTCCGTGCCAGCAAAGCGTCCGAGGGCGAGCTTGGGCGCCGAGTCCTTCTCGACGACGTCGGCAACCTGGCTCAACGTCTTGCCCGGGACGTCGGAAGTCTTGCCCGGAGTCTTGCCCGCGGCGGCAGCAGCCTTGCCGGAGTCTTGCCCGCGACCCCGCCAACCCTTGCCCGCACGCTCCAGGACCTTGCGGGTCCGGGCAGGCGCCGGGATAGTCGTGACTCTCCCCGACGAGACGAACGAGCTGTGCGCCCGCAGAAGTTTCATGCTCCTCTGTCACAGCAGGGGCCTCCACCGCACCTTCATTAGGTAGCGGCACCTCGCCGCTTCCGGTCCCCGGCGCTATCCGGTTCAACCGATCACAGCCTGAAGGAGCTCTTCGTGGACAAGGTCTTGCTCACCCCGATCGAGGCGGCTACCGCCCTGGGGATCGGCCGCTCGAAGGTCTACGAGCTCCTGCAGAGCGGTGCGCTGCAGTCGGTCCACATCGGCCGCTGCCGCCGCGTGCCCGCCGACGCCGTCCACAGTTTTGCCGCGTCCCTCCGGCAGACGACGAGCACGGGCGGACAGTCGGGCCGTACGAGCATTCCGGCGTAACCGCGCGCGTCAGCCCGACTCGGCAGGAGTACCTCGATGAGCAGATCTGCGTACGGCGAGAGCTCCATCCATCAGGACGCTGCCGGACGATGGCACGGCTACGTCTCGATGGGCCTGAAGCGCGAGGGACAGCGGGACAGAAGACACGTTTCCGCGGCGAAGCGAGCAGAGGTTGTCCGCAAGGTGCGGGCGCTCGAGCAACAACGCGACAGCGGCATCGCCCAGGCCGCCGGCCGCGCCCCCACGGTCGCCGAGTGGCTCGGGCACTGGCTCGACACGATCGCCATCCGCAAGGTCCGAGCCTCGACGCTGCAGGGCTACCGCGGCAGGGTTAGCACACGAATCGTGCCGGCTCTCGGGCACCACCGCCTCGACCGGCTGCAGCCGGAGCACCTCGAAGCCTGGTACCTCGAGCTGGAGGACGAGGGCCTTGCGCCGGCCACGATCCTGCAGCTGCATCGGATCCTGTCGCGGACCCTCAAGGTAGCGATGCAACGCGGCAAGATCGCCCGCAACGTTTGCTCCCTTGTCGACGCACCGTCGCTGCGGCGGGACGAGGTCGTGCCGTTCAGCGCGACGGAGGCCCGGTCGCTGCTGGCCGCCGCTCGGGGTCTGCGCAACGAGGCTCGGTGGTCGGTCGCCCTCGCACTCGGCCTTCGGCAGGGCGAGGCCCTCGCGCTGCGTTGGGAGGACATCGACCTCGATTCCGGCACCTTGACCGTGAAGCGCTCGATGCAACGGTTGGTCGGCAAGGGCTTGGTCTTTGACGAGCCGAAAAGCCGGGCCAGCCGCCGGGCAATCATGCTTCCGAACGGGCTGCGCGACGCTCTGCGGGCTCACCGGGCGGCGCAACTCGAGGAGCGGCTCGCCGCCGGGTCGGAGTGGCAGGAGAACGGGCTCCTTTTCGCACAGGTCAACGGTCGACCAATCGACCCCGGCTCGGATTGGAAGTCGTGGAAGGCGCTGCTGGCGTTGGCGGGCGTCCGCGACGCCCGGCTGCACGACGCCCGACACACCGCTGCGACCCTCCTGCTGCAGCAGGGCGTGCCGGCCCGCGTGGCCATGCAGATCCTTGGGCACTCGCAGATCAGCCTGACCCTCGGGACGTACTCGCATGTCGTGCCCGAGCTGGCGCAGGAGGCCGCCGAGCGGATCGACCGAGTTCTGTGGGCGCCCTGACAGGGCGACAACTGGTGCGCCCGGCTGTCCGCAGGTCGCCCGTCGAAGGAGCCCAGACCAAGCAGAGCCGATGCTTCTGGGCGGCTGCGTGGACTGGCAGCAGGCTGAGGCCGATGGGGATCACCTGACGTCTCATGGCCCCGGGTCCTTACGGGGGCACGACATGCAGACCGCCGGTCATCGCGGCACATTCCGCATAGCTCGTCCTGCAGGTGCCGTCTACCGAAGGCCGGAGACCAGCCGCCTCAGCTGATCTTCCGGATGGTGGTGTCATACCGGTCCTGTAGGTGCTCGTCCTTGACGTGTCCCTTCAAGGCCTGACGAACGAAGACGGACAGGTCCTTGACATTAAGCAGCATCACAAGCCCATCGCGCTCTGCGCAACGCTTCACGTGCGCGTAGTAGTGGTTCTTGACCTCGCCCCGGAAGACGAGGAATACAACACGGCCACCAGCAGCCGAGAAGTAGTAGCTTGCTTGTTGGAAGTCGCCGGCGCTGAGGTCTTCATAGTTCTTGCATTCGAACACGACCTGCGTCGCTGCGTAACGGTCCCTGAGGAGGCGCCAGAAGCCGGCCTCGGCGCGATTTGCCGCGACCCAGTCCCGTCGAACGACACCATCAACCTCTCGGACTTGATCCTCTACGTTGGCGAGAACGCGAAAGAAGCAGAGGCGGAGCACGTCGCCCACCAGATCCTCGAAACGGGCAGCGGACTCTTTTCCTTCCGGCAGCTCCTTCAACTCCTGCAGCAACCCCTGCAACTGCTCCTGGTAGATCTCGAAGTCCAGTGCTCCAGGGAGATCGAACTGCACCCCGGGCCGCCCGAAGGCGGCTTCTCCGCTAAACTCCCTGACGAGAACATCCTGGAGATCTAACGCCTCCCAGTAGGAGGGGTGAATAACCAAGTCAGTGCCCTGCCTCAGCGGCGGTGGGGTGGTCTCAGTGGGCCCCAATGCTCGATAGACAGGGGGGCTGTTGCTGTCTCGCTTGAAGCCGAGGAAGCCAATGTCGTACAGCAAGCGCGCGAAGGTCTCTGCACTACTGTACGAATAGATCCACCCCTTGCACGCACTCTTGACGTCATCGTCGATCAGCATGCGCGCAAGTAGGTCCGCGAGGGAACGCAGTGTCCACCTGGTGCCCAACCCGTAGAACTTGCCCAGCACCACGTTCAGGTGCGCGTAGTTCTCCTGGTACTCGTCACCCAAGTCCTTCAAGCGCGAGTCCGAGAAGCGTCTTCTCCCCTTGTACAAGTCCTCGAGCATGATCTTGTCGTGACGGTTCGCCTGTGCGGTATCAAGTGCCAGTCCGACGTACGTGATTACGTCTCGAGGCCGTCGCTGACAGATGCCGAAGACGTACTCTGATGCATGAGCGCCGTCCTCGAAAAAGGCGTCCCACGTCTCGCCACCCAGCGCCAGATTGGTATTCAAAGGTGCATTGAGACGGCGCTCGATCATCTCGACCAACTGAGGCGTTGTCCAGTCGAGTGGCACGACGCATGTCTCGAGCCTCGCGAACTCGCTGTCGGCGAGCCGCACCCTTTCGAATATGTTCTCTCGGAGGAACAGCAGGGCGCGAACGTCGGGCACCTGCGTGTTCACCTCCAATACAGCATGCATCAATGCGGTCAGGTACGTGACCGCCAACTGACTCCCGTCCCAACTGTCATCAATGGCGTCGATGAGTATCGTGTATGGGGCCCGCACCATCGGCGCGAGTTCCGACATAGCCTTGGACAGTTCCTTCGCCCGCTTCACGCCTCTAAGCCACGCGGCGTCGTCGTCGCCTTGTAGGGGCTTCAGAAGCTTATCCATGAACGCCACCGCGCGCAGGTCGAAGTCGTGGTCCCCGTAGGTTTGGACTTCCTCCAGCAAGTGCCGGTCTAGGTGTCGGTCATAAATTTGCTCTTGGTCGCACCACGCGAACAGGACTTCGTCCTGGAGGCTTCGGCGGAAAGCACTTGTCAAGGAACGGAACGGGCGCTGCTTAGCGTCAGCAAAGGCGGCTACCCTCGAGACCGCTGCCAGCAGGGGAGAAGAGTTCGGGACGCAATAGGATCGATCGATGTACCTGTTGCTCGACGTAGCGGGCGATCGTGGTCTTGCCTGTGCCGCGACGGCCAACGAAAAAGCAGTGCGGATTGGACCACTCGGTCGCAGCCGCAAGCGCGGCTGTTCGGACGAAGACATCCTTGTTCTTTAGATGCTCGTCGTACTCGGCGAAGCTCTGACCCAAGTGAACGCGCTCAAGTGCCCGCTTGGGCAGGGCTTTAACCATGTGATCCCCCGTCCCGGGCCTCGGATGTCGCGCCGTCATGGCGCACGCTCACGGGCTGACTCTGTCATGGCCGGGCCCAACATGACCCCGCGCTTGGGACGGCAGGGGTTCGCGCAACGATGCGGTGCGAGAGGCGCAGCGCCGCAGCTCGCGCCGAGACTACGACGAGCTACTCCAGATCAAGCGGGCTCAGGGGGCCGCCATGAGCGCCGGTCTGACGTCATGGAGGCCGGCGGCGGCATCCGCTCATCGGCTACGAGCGTGTGTTCGGTCCGCAGCCTCGTCGCTCCCGCCCGTGGGGTGTCGACGATCATGCGAGGGACGCGTCGATCGTCCAGAGCGCCCGCTATGAGGCATCGGCGGACTGCCCGGCAGCCCAGCGTCGCAGCCCAGCGTCGCGGCCCCGCCCTCCGTCGACATGACGACGCCGCGGGGGCACGGCTGACTCCCCGGCTTGCGGTGATCACCTCACAGCAGCACCTGACACAACCCTTCGCGGCACCAAAGGCAACCAAGATGGCACCACGGCCCTTTGCGATCATGACCACGAAACACTGTTTTGCCAGGTCAGACTAGGTGGGGCGGGTGGGGCTCGAACCCACGACCGAGGGATTATGAGCGGCTGGATGGGCCGAAGCCCACAGCCCTCCGACCTGCGCAGATTGCGTGAAACAGACTTGCTAGCTGCAGGATTGACTCTCGGCAGCGCCCCGCCGTGTACCGGCGTACCTTCCTCCGTACCGGAGCGCCGGAGGGGAAACGGAGGGGCTTGACGGCCAATCCGGCGACCCGCACACTTGCACCCGGACGCAATGCGAGAGGAGGCGACAGTGCCCGAGCAGCGAGTGCACTGGCCCAACCTCGACCCGTCTGACCCTGGCGACTTCTCGCCGTCCAAGCGTGAGGACTTCCTGCATGAGGTCCTTCAACAGGACGCTGTGCAACACGGTCCGAGCTTCCTCACGCCCCGATATGACGCGTTCACGTTGGCTGATCGGCGCGGTCGGATGCATGCCCGCCTCGCCCGTCCGGCGTCCGAGGTCGAGCCCGTCGAGACGGCGGCATATGTCGTGCTCCTCGACGGCCCCGAGGGCGCACCTCGCCTGGCCGTAGCCACTGCCGACCCGGCCGTGCGCCCCGACGCGCCGAACGCACCGAGCACCGCCCTCCGAGCCGCTGTCACGCGGGAGGGCATCGCCGCCTAGCGCCAAGGCGGACCTAAGCCCTCCCGCTCCCACCCGGAGCCAGGAGGGCTTCCTCATGTCAGAGAGCAGCATTCGCAAGACCAGTAACCACGATCAGCGACCATCGGCAATCGGGCCGACGATCCCGGAGGCTGCCACGGAGTACGGGCTGCCCGTCCGCTACGTCAAGCGGCTCGTGGACGAGCGGCGCATCACGGTCTACAAGCTCGACCGCGTGCGCATTGACCGCGCCAGCCTCGAAGCGTTCATCGAGAACGCGCGCCGCGACGCGCAGTGAGCCAGCGCCCGAGCAGCTCAGGTCGCGCTGTAGCTCGGTGGCGGGTCCTCGGAGGACACCGGAGCCAGGTAGCCGTCATCCTTGTGCTCGAACGCATAGGCGTTGTGCCGCTGGAGCTTCGTGGCGCTCTCGGACGGGCGCGGGTCGTACTCACTCGGCGGACAGACGTAGTCGGGGTGTCCGGGCTGCAATCGCTGGGCCATGTCGGCCTCCTCTCGTGCTTCAGGGGTGGACCTCTCCGCGCGAACGGTACGGCTGTGCCAGAGACAACCGCTGCCGCGTGAGCCGGAGCGCAGTTGCAAGCGGTAGTCACCAAATCGCCTGTCCTGTGGCTTCTTTCGCTCGATGCGGCGTTCGGTGATCGCCGGTACGGTTCGGAGGAAGCGTCCGGGATTCACCCGGTACGCACGAGCGAACGGAGGAGATGTGCCGCCACGTAAGCAGTTTCCAGTCATTCTCGAAGTCTCTTTGACGCAGGCGCAGGGTGCAGCGATGCGCCGTCATGCCGCCTTCCTCGACATCCCCGTTGCCGAGCTGCTCCGTTCGCTCGTCGCGAGTGCCACGGAGACGTGGACCAACCTGGAGGTACACGATGAGCAGTAAGGCGCTCCTCAGTAGGCCGGACATCTGGAAGCCGGACCTGGCCGGCAGGCTCGCTCGGGTCCACTCCGCAGCGCACGACGCTGAGACGGCCTACCCCGAGGTGGAGGACCGCGACGCCGCCCACCAGCGGCGCATTGCTCGACGCGCCGAGCGCCTGTCTGCGACCTTCCCGGCGGTGCGCCGATGAGCGCCATGATGCCGACCGGCCGGCCGATCGCCGACGTGCGGTCTTGGCTCGACAACACGGTGCTGCCGCCGGGACTGCGGTGGGTGTATGAGGCGGAGGTCGAAGCCATGGAGGCCGAGATCACCGCCCGCGTCCTCGACCAGAACGAGCGGGACATGTTGCAGTGGGTGTACGACTTCGACGCCCTCACTGGCGAGTTGGATGGTCTCGCGGACGGCTATGACGACGTGGAGCGGCGAGCCCGCGAGGGCCGCATCACCGCCGACGAGATGGACGCTGAGCTCGTGCGGCTCGATGCCCGTCGTCGCGTCCTAGAGGCACAAGCAGCCGAGCCGGAGCGAAACGCCGAGCGCATCGCGCAGGTCGCCGCCGACCCTGTCGCCACGTATGACGCACTTCTCGCCAAGTACAGGGCGCTGCCCCGGCCGCAGTTCTCCTTCACGCCGGGCGACCTGTAGCACACCGGACCGCTCGCTCCCGGCGTCGCTCTTCTGAGGGCTGGGCGTCGGGAGCGAGCCCCAGCCACCGCACACCATCGAAGTAGAGGGAGACGCCGCAATGTCTGCACGGATACAGAAGCCGGGTGTCGTGTATGACGTACTGCCGAGCGCGGACGCCGCCTCACTGCTCTTTGCCATCCCCGGGCCGGAGCACCCGGACGCGTTGGACGTCGCCAAGACTTTCCCGAGGACGCAAGGGATCGTGCGGTGGGACCGGGCCGTTGCGACCGTTGCGCGACGCCGCGAGATCACCGAGGCGGAGGCTGAGGACCTGCTGGCGCGGGCGCTGCGGGACCCGCGCGGGCCGCTCACTAGCCAGGTTTCGCCGCGCACCAACTGCCTGTTCGTCTCACGGACGGATGTCAAGTGAGCCAGACAGCGTGCCGCAGCGCACCCAAGAGAACCCCTATGTACCAGTGGGTTTCGTCCCCAGCGGCATTCGGCAATCTGGCATACCGTCAGTCCGTAGAACGCGGAAAGGCCTGGGGCGCAACGTACGTCGCGGTGACTCGTGCCCCAGGCCGTTCCGTTGGCGGAGGGTCACCAGCCCTTCCGCCCTTCACCACCGAGAGAGATAGGGGCTCCACCGATGGCTACTAGGGCGAAGGCTACGGCCGGACGGGACGCCGTCGCTGCCGCCCCGAATCTGCGGGTAGTGGAATGGGAGCTGTCGGCTGACGAGCCGCCCGACCCGCCACGAAAGCTACGGCCGCAGAAGCAAGCTCGCACGGACAGCCACGCAACGGTGCTTGAGGCAGCGTCATCCTGGCAGACGGCCGGATACAGCGTCGTGCCGATCAAGGCCGACGGCAGCAAGAGTCCCCTCGGACCCTGGAAGCGTTACCAGGAGGAGCCTGCTCCGGCCGAGCAGATCGGGCAGTGGTTCGACAACGGACACCGCCGGCAGGGGCTCGGCGTCGTCACCGGCTACGGGCAGCTGGAGATGTTGGAGTTCGAGGCCGAGGACACCTACACGGAGTTCTGTGACCGGGCGCTGGCGTCAGGCCTCGGACCGCTACTTGACCGGGTCGCGTCTGGCTACCGGGAGCGCTCTCCGCGCGGCGGGGTGCACCTGTTCTACCGATGCGTCGCGGTGGCCGGTAATGCCAAGCTCGCATCGACCTCGGACGGGACTCCGCTGGTCGAGACGCGCGGTGCCGGTGGGTTTGTCGTCGTAGCCCCCAGCCACGGCAAGGTCCACCCGTCCGGCCAGAGCTATGAGTGCCTCGCGGGGTCGCCCGGCCAGATCATCGAGATCACGACCGAGGAGCGCGCGTCCCTGTTCGCCCTGGCCCGCACCCTGGATGAGCGCCCGCCACCGAAGCCGCGAGAGAGCGCGGGAGACGGTGCCGACGGCGACCGGCCCGGCGACGACTACAACCGTCGTGGCACCCAGTGGACGGGGCTGTTGGAGCCGTTCGGCTGGGTTCGGGTGATCGAGCAGAACGGCACTACCTACTGGCGACGCCCCGGCAAGACCTCCGGGATCAGCGCGACTACGAACCATGCTGGGTCCGATCTGCTCTGGGTGTTCTCGACCTCCACGGAGTTCGAGGCGGAGCGCAGTTACGACAAGTTCGGCGCGTACGCGGTCCTGCTGCACGAAGGCGACCTGGCCGCCGCCGCGAAAGCTTTAGCAGCCGAGGGCTTCGGCGGAGAACCTGCATCACAGCGGTTCTCGCTGATCGGCCCGGCGGAGCTAGCCGCGCCGGTCGCGCCGATGGAGTGGTTGATTACGGGGCTGTGGCCTGCCGGGTCCTACGGGCCGTGGGGCGGGGCGAAGAAGTCCCTCAAGACCTACGCCGCCAGCATCGCCGCCATCGCAGTAGCGGCTGGTCGCCCTGCCTTCGGGAATCCGGAGTGGTCGGTGCCGGCGGCTCGCCCCGTCATCTACTACGGAGGCGAAGGCGGCCAGAAGATGCACGCCCGGCGGTTGCAACGGATCGCGTTGGAGGTCTACGGCATCGCCGATCTATCCACGGTCCCGTTGCATCTCGTCACCGACATCGGCCCGCTCGACAAGCCCGACTTCATCGACGCCCTACGGCGCAACGTCCAGGAGGTCAACGAGACACACGCCGCGACGCACACGCTAGGCACCGGCCTGCTCGTCTTGGACTCGCTTTACAACTACCACCCGGCCGGTGTCGAGGCCGGGAACCTCTACGAGCGGGGCCGGTTGCTCGCGGGGTTGAGTGCGCTGACCGCTGAGCAGGAGGTCGCGCTGTGGCTCGTGGACCACTTCAACAAGACCGGCTCCGGCATCGACCTCGACCGGCTCGCGCAGGCGGGCATGGCGCAGTGGGCGGACTCGTGGTTGCTGTTCGAGCACGGCGAGACGCCGGACGTGGCGAACGGCATGTTCACCCTGTCCACCGGCGTCGGCTCGCGACAGTGGGGCGGGGACGAATGGACCTTGCGCATCGAGATCGGACCCTTCGACAAGGAAACCGGCACCTACCTGACGTCGATGAAGGTTGAGGCGGAGCAGGGCATTACCAGGCGTGCTCAGGCCTCCGGCTCGACCTCGCCGGCTGATCTGCGGGAGGCAATCATGGAGTGGCTGGATGACCACCCAGACCAAGTCTCAAAGACCGACGCGCTGAAGGAGATAGGGGCGACCGTCTCGGCCAAGACCGAGCGGCTGCGGGATGCGTGGGCGGAGCTAGAGCGCCAGCGGCTCATCCGCTCCCGACCGGACGAATACACCGATGGCGCAGACCGACGCCGCACCCGTCAGGTATGGGCTCGGGCCACTCCAGACGAGGCCAAGCTCAAGACCGGCCGCGCCGGTCCGGGTCCGCGTACCGGCCGGGGCGACCGATGAGCAGGCGACCGAATCGGTACACGGCCCCTCGGGGCCGTGTGTCTCCGGCGGGGCCGGGTGTCTCGGTAGACGGCCCCTGTCGGGATAGAGGGGCCGCGTGTCTCCCGGAAACACCTTCCGACCAGCACAAAGACTCGCGGCCCCTGGGGCCGCGTACGGGGCCGCGTGTCCCTATCGGAGCCGGGCCGCTCGTAGACGGCCCCGGTCGGAGACCTAAGGGAGGGGCCGGGAGCGGTGTACCGCCGAGCTAGAAGCCGAATGAAGCCTGAACCCACTGCAAATAGAGGAGTTTCGCCATGATCGACCCTAAGGACCGTTCGACCGCTAGCAAGGGCTCGGCGGAGGTTGAACCGGCGAGGTGCGGGGCGAAGAAGCGTGACGGGACGCCGTGCCGCAAGTTCCCGATGCTCGGCGGGCGACGCTGCCGTCTTCACGGCGGAGCCTCGCCCCAAGCCGTCGCGAAGGCGCGTGAACGCATTCTCGGCGCGGCCGACCTCGCCGCACAGCGGCTCATCGAGTTCATGAACGACAAGCGCGTCCCGTGGCCGGTCCGGCTATCCGCCGCACGCGACCTGCTCGACCGCGCCGGGCTCAATGCCAAGACCGGCATCGAGCTAGAGATCATTCCGCCTTGGCAAGAGGCGATTTCGCGCATCGTCGTGGACGACCCGCGAGCGCCGGAGCTTCCGGCGGGACCGTCCGACCAGGAGGCGTGGGACGCCACGGACGCCGAGCAGGATGCGGCGTGGGACCGCGCTTGTAGTCCCCAGCGGTCCACGCCGGTGGTGTACCAGCCTGCATCTCGACCGGCTGACGACCGAGAGGCTGACGACCACGTGGCCGACCACCACGAGGCGCAGCAACGTGTCGAGCCCGCATCTTTCGACTCAACCCCACCCGCCCGGCTCGATCCGGACGGGCTCGCACGGACGGCCGCGCCTCGACGGAGGAACCGTGAGCCGTAGCCGCACGGGACGGCCGCTCTCGTGGGCGCTCCGGGCCTGTCGCCCTCGCCCGCCACCCGCGCCCGCATCCGCCCGGACCACGCGCTACGGGTGGACCCGCGCACCGATGCCGGAGCGTGAACCCTCCGTCACGCTCCGTGGCGTACCTTCGGAGGTGGTTGCGTGTGCAACTACCGAGTGAACCGAGCGAAGGAGCCCACCAGTGAGGGTGATTGAGTTGTTGGAGGCGTTGGCGGAGCTACCCGAGGACGCGGAAGTGCGGCTGGCCTCGCAACCGTCGTGGCCGATGGAGTTCCGGCTCGACGGGCCGACGTTCGTGGATGAGGAGCAGGACGAGGACGGCTCAGCCGGGCCGGTCGTCTACCTCACCGAAGCCGAGCACGTCGGCTACCTGCCCGGCTTCGTGGCCCGCGAGTTGGGGTGGCGCTGATGAACGGCCAAGACGAACGGCCGGTGACGGCGCTGCCGGGCTCGCCACGCTGCGGCCGGTGCTTGGGTCCGCTGTCCACCGTGCAAAGCCGCGCGGCGGGCTACGGGAAGGCGTGCGCCGCACATGTCGGCTGGCCCTATCCCACCCGGCGCGAAGCTATGGCGATCCTGGGGCTGGGCCGATGAACGGGCAGGCGGACGAGCGCACGACGGTGTTGGGGTACCTCCGTGTCTCAACCAGGGACCAAGCCGAGAGCGGGCTGGGCCTGGACGCGCAACGCCGGGCGATCAGCGAGGAGGCCGAGCGGCGCGGCTGGGACGTGCGCTGGATCGTGGACGAGGGTCACACCGCCCGCAACCTCAACCGCCCCGGCTATCGCGAGGCGATGCGAGCCTTGAAGCGGCGCGAGGCGTCGGCGCTGGTCGTCGCCAAGCTCGACAGGTTGTCGCGGTCCCTGCCCGACTTCGGCGCGACGCTCGCCCTCGCCAAGCGGCAGCGGTGGGCGCTCGTCGCCCTCGACGTCAACGTGGACATGACAACCCCTCCTGGCCGGCTGGTCGCGAACATCATTGCCTCGGTGGCCGAGTGGGAATCCGAGATGATCGGAGCCCGGACCCGCGATGCGATGGCCGAGGCAAAGGCGCAAGGCCAGACCTTCGGTCGCAAGCGGTCGGACGCGTGGCACCCCGACCTGGTGGCGCGGGTGCTCGCCGAACGCGCGGAAGGTGCCAGCTACAAGGCGATAGCCGCCGGGCTCGACCGCGACGGCATCGCCCCACCCGGCGAGGACTCCAAGCGCTGGTACCCGTCCACGGTCCGGCGTCTCGTGCTGGTCGAGCTTCCGGCGGAGGTGGCCTGATGGCGCACCTGCGCAGGGCCGTCGAGACGCGGAAGGGCAAGCGCTGGCCGGTCGCCTGGCGCGACCCGGACGGCATCTTCCGTGAGAAGCGCTTTCCCAGCGAGGCCAAGGCCAGGACCTTTGCAAAGAGCGTAGACACCGACATCTCGCGAGGTCAGTACCTCGATGATCGGACGGGCAAGCAGACGTTCCGCGAGGTGGCGGAGGAGTGGTTGGACACGCGGACGCGCGCCCGGCCGCAGACTCTCACCCGATACCGGAGCCTGTTGGAGCTATGGGCCTTTCCCGAGTTCGGCGCACGTCGGCTCGACACGATCAAGCCGGGTGACGTCGGCCGCTTCGTCAACCACCTCAAGAGCGCCCCGCTCCTCAACGGACGGCAGGGCTCAATGCGTCCGGCGACGATGCGGCGAGTCCTGTGGCCCGTGTCCGCTGTCTTCGACTTCGCCGTGGAGCAGGAGTACATCCGCCGCAACCCCGCCTCAGGGATCAAGCTCCCGGACGAGGAAGCGTTGGGCGTGGACACCTTCGCCGGTCGCGCGCTGACATGGGGCGAGGTGACGCGGATCGCGGACCAAGCTGCCCTCGCGGTCCCGCTTCACGGGCTCCTCGTGCGCTTCTTGGCGCGGACCGGGCTGCGAGCCGGGGAGTTGAGCGGGCTGCGGGTCTGCGACTACGAGCCGGGCTGGATCACCGTGGAGCAGACCTGCACCCGAGACGGGAAGGCCCCTGACGGGCTGCGTTACGGCAAGCCGAAGTCCCGGACCTCCCGCCGACGCGTGCGGCTCGGCGCGGACATCGACAGGGAGGTGCGCGAGTGGGTCGAGGCCCACCCGCGCCGGGAGGAGCCGGGCGCTCCCCTGTTCCCGTCTCGGCAGCCCGGCGGAGAGTGGTCCGAGGCGCGGACGGCCGACCCGTTCGATTGGTCGCGCCCCATCGACCCCGGCACCTTCCGGCGTCGGGTGTTCGAGCCCGCTTGCGTCCGCGCCGGCATCGTCGGCCGGATTCGGCTCCACGACCTCCGCCACACGTGCGGGAGCTTGTGGCTGGCGAGCGGGGTGAGCTTGTTCTCCGTCTCCCGCTACCTGGGCCACTCCTCCACCGACTTCACCGCCCGCGTCTACGGCCACGTGCTCCACGCGAGCGCCGAGCGCGACGCCGAACTGTTCGCGGCATACTGCGCAGCGGAGACGAGCGGCGAAGTCATCCCGCTCCGGCGGCAGGCCTAGCTCTCCCGGTCGAACATTGAGGGTTGGTCCGGCTTCGCCTTTGGGCGACGCACGGCCGAGATGTACGCAGGGCCAGGCGGCGGCATCTTCGGTCGCTTGACGTTCAGTAGCTCCGGCACCGTGATGATCTGGACACGCGGGAACGACTGCCCGTTGACCGGCCAGGTGTAGGAGCCGGAGTGGTTCGCGGCCTCGACCATGCCCGGCGTCGGCGCCACCATCGTGATGAGCACGCCCATCTCTGCCTTCTGGCTGTCGACGGTCCCCACGAGGTCCCGCACCATGCCAGGGTTGAGGCTCTTGCCGCCCTTCACGGAAACAAGGACCCGCCCCTGCTCCGCTTTGCCCTTGGCATCGTTGAGGAATCGGATGACGCCGTCGATGCCGCGGTCACCAACCTGCTTCTCGTTTGGTGTGCCGTCCGCAAGGGTGACCGCCCAGCGCTCGAAGTCGAACGGCGACTGGTTGAACAGTGCCTGCGCGCCGGGGAGGTCGCGCGGGATGCCCTCGACCTTGTAGGTGTCCTTGATGCCCTCGCCGTAGGTGTCCTTGAGTCGAGCCTGGATCAGACCCACGGCGATGTAGGTGATGTCCATGCCGATCCACTGGCGCCCCAGCTTGATCGCGGCGTCGATGGTCGTCCCGCAGCCGCAGAACGGGTCGAGCACCACGTCATCCGGCTTGCTGGAGAGGGCCAGAATGCGCTCAAGCAGAGCCAGCGGCTTCTGCGTTGGGTATCCCAGCCGCTCCGCGGCTTGCGAGTTCAGCGGCGCGATGTCGGACCACACGTCACTCAGCGGCAAGCCGCGCTGCTCATCCAGGTATCGCTTGACTCGCGGGACGCGGCCAGGAGCCGTCTGCACGATCAGCCCCGCCTCGTAGGCCTCCTGCATTCGCTCACGCGTCCAGCGCCAGACCTTCGTCACGCCGAGGAACTCGTACGTCAGGTTCGGCCGGTTCGGGTTCGGGTTGGTGATGTCCTTGAGTTCGTACAGTCGGCCGTCTGGGTCCCGCAGGCTGTACTTCCCTGCAGTCTTGTCTGGCAGGTCGTCCTGGTCGTACGGAATGAAGGCGTCCTCCATGTTCCAGATGCCGGCCTCGGTCCGCTGGTATCCAAGGATCACGTCGTGATTGCTCGGCAGGCGACGAGTCATCAAACCCTTCGAGCCCGTGCGCTGCCAGATGACCTCGTTGCGGAAGTTCTCGGCACCGAAGATCGCATCGAGCAGCACCTTGAGGTAGTGGCTCATGGTGGGGTCGCAGTGGAGCCAGAGGGAGCCGGTCGCCTTGAGGACCCGGTGCATCTCCACGAGGCGCGGCGCCATGTTGACGATGTAGGCCAGCGCATCGTTCTCGCCGAGCAAGCCGTTCATGGCCCGCAGGGCATCCGCTACGGCGTTGGGTACGCCGCCGTTGAGGAGGTCGATGTACTGCTCCTCGGTCGCCTGCGTCCACCGCCACGTGTCGTCAAACGCCTGTATCTGCGCGGTGTCCGCGCTGCTGGCGTTCCGCGCGAAGATCACGTTGTAGCTGCGGTTCGAGTTGAACGGCGGGTCGAGGTACACAAGATCGACCGAGTCGCTCCCGATCTTGGGCAGCACGTCGAGGTTGTCGCCATAGAACAGCCGGTTCGCCATCTGCGTGAGGGTGCCACGAAGCTCGGACAAGCCGCAGCAGGACGCGCTCAGCTTTGTGGATCGTCCTCCGGGACGTTCTCGAACACGACGAACGTCTCGCCCGCGTCGATCACACACGAGGGGCAGGCAACGTAGTCCCCGAAGAGGCCAGGCACCGCCCGCGTGCCCGAGCAGTCGCTGCAGGCCGTGATCATGAGCAGAGCGTAGGCCCCGGCGGCGGAACGCCCCACTACGTCAGCGGCGTCTCGTCGCCAATCTCAGTAGCCGTCATCCCCGCAACGCGCCATGCTTCCCACTGTGCACTCGGAGATGCCTGACCCACTCGTGTTGGGCATACAGGCCCTCGACCTGGCCTATGAGCGGCACATGGTCGCTCGGGACGGCCATTCGCTGCTTCTCGCATGGGCCTCGGCAGCCGAGTGCGTTTGGTGGATCTGCGCGTTAGACGAACAGCTGCACGAACTGCACAAGACGGCCTATGAGGTCGCCCGGCGAGCGGACTCCGACGGCAAGTACGTCGATGGACTCCGTTGGGTCCGAGATCGCCACACGCATCAACTGCCGATCACCTCGGAGCTGGACCGAACGCCGTTCCTCGGCGGGAAGAGCGGGAGAGACTTCTACATCAGTCCGGGGTTCATCTGGCTCCCGGTTGATCAGGTTCCCGACGACCCTAAGAATCGTCGTCCAGACCTGCGTGAGGTGTACGCCGAGCTCATCGCTGGGACTAAGAGCAGCGGCGCGCTCTACTGCGCGAGACGGTGGCTGCGTTCTTCTGTCGAGCAGTGGGCCAGAAGCGAGGACACATGAGTCACCCGCCGGAGGGGGAACGGAGGGGCGACACCCTCCGGCACCTGCTCCGAGAGCGGGTGCGTCCGGTAAACGCGCAGGTCAGACCATGTGGGGCGGGTGGGGCTCGAACCCACGACCGAGGGATTATGAGTCCCCTGCTCTGACCGGCTGAGCTACCGCCCCGGCCCGACGTTAGTCCCAGTCCGCCTACGCGACCTTCACCTTGACCGAGTGGTAGCCGCTCGCACCGTCCGGCAGCACCGGCGCGACCACCTCGGTCTGCACCTCACCGGTGCTGTCGACCGCGCGCACCTCGAGCACGTGCTCACCGGGCGCTGCGTCCCAGGTCCAGCGCCACTGCCGCCAGGAGTCCTCGGACAGCTCGCCCCCGAGCTCCGCCTCCTGCCACGCTCCCCCGTCGACCCGTGCCTCGACGGCCGTGATCCCGCGCCCCAGCCCCGGCGCCCAGGCCATGCCGCCGACGGTGACCGGTCCGGCGGCAACAGACGAGA
>JAABUN010005320.1_pt1 | contig 16137 bp, 9 predicted proteins | sample 5559311 | NCBI WGS metagenome assembly JAABUN01 (sample SAMN10711877, study PRJNA513370) | rock metagenome | isolation source: Antarctica rocks | place: Antarctica: Victoria Land, Siegfried Peak sud
CGAGGACCGCGGTGTACTCTTCGGCGGCGACGAGCTCGTGACCCTCGATGTGCTCACCCGCGAGCGCGGCCCCCGCCTGATGCCGCCCGCAGTGAACGACGACCCGCAGGCCGCTCTTACGTCGCTGCAGCGGCTCGAGCCTCTGGAAGCGGAGTTGCTGTTGCCCGGACACGGCGACCCGTGGCAGGGCTCGCCGCCGGATGCGGTCGCCGCTGCGCGTGCCGTCGAGTCCCGCCGCTGATGGCCGGCGTGGCTAGTCATCGCTGCGCTTGCTGGGCTTGACCGTTGCGTCGTCAGCTCCGAAGGTTAGGGACTGTGGAGAAGCGGCGCCTCGGAGGTCTGGGGCACGACAGTTCTGTCCTGATCTATGGCGCGGCGGCGCTCGGTGACGTCACGCAGGAGGTTGCGGACCGGTCGGTGTGTCAGGCCTTGGATGGTGGGATCAACCACTTAGACGTGGCGGTGACTACGGCGACGCGGAGCTCCGGCTCGGTTCGTGGATGGCGGACATCCGCCACCAGATCTTCCTGGCGACCAAGCCCGGGCAACGTGATCGAGACGAGGCCTGGGGGCAACTCAACTCATCCCTCGAACGGCTCCAGACCGACCGACTGGACCTGCTGCAGCTGCACGCGGTCGGGAATCTGGCCGAGCTGGACCGATCCACCAGAGCCGGTGGCGCACTGGAAGCCGCCGTGCGCGCGCAAGAGCGGGGGTTGGCTGGCGCGGTCGGCTTCACCGGCCATAACCACCAGGCGCGGCCACAATTGGAGGCGCTGCTCCGGTTCCCGTTCGCGACCGTGCTGACTCCTGTGAACCCCGTGCTGTGGCGCGACGAAGCGCACCGCGCGGATTACAAGGCCTTGGTGGATGAAGTCCAACGCCCACACGTGGGCCTGCTGACCATCAAGACAGTGTCTCGACGCAACTGGCCGAGCGAACGCGACGACCATCCGTACGCGACGTGGTCCGAACCGTACGACGATCAGGAGCGGATCTCCGCTGCTGTTTTGTGGGTGCTCGCGCACCCCGAGGTGACGGGACTCGGGACCGCCGGTGACGTCCGCCTGCTCGAGCGGCTGCTCACAGCCGAACGCGAACGCATGTCAACCGAGGACGCGAACGCCGGCTTCTCGGTGACGAGGAGTACGGTCACCAGTCGTGGCGATGCTTTTCTAGAGAGCGGACGCGGCCGCGGCCCACCTGGGCGACCGAGTGGACGTCCTGGCTGAACCGACGACACGACGAATCATGAGCCCCAGGCCCATCTCTGAGCTCAGGCGAGGACGCGTGTCACCCCGCCGTTACCACGCTTGATTGAGAAGAGCCCTCAAACCTTGGCTTGCCACTAAACTGAACCGCCAACTATGTACCGAAGGCGTCGGTGGCAGCAGCGATAGAACGGCATGCGTATTCAAGGTTATTTGCGTTAACGTCGCTGCCCCATATCTCGCTCTCTATCAAAACCTGGTCGCGCACATGGAAGATCCTAGTGAATCTCAGGCGCGCATTGATGTCGTTCAGTGCGCGGTTCAACTTGGCAGTGGATTTGGAGTCGGCGACCGCGACGCTGAACACCTGGACAACGGGATCCGCTGGGTTATCGACGCGGACGTTGAACAGCGCTCCTCCGAGCTGCACCGGAAGGTCGCCATCATGGTCCGGCTCCGGTCGGACGCCGGTCAGTCGTTCCAGAAGATCCCGAACGTAGGACTCAACCATGTCAGCATGCACTGAGCATCCTCCTACCAAGTGTCCGATTGCGAAACAAGCGGCCCGCCCAGGGAAGGCCGCCTTCCTTGCGTGGCAAGCCATAGCTTGCTGCGGCCACTCTTGGCCTTGAATCAGTCGAGTTTCTCTCGAGTCGCTGCGGACAGGACAGTATTCGCCGCATACGTGGCGGGACGCTCCGGGGGAACGAGGCTGCGCAGGTCCTCGAAGAAGCCTTCAGGCACTCCGCGGGCGATTTCGTTCCATGCCGTGCGGAAGGACGGTAACGTGAGATTTCCCCCGATGCCGTCGCGCCACTGGCTTGCAGTCGCAGATCTGATTCGACCTTGTCGGATCATGAAGAGCTGGTCGTTACAGAGATCGAAATACCGATAAAACGCGCGATGGCTGTCTTCGTCGATTCTCTCGGTAGCGTCCTTGAAGAAGGCCAACGGTGGCAACTGCCCGACTATCTGCCGGTACTCTCGATCCAAGTCGTCTTCGAAACTGGTCATTGCCTGTTGCTTCGAAGCTCGAAGCTGCAGTGCTCCTACGACAACCCCACTAGCTGTCGCAATGGTAGCGGCTGCGGTTATACCCGCGAAGACATCTCCGATCATATTGGTCAGCCTACAACATTCTCGGGCGAGCACGCATCCTCGTCAGACAGGCCTAAACTTCCGATTCTTCAGAGATGACGCTGAGTCCGAGCGAACAAGTCGTCATCACGCCGCACCCGATAACCACGATCTCTCAGCGCCGTGACCACCTGATCTTCGTCGTCTTCATCGATAAACAGACGGGGCGCCGAGGGAAAGGAGTCACGCTCCTCACCGATGTCGCCTAAGTCATCCGGCCAATGATCCAGTGCGTAAGTCGCCAACCGAGGCGGCCAGTCGTCGAACTGATTCGGATCGTAGGGATCGGCGTCATCCTGCTCGTCCCCCTCCTCGACACCAGGGAGCCACAACGTGACGAGCTTCAACTGCCGGGCATCGCCGTACGTCCCGGCTGTCATAACCGACTCAAAATCGTTCAGTCGTGATCGGCCGATGCGTTCGGGCACGAACACCAAGCCGCCCGGCTCCGCTCCGTAGACCCAGGGTTCCGCGGACGTCCATGGTCCCTCTTCGGCACTCATCCATCGAGGCTAGCAATGCTGCACGATCCAAGTGTCGTCGCTGGGCTAAGTCATGGATCCAGTTACACGCTTAGCCGTACATCCCCGATCCGTCACCCACCCATCGGGACATTGATGCAGGACCGGCAGCCAGCATCCTCGCATCTGTGGTCGGCGTAGGCCGGACCAATGACTTACAACACGTTGGACGCCATGGGCGGCGAGGAAACGCCGGCTAACGACGCGGCACGACGCCGACGACCTCGTGGACAATATCCGCAGCAGAAGCCGGTTAGCCGTCTCAGGGTGCCGGCCTGCAGGTCGCGGAACAATCCGCACCACCAAAGAGTGTGCGCAAGGCACCGGCCCCGGCCTAGACATCACCCGACGTAGCACCCTGGAAGCAGGGACTTGACATTCACTTCTCGACGCGGACGTTGCCCGGCAGCCGACAGCCACGTGAAGAGCTGCAGCCGGGCGGGGACCGGTACCGCGAAGGAGCCACCGACAACCAGCCAGCCGTCTCTTCGGACCTTGAGTTCCCGGATCGAAGCGACCGGCAGCCATCCGGTCCGCAAATCACTTACTCTGCTAGGTGTTGGAATCAAGTTGCGGGGAGTGCTGTGGACGTATTCGACGTTCGAGATCAGCTGATCGACGACTACAGCGCTTTCACGACCGCGTTCGTCGACATCAATGACGCTCGGATCAAGGAGTACGTCGACAACCAGCTCGACCGCGGAGACCAGTGGCCGGAGCCGTGGATCTCGCTGAACCCGATGTTTGAGTCCGGCGGCGCCGTCGGCGACCTTGTGGCCGCCGGGTTGCTGCACCATGAGTGCGAGCGGATCTTCCGCGTCAAGGACCGCCTGAGCGATGTCGGGACCCGCACGATCACCTTTCACAAGCACCAGAGCGACGCCATCGAGGTTGCCCGCTCCGACAAGAGCTACGTATTGACGACCGGCACCGGGTCCGGCAAGTCATTGGCTTACATCGTCCCGATCGTCAACAGGGTGCTCAGCCAGCCGCGCACTCCCGGCGTAAAGGCGATCGTGGTCTACCCGATGAATGCGCTGGCCAACTCGCAACGGGGTGAACTGGAAAAGTTCCTCACCTTCGGCTACGGCGAAGGCAAGGAGCCGGTGACCTTCGCCAGATACACCGGCCAAGAACGTGGTGAGGAGCGCGACCGAATCCTTCGCCATCCACCAGACATCCTGCTGACCAACTACGTGATGTTGGAGCTTGTTCTGACTCGGCCGGATGAGCGTGAGCGCTTAGTCCAGGCAGCCAAGGGGCTGCAGTTCTTGGTGCTGGACGAGCTGCACACCTACCGCGGCCGGCAGGGTGCCGACGTGGCCATGTTGGTGAGACGGGTCCGCGACGCGACCCAGGCACCAAGCCTCCAGTGCATCGGCACCTCGGCGACGATGGCGAGCGGCGGCACAATGGCCGACCAGCGCACGAAGGTCGCGGAGGTGGCCTCGCGGATGTTCGGCGCTGAGGTCACCGCTGAACGGGTTATCGGGGAGACGCTCGACCGGGCGACCATTCCGCTCGACGATGCAGGCACCGCACGCCTCCCGGAATGCGTTCGGGGCAGGGCGACCCCGGCGGCGTACGACGAGCTGAGTCGGTGGCCGTTGTCCAGCTGGATCGAGTCGACCTTCGGGTTGGCAAACGAGCCGGAGACCGGGGTGGTCGTACGCCAGAAGCTCCGCAAGCTGCGCGAGCACGCAGCGCCTGCTCTAGCTGAGATCACCGGCCTGACGGTCGACGAGTGTGAGTCGGCCATCCAGGCCACCCTTCTCGCTGGCGCTCGGGCCAAGGATCCGGTGACGAAGCGTCCCCTGTTTGCTTTCCGGCTGCACCAGTTCCTCTCCAAGGGTGACTCGGTCTACGTCAGCCTGGAGCCGGAGGATCGGCGCCACGTGACGGGCAAGTATCAAGTCGCCGCACCCGGCAGCCCTGAGAAACTCCTTTACCCGTTGGCCTTCTGCCGCGAGTGCGGCCAGGAGTACGCCGTGGTCTCCAAGAAGGAGCAGAACGGCGAGGTCAGCTTCCACGCGCGGCGCGACCGAGATGCCAGCGGTGGCGACATGTACGACGGCTACCTCTACATCTCCACCGATAACCCATGGCCGACTCACCCGGTCGAGGAGGACCGGCTGCCTGACTCGTGGGTCGATGCGAACGAGGTCGTGCCCAACCGCCGCAAGTACCTGCCGCAGCGCCTCAGTGTCGACTCCAGTGGCAACAGGGTGCCCGATGACCTCGGCACGCTGGCTGCCTTCATCCCGTCGCCGTTCTTGTTCTGCCTGCGTTGCCAGGTCAGCTACGAGTCGACTCGTGGCAACGATTACTCCAAACTCGCCACACTCGATCGGGAGGGCCGCAGCTCCGCGGTCAGCGTCATCAGCCAGAGCGTCGTCCGCGCCTTGGCCAAGGTCCCCACAGACGAGCTCCCGACCGAAGCGCGAAAGCTCCTCACCTTCGTCGACAACCGGCAGGACGCCAGCCTCCAGGCCGGACACTTCAACGACTTCATCCAGGTTCTCCAGTTACGAGGTGCGCTCTATCGTGCGTCCGAAGCAGCGCCAATGGGGCTCGATCATGAAGACGTCGGTGCCAGGGTCGTCGGAGCGCTCGCCTTGCCCTTCGAGTTGTTCGCGGCCAGCCCTGAGGCGGTGTACGCGGCAAGAGCCGATGCTGAGCGCGCCTTTAGAAACCTTGTAGAGTTCCGGGTCTACTCCGACATCCAGCCGGGCCGTCGCATCACCTTGCCCAACCTCGAGCAGACCGGGCTCCTCAATGTCGAGTACCAGTCGCTCCCGGAGATTGCGGCAGACGACGCGTTGTGGGATTCGGCGTATGAACCGATCCGCGACACCACGCCAGGGCACCGCTTGGAGCTTTGCCGCATCATCCTGGACGAGCTGCGGCGTGTGCTCGCCATCGACGTCGAGTGCCTGACCGATGACGGCTTCGAAAGGCTGAAGCGACAGAGCCGCCAGCACCTGAGCGGTCTTTGGGCCTTGTCGTCGCGTGAGCTCATGCCGCCGGTGGGGACAGCCTTCGCACGGTCGGGCGGCAAAGGCAAGCGCGACGCCTCGAAGCTCTTCATGTCCGGAAGGTCGTCGCTGGGGCAGTACCTTCGCCGTCCCCAACAATTCGCCGCGCACCACGCCAAGCTGACGGCCGACGACGCCCAGCGGGTCATCTCCGACATTCTCAGCACTCTGAGCCGGACGGGGCTGCTGACCGTCGTGGTGCCCGTCGAGTCCGGAGGTCCGGGTTATCGGCTGAAGGCTAGTGCGCTGAAGTGGGTGGCCGGGGACGGGCTCAGTGCGGCGCCCGATCCGCTTCGCAAGTCGGTCGACCCAGACAAGGGTGGGCGGGTCAACGAGTTCTTCCGCGACCTCTACCGCGATGTGGCAAGCCAGCTGACGGGACTGCATGCAGCCGAGCACACGGCCCAGGTCAGCCCCCGTGATCGGGAGGACCGCGAGGACCGGTTCCGCAGCGGCGACCTGCCGCTGTTGTACTGCTCGCCCACGATGGAACTCGGGGTTGACATCTCCAGCCTCAACGCCGTGGGGCTTCGCAACGTGCCACCGACTCCGGCCAACTACGCCCAGCGCAGTGGCCGAGCCGGACGCTCGGGCCAGCCCGCACTTGTCGTGACGTACTGCGCGACCGGCAACTCGCACGACCAGTACTACTTCCGCCGCTCCGACCAGATGGTCTCCGGCTCCGTCGTCGCACCACGGTTGGACCTCGCCAACGAGGCGCTCTTGCGCAGCCACCTGCACGCGATCTGGCTTGTGGAGACGGGAGAAAGCCTCGAGTCGCGGATGACCCAGCTGCTGGACATCGAAGGTGACCAGCCCACGTTGGCAATTCGTCAGGACAAGGCCAAGTCATTGTCGGACCCCGAGGCCGTGCGCCGCGCGACCGCGCGCGCCCTGGCATTGATCGAGCCGATGCAGAGCGAGGTCCAGGGCTCATCCTGGTGGCACACCGAGTGGGTCGGCGACGTAATCCGGACGGCCTTCTCGGAGTTCGACGGCGCCTGCGAGCGGTGGCGTCAGCTCTACCGGGCGGCGCTTGCGGACCAGGCGGAGCAGAACCGCCTGGTGCTCATGGCGAACGTGGGCCCGTACGAGCGGAAGGCTGCCGAGGCGAGACGCCGAGAAGACGAGAATCAGCTCCGACTACTCAAGAACGACGACAGCGACTCGGGGCACTCCGACTTCTACACCTACCGCTACTTCGCCTCCGAGGGCTTCCTCCCGGGATATTCGTTCCCCCGGTTGCCATTGGCGGCCTACATCCCCGGCGTACGCCAAGGAACGAACGCGCGCGACGGCGGCGACTATCTGCAGCGGCCGAGGTTCCTCGCCATCAGCGAGTTCGGCCCGCGGGCGCTGATCTATCACGAGGGCGCACGCTACGAGGTGAGCCGTGTACAGATCCCGATGGCGCCGGGGCAGGGGGTCGGCTCCATCGACGTCCAGGAGGCGCGTCGGTGTGAGTCGTGCGGCTACCACCATGTGCGCGAGCCGGGGCTCGATGTGTGCGAGGCCTGCGGCGTGGAGCTGCGTGCGCCGATGCACGGGTTGATGCGGATGCAGACGGTGTTCACCCGCCGACGCGAGCGAATCTCGAGTGACGAGGAGGAGCGGCGCCGGGCCGGATTTGAGCTGGAGACCTCGTACCGATTCGCCTCACACGGTCAGCGGCCCGGCCGGCTTGACGCAGAGGTGCGCGACGACGAGGGCGCGGTGCTTGCCACTCTGACGTACGGAGACACCGCCAGCGTGCGCGTCACGAACCTGGGCCTACGGCGTCGCAAGGATCCGAGCGACCGTGGCTACTGGCTAAACGCCGTCAATGGCCAGTGGCTCACCGACACGGCAGCTGCCGACGCGGTGGGAGCAGACGACGAGCTCGACGACGCCGCGCAGGTGGCGACCAAGCAGAATGTGATTCCCTACGTCGAGGACACCCGCAACATCTTGGTGTTCCGCCTGAGCCGCCAGGTGACCGCAGGCATCGAGGCGAGCCTGCGCGCTGCGCTCGAGCGCGGCGTCGAGGCGGCATTTCAACTTGAGGACTCCGAGCTGTCAGGTGAGCGGCTGCCCGATGCGACCGAGATGGGCCGGATGCTGTTCAACGAGTCCGCCGAGGGCGGCGCGGGTGTGCTACGGCGGCTCCAGGCTGAGCCCGAGGCTCTGGCGACCGCTGCTCGCAAGGCGCTGGAGATCGCCCACTTCGACCCCGACACCGGCCAGGACCTGGGTCAGGCGCCTGGGGCGCACGAGCGATGTGAGCGGGCCTGTTACGACTGCTTGCTGTCGTACTCCAATCAGCTCGATCATGAGTTGATCGACCGACACTCGATCAAAGACCTGCTTATGGAGCTCTCTTGCTCGAAGGCCGTCGCCGCGGGCTCGGGGAGCAGCCGGCAGGAGACGATCGAGCGGCTTGTCGCCCGGTGCGGCAACGACCTCGAACGCCGTTTCATCGAGACCCTGGTTGCGGGCGATTTTGCCTTGCCAACTGGCGCCCGGGAGCTGGTCGAGGCGGCAAGGGTCCGTCCAGACTTCGTCTACCGGAGTGCAAGCCCCGTCGCGGTGTTCATCGACGGCTCGGCACATGAAGGCGAGGAGCAGCACGCCGGCGCCGACGAGCGGTTGTTCGACGTCGGCTGGGACGTCATCCGACTCGGGCACGACGATTGGGCAGCTGTCCTGCACAAGCGCTCCGACGTTTTCGGCAAAGGCAGGAGCTGAGCTACGTGGCTTTTCAAGCAGGGACCCTGGTGTCGGCGCGCGGTCGGGAATGGGTCGTGCTGCCCGACAGCACCGATGACTTCTTGATCCTGCGACCTCTGGGCGGCACGGCCGACGACGTTGCCGCCGTGCTCCCCGGGGTTGAGCAGGTGAGGACCGCGTCGTTCCCGCCACCGGTGCCCAGTGACCTGGGAGATCAGACGAGTGCGGCGCTGCTCCGGACTGCGATGCAGATCGGGTTCCGGTCCAGCGCGGGACCGTTCCGCAGCTTGGCCGGGCTCGCCGTGGAGCCGAGGGCCTACCAGCTCGTTCCCCTGTTGATGGCCCTTCGGCAGGAGTCAGTCCGGTTGCTGATCGCCGACGACGTCGGCATCGGCAAGACCATCGAGGCCGGTTTGATCGCCGCTGAGCTGCTGGCCCTGGGTCAGGCGAAGGCGTTGACGGTCCTCTGCAGTCCCGCGCTGGCCGAGCAATGGCGGGCGGAGCTGCAGCAGAAGTTCGGCCTTGACGCGGAGTTGGTGCTGCCGAGCACGGTACGACGGCTCTCGCGGGACCTGACCGGCAGCGAGTCGATCTTCGAGCATCACCCGGTCACGGTGGTGTCGACCGACTTCATCAAGAGCGACCGCAGGCGTTTCGAGTTCCTGCGCACCTGCCCCGACCTGGTGATTGTCGACGAGGTCCACACCTGCGTCGCGGCCGGCGGTCCAGGCGGCAAGGCGAGGACTCAGCGGTATGACCTTGTCCGCGATCTGGCGAACGACGGCTCGCGGCACCTAATCCTGGTCTCGGCCACTCCGCACAGCGGCAAGGAGGAGGCGTTCCGCAACCTGCTCGGGCTGCTCGACAACGACCTCGCCACGATCGATCTGGAGCAGACCGCCGGACGCGAGCTGCTGGCGCGGCACTTCGTCCAGCGCCGTCGTGCTGACATCCGCAAGTTCCTCGACGAGGAGACGCCGTTCCCCAAAGACCGCGAGACAAAGGAAGAGCCCTACAGCCTGTCGGCGGACTACAAGGCGCTGTTCGACTCCGTGCTCGACTACGCGCGCGGTTCTGTCCGAACCGAGGGCTCGGCCGCGGAGAAGCGGGTCTCGTACTGGTCCGCACTGGCGTTGCTGAGGGCGATGGCGTCGTCCCCACGGGCAGCTGTCCAGACGCTCAACTCCAGGTCGGCTCGCGTCGACTCGGCGGAGGAAGCCGACGCCATCGGGCGCTCGATCGTGCTCGACCTGGCCAACGACGAGGCGACTGAGTCGGCCGACACCACTCCGGCAGCAGACAACAGCGAGTTCGGCAGCAGAGAACAACGGCTGCTGCGGGAGTTCCTGCGGACCGCTAAGTCCTTGGAGGGCAAGCCGGACGCCAAGCTTACGAAGCTCACCTCGGTGGTCAAGCAACTTCTTGCCGACGGCTTCCAGCCCATCGTGTTCTGCCGGTTCATCGACACCGCGGAGTACGTGGCCGAGCACCTCGACAAGGCGCTGGGCCGCAACACCACGGTGATAGCGGTAACAGGAGTTCTTCCCCCCGAGGAGCGGGCCGCGAGGATCGCAGATCTCGGCGCTGTCGACGGTAACCGCGTCCTCGTGGCGACCGACTGCCTGTCCGAGGGCGTCAACCTGCAGGAGCAGTTCCAGGCCGTCGTCCACTACGACCTCGCCTGGAACCCCACACGCCACGAACAGCGGGAAGGCCGCGTCGACCGGTTCGGCCAGCAAGCCGAGAAGGTCCGCGCCGTGACCATCTTCGGCAGCGACAACCAGATCGACGGGCTCGTGCTCGACGTACTGCTCCGCAAGCACGAAGCCATCCGCAAGGCCACTGGAGTCTCGGTGCCGGTGCCTGACAGCAACCAGGCCGTCGTCGAGGCGCTGATGGAGGGCTTGCTGTTGCGGGGTGCCAATGCCGTGCAGGAGACCTTCGACCTTGGCCTCAATGTCCAGGCCAATGCGCTGGCACGTGAGTGGGAGAGCGCCGCGGAGCGAGAAAAGCAGTCGCAGACGAAGTACGCCCAGCACGCAATACATCCCGAGGAGGTGGCCGCTGAGCTTAACGAGATCAGGGCCGGCATCGGCACTCACGGTGATGTCAAGGTGTTCGTCGCTGCCGCGCTGCGCGCGCTCAATGCGACGGTCAAGGTGGTCGACCGTGGCTTCACCTCGACTCTCAAGACGCTTCCTGTCGGCCTGCTCGACTCCATGGCGCCGGGTAGGCGCGAGCCGCTCAGCTTCGCCGACGACTACCCGGCCGGGCGTGGCGAGGCGGTGCTCAACCGCACGGACGCGACGGTCACCGCGATCGCAAGCTACGTGCTGGAGGCTGCGCTGGACCCATCGCTCTCCGAGCAGCTGCGCCCGGCGCGGCGATGCGCCGTCGTACGCACCGACGCGGTCTCGATTCGCACCACGCTCCTACTGGTCCGTTACCGCTTCCACCTGACCCTGCCGTCGAGGGCGGGGGAGCGTACGGCGGTCGCCGAGGACGCCGCTATGCTCGCCTTCGAAGGCTCACCGCAGCACGCCACCTGGCTCGACGAGGAAGCGGTTCAGCAACTGATCAGCGCCAAGGCCGCCGCGAACGTTTCGGGGGGGCAGGCGGAGAGCTTCATCACCAGAGCTCTCGACAACCTCGCCGACCTCACGGGCCACCTCGACGACACCGGCGAGCTGTTGGCCGCTCGTCTGGACGCCTCTCACCGCCGGGTCCGGCAGGCGGCCGGAGAGATCAGACGCGGTCTGAGCGTCAAGGTCGAGCGTCCGGCCGACGTGCTCGGGGTGTATGTGTTCCTCCCGACAGTGGGAGCCTGACATGGCCGGTGACTTCGTCGGCGTTCGGATTCAAGGTGGGCTGCTGCCAGCTGAGCTGCTGTCGCGGCTTTCGACGGGGAAGGGGTCCGGCGAGGTCGGCGGATTGAGCTCGGCCGACTACGGCCTGGCGCATGGCGAGACGGTGCGAGAGGCGGCGAACCGCGTCTGGGCCTACCTGACGACCGTGTGGACCTCCTACCGCAATGCCTTGGCCGAGTTGCCCGACACCGACCGGGCCACCACGTTGACCCGGGACCGTTGGCTGCAGATCATGCTCGACCAGCTCGGCTACGGCCGCGTTCCCGTGGCCGGCGCCGGCGGGATCAGGGTAGGGGACAAGTCCTTCCCGATCTCCCACCTGTGGGGTCAGGTGCCCGTCCACCTGCTCGGCGAGCGGATCGAGCTTGACCGGCGGACCGCAGGGGTGGCCGGGGCAGCGGGGCAGGCGCCGCAGTCGTTGGTCCAGGAGCTGCTCAACCGGTCGGACGAGCATCTGTGGGCGATCCTGTCGAACGGCTCGACCCTGCGGTTGCTCCGGGATTCCACCTCGCTGGTCGGCTCGGCGTACGTCGAGTTCGACCTCGAGGCGATCTTCGAAGGCGAGCTCTTCAGCGACTTCCTGTTGCTGTACACCCTGTGTCACTCCTCGCGGCTGGCCGTTCGCGACGACGAGCTTGGACCTGCGTCGTGCTGGCTGGAGTCGTGGCGCGAGGTCGCGTTCGAGTCGGGGTCACGAGCGTTGGAGCAGCTGCGGCAGAGCGTCGTCGAGGCGCTTGAGACTCTGGGTTCAGGCTTCCTCGGCCATCCCGACAACGTTGCGCTGCGCCAGCGGGTCGAGTCAGGTGGGCTGGCGTTGAGCGACTACAACCACTCGTTGCTGCGTGTGGTCTACCGGCTGTTGTTCTCGTTTGTAGCCGAGGACCGGGGTGCGCTGCTGTCGCCGGAGGCGGATGTGGTGGCGCGCCAGCGGTATCTCGACTACTTCTCCACCGACCGGCTGCGGCGTACGTCGCGTCGCCGGCGCGGAGGACGACATGGAGACCGCTGGTGTGCTCTGCAGGTGGTGTGGACCGGGCTCGGCTCGACAGGTGGTCGACCCGAGCTGGGCATCGCGGGCATCGGCGGCCTCTATGAGGTGGGGGAACTCGACTTCCTCGGCTCGGCATCGCTGTCGAACGAGTCGCTGCTCAAAGCGGTCCGATCGCTCTCCGTGATCACCGAGAAGCAGTCGGGCTTCAAACGCGTCGTTGACCACCGAAATCTGGGTGCGGAGGAACTCGGCAGCATCTACGAGGCGCTGCTGGAGTATGTCCCGTCCTGGGATGCCGCCACGCGTGCCTACCGCCTCGGTGACGCCGCGGACAACGCCCGCAGGACGACCGGCTCGTACTACACGCCCACGTCGCTGATTGAGTCACTGCTCGACACTGCGCTTGACCCCGTACTCGATGAGGCGGAGGAGTCCGACGGCCCTGAGGCAGCTTTGCTTGGCGTTACCGTCTGCGACCCGGCGTGCGGGTCGGGGCACTTCCTGGTCGGTGCGGCCCGGCGCATCGCGAAGCGGGTCGCGAAGATCCGCACCGGTGACCCCGAGCCACCACCTGAGCAGATCCGGTCCGCGTTGCGGGACGTGGTCGGCCGCTGCATCTACGGCGTCGACATCAACCCGCTGGCCGCAGAGCTGGCGAAGGTGTCGCTCTGGCTGGAGGCGATGGAGCCGGGCGAGCCGCTGGCTTTCCTCGACGCCCAGATCAAGGTCGGCAACGCCCTGGTCGGAGCCACGCCCGCCCTCCTCGATGCGGGAATCCCGGAGGAGGCCTTCAAACCGATCGAGGGTGATGACAAGAAAGTTGCCGCCGGGCTGGCTCGGCGTAACCGAGACGAGAGCGGTGGCCAGACCACCTTCTTCGATACCGAAGAGATCCGGTTTTCCAACGCCGCGCTGGTGGAGCGGGCTCAGGGCCTGGTCGGTACGGGGCTGTCCCTGGCCGACGTGCACGTCCAGCAGCAGCGGCTGAAAGCGTACCTGGACTCCGATGAGTACCGTCACCAGCGGCTCCTTGCCGACGCCTGGAGTGCGGCGTTCGTCTGGCCCAAAACCGCCGATGCGCCGACCGCCGTCACCAACGGCACCCTTGACCGGCTGTTCGACGGCTCCATGGCTGACGACCAGCGGCACGAGGTCGAGCGGCTGGCCGCGGAGTACCGCTTCTTCCACTGGCACCTCGAATACCCCCACATCTTCCCCACCGACCCGCTCACGGCCGGCGGCAGCACCAACTCAGACACCGGCTGGTACGGCGGCTTCAGCGTCGTGCTGGGCAACCCTCCGTATCTGGATTCCGAAGCCTTGAGTCGCGATGAACCGAGGCTGCGACGCTTTCTCGATGTCAATTACGCATCAACGCGCGGGAACTGGGATCTATACGTCCCATTCGTCGAGCTCGCAAGAAATCTTACGAGGCCCCTTGGTTTTTTTGGACAGGTGACGCCTAATAAGATCATGGGTGTCTCGTATGTTGAATCGCTGCAATCTCTGCTGCTCGAGGAAAACCCATTAAGTTGTCACGACTTCTCCAGCCTCGACCTCTTCGAAGGTGCGTCCGTACGCATTGCCATTTTATGTAATGAAAGACGAGAAGTCGATGACTCGTCATCCTTCACGTTCGTTGAGCATCAATCGAGCGGAGTTTCCAAGGTAACACGGTCGACGGTGGGTGCGTGTCGTTCACGCCCGTCCGGATTTGCCTTCTCTGGTGATCCCGGGCCACCGATCTTCCAAACACTATCGACTCAACTAGGCGACCTCGCGCGTTGCAGCGATGGCGCCTCCACGGGTCAAGCCTATGAGATTCGAGAGATACTTTCATCGAACGAATGTCCTGATCACGATCGCGAGTTCAAACTTATCAATACAGGCACAATTGATCCGTTTCAATCTTTGTGGGGACAACGGATGACGCGTTATCTCGGGACGACCGAGCTCTTTCCGGTCATTCCGCGTCTCGATCTTCAAGCGATTGCACCGAAAAGAGTTGCACAGGCAGATCACCCGAAGGTCGTCCTCGGTGGGCTGGGATCACGAATAGAGGCATTCGCTGACCACGCGTCTGTGTACCTCTGTGGAAAATCTGCGGTTTTGATACTGCCTCAGCGAGGGGTGTGCTCTTTCGCGATCGCCGCTTGGTTGAATGCTCCAATGACTACGGAGTATTATCGGGCCTTTTACGGCAATCAGGGATTTGGTTCAAATAGTGTGAGCTTCTCACCAAAACAAGTGGCCAGAATTCCCGTTCCCAACGCGGAGGTTCTCCGATGTGCGGATCACGAAGGAGCGCCGAAACTGGTGCCGAGTGCCGTGGATGCCATGAGGGCGGTCCGCTTGGACGAGCCCGTCCTATCCATGGTGGGAGCGGCACTTCACGATCCTCAGACGCAGGAGAATGCGTGGTCGGGGCACGATCTGGACTTGTTAGTCACAACGGTCATCGAGCATGTATCTACTTCGGTCAATCTTGGTTAGCGATGCTTTCCTGCCCGTGTGCTTCACCAACCACTAGTGGCCCGAAACTGAAGTTGTTGGACGCTGGGCTTTCTTGAGGATCTCGTCTGGGGTCTTGGTCCAGACGAAGGGGTGACAGCGGTCGTTCCAGCCGTCGATGAAGGCGCGGATCTTGGCGTTGAGGTCTTTGACCGACCCGAAGGTGCCGCGGTGGATGGCCTGGCGTTCGATGATGCCGAACCAGACCTCGACCAGGTTCATCCACGACCCCGAGGTGGGGGTGAAGTGCACGTGGATCCGGGGGTTGGCGGCCAGCCAGTCGCGGACCTCGACACGCTTGTGGGTGGCGTAGTTGTCCATGATCAGGTGCAGCTCGATCGGCTGGCCGTGCTCGTTGAGGTGTTCGGGGTAGGCGCGGGCGACCTGTTTGAGGAAGGCCAGGAACTCCTGGTGTCGGTGCCGCGGCTTGCACGCGGCGGTCACCTTCCCGGTAGCGACCTCCAACGCCGCGAACAACGTCGAGGTCCCGTGACGGACGTAGTCGTGGGTGCGCCGCTCGGGAAACCCCGGCTGCATCGGCAGCATCTTCTGGGTCCGGTCCAAGGCCTGAATCTGGGACTTCTCATCGACACTGAGCACGATCGCGTTCTCCGGCGGCGCCAGATACAGCCCCACCACGTCGGTGACCTTCGCGACCAGCTGCGGGTCGGTGGAGAACTTGAACGTCTCACTGCGCCAGGGCTGCACCCGGTAGTGCCGCCAGGTCCGCAACACCGTGGACGCATCGGTCTTCAGGTGAGAGGCCAGCAGCCGGCTCGACCAATGCGTGATACCCAGCTTCTTCGGCGGCGGCGCCAGCGTCGCGGCCAGAATCCTCGCCCGGTCCACCGTCCGCGGACGACCAGAGCGACGCTCATCGCCCAGACCCTTCACCCCGGACTGCACGTACCTGGTCCGCCACGAGATCACCGTCTGCCGCGCCACCCCCACTCGCTCGGCGATCTCGGTGTTCGACACCCCGGCGGCGGCCAGCAACACAATCCGCGCCCGCTGCGCTAACCCCGCCCTCACTGTCGACGCACGCGTCCACGAGGCCAGCAACTCTCGATCACCCGGACGCAGGCCAAGCGGCTGTGCTCGCATACCTCATTCTCGCGCACATCCATTGTCCAAAGACTTTAGACGCGCCGCACTAGC
>JAABUN010005321.1_pt1 | contig 16133 bp, 23 predicted proteins | sample 5559311 | NCBI WGS metagenome assembly JAABUN01 (sample SAMN10711877, study PRJNA513370) | rock metagenome | isolation source: Antarctica rocks | place: Antarctica: Victoria Land, Siegfried Peak sud
ATGCCGACCAGCACCCAGAGCAGCATCCACACACCCATTCCACCCATCATGCCGCCGCCCATCATGTCTGCCATCAGTCGTGCTCCCTCAGATATCGTCTGCATGGCCGCGGCGCACTACCCACTGGCCTCCTGACGTAATTGATAACAGTCACCTCCGTGGCGGTGACAACAACGATTCTACTATCCACTCTAGTATAGAGCCGATGAGGCGTCGCCCCGCACGGCCAAGGGGCACCGCCGCGCCGGCCCGCGCCAGGGTCAGCAACGACCGACCCAGGGGCTGCAGCACGCCGATCCAGGGTGTGCTCACCGCGTGCGGCACGGGGATGCCCATCCGGGCGGGTCCTATGATGGCCATGGTCTCCACGGTGATGGTGCGGGCGAGCCGCTCACGGTCGCGACTTCAACCCTGTCCCAGACATGCCGCCGATGCTACGGTGCTCAAACCGTCAACCTTGTGAGGTGCCTGTGCAGCGCATTTCGATCTGGCTCTGGCTTGCCGTAGGAGGTGCAGCGCTCCAGCTCTCTGCGCTCGGCTCGAACTTCTACGTCATCAACGGGAAGGATGGCGGCACCACCAAGGATGCCTGGCTCGGCATTCCACACGCCTCCGACCTGATCCTGGCGTCCGCCTTCGTCACCGTCGTGGCCCTGGCCCTGAGCGCCCGTGGTCGCAGCCCCGTGTCGGGGCGCACCCTCGGCACCGCCGTGGCCGTCGTCGGTGGCCTGGCCACCGCCCAGCTCGCCTACCGCATGGTGGTGCCGCCGTTCGGCTGTCTCACCTACGACTGCGGCGCCACGGCCAAGTCCGACGTCACGTTGCTCGCCGGCATCTGGATCGGCCTCATCGGCTGCGCGCTCGCACTCATCGGAGGCCTGGGTCACGCGCTCAGCGCGGCCGCCTCCCGCACGCCGGCCACCCCCGACGTCTCCGACCGGCAGACCGGGATGACCCCGTGGCTCGGTCTGGCCGGGCTCGGCCTGGTCGTCTCCTTCGTCGGACCCTTCACCTTCCTCGACGCCTACCGGGTCGAAGGCTTCATGGGTTCCTCGTCCGCCGCCACCTGGGGCGGCTGGCTCTCGGCGCCCCACACCAGCAGCCTGGTCCTGGTGGCCATGATCGTCGGCGTCACGCTGGTCGTTGCCGCGGCCCGGCGCCGATCCCTGCTGTCCCCGTCCGCACTCGGCGCGACCCTGGCGGTCCTCGGCTTCGTGATCGCCTCACGGGAGCTCTTCCGAATGCTGCAGCCGCCGTTCAGCAGCGCGGGCGGCCAGGACACCGCCGTCGGCACGGTCACGGTTCTTGCGGGGTTCTGGATCGGCTTCGTTGCCGCCGTGGTCGCCTGTGTAGCCGCCACAATCCAAGCCGTCCTCTACTACCGCGAGTCCGTATCCGATGAGGCCGCCACGACCTCGCCGACCCAGGGAACCACCACCTCCACCGGAGCCGCCACGTGAGCAAGCGCAGCAGGAACCACCAGGACCCCGACGCGCCGCTGTCGCTGGACGCGGAGTCGCTGTTGCGGTTGGGTCGGATTGCGGACCTCAGCGGTCGCTCTCGGGAGCGCTACCTCTGCGTCGCCGGGCTCGGGATCCCGGCGTCGGGCACGCTGCTCGACCACGGGGTGGCGAGTCTGCTGCCGGCGGCCGCGGTCATCGCGGCCCTGCTGGCGGCTTTCGTCGTCATGATGCGACGCTGGGGCCTCAGGCCCTCGACCGCTCCCACCGGCGACGAGGTGCTCGCCCGCCTCAAAGGTTCGTGGGACGCCATGGCGCTCGACGTCACGTCGACACCGGACGAGGGCCCGGACGTCGAGCGCAGGTCCGATCTCGCGATGCACGATTGATCGACACCGGTCCCCCACACCGGCACCGCGTCCGGACGCTAGGCCGGCAGCTCGCCGGCGTACAGGTCGTGCAGGGCCTGGAGACCGTCGAGCACGGTGCGCGCCTCGGCTTCGTCCATCCGGGAGAGCGCGAATCCCAGGTGGACCACGACCCAGTCGCCCACCTGGGGCAGGCCCTCGCCATCACTGTCCAGCATCGCGGCAGAGACCTGCTGCCGGTCGCCCTGCACGTCGACCAGCACGCGCTGCTTCACCGCATCGACGGGCTCAAGGACCCGGCCGGGAACTCCCAGGCACATCGTCGGTCCTCCTCGGTCATGATTCCTGTCCGTCCAGCAACTATACGCACGCTTCGCCGCCCGGCAGGGCTAGTAAGGAGTCTCGGCATGCGCGTCGCGTTCGTGGGCAAGGGCGGTGCCGGGAAGTCTTCCCTCGCGGGGACGTTCGCCCGACTCCTCACCGAGACCGGGGACCGGGTGCTCGCCCTGGATTCTGACCCCATGCCGGGCCTGGCCTTCTCGCTGGGTGTGCCCCACGTCGACACGGGTCTGCCCGACGACGTCGTCGAGGAGGACGCCGTCGACGGCCGCCGCTTCTGCCTGGCCGATGGGCGCAGCGGCACCGAGGTGGTGGAGCAGCACGCCACGCGGACCACGGAAGGCGTCTACTTCCTCCAGCTCGGCAAGGCGCGTGGGCCGCGATGGGAGAACACCCGACAGCACTTCGGCTTCCAGCGCGTGCTCGACGATCTCCCGGGCGCGGGGTGGAGCATCGTCGGCGATCTGCCCGGTGGCACCCGGCAGCCCTTCATGACCTGGGGTCGCTGGGCCGACACCTATCTGGTCGTGGTCGAGCCGACGCCCGCGTCCTGGCTCTCCGGGCGCCGCCTGGCGCGGTTGGCGGAGATGGCCGGCGCACCCCAGGTGGTCGCGTTGGCCAACAAGGTCCGGGCGAGCGGTGACGCCGAGCGCATCCACGAGCGGACCGGTCTCGAGGTCGTGGGCGAAGTGCCGCTCGACCCGGCCCAGGCCCAGGCCGACCGACAGGGAGTGGCGCTGCTCGACCACGATCCGGACGCTCCTGCGGTCGCAGCGCTACGGTGCCTGGTAGATGCCTTGCACAGTGAGAGGAACTCCTGATGAAGATCGCCGTCGTCGGCAAGGGTGGATCGGGCAAGACCACCACCTCGGCCGTGCTCGCCCGCACGTTCGCCCGACGGGGGCGCAGCACCCTGGCGCTGGACTGCGACAGCAACCCCAACCTCGGCATCTCCCTGGGTCTGGGCGAGGACGTGACCGAGGAGCTGGTCGCGGTGCGCCAGGCGGTCGATGCCGGGGAACGCGACCACGCCACGAGCCTGGAGGACCTGGTCACGCACTTCGGTGTGGACGGCCCCGACGGAGTCCGGCTCGCAGTCGTCTCGGCCATCGACAACCCCGAGCCCGGCTGCCCCTGCTGCGGGATCTCCCCCGAACAACTGCTCGGCACGATCGCCGGACCCGACCTGATCGTCGTCGCCGACTTCGAAGCCGGCCTGGGAACCGTGATGCGGCTCGGCGGACAGCCCGTCGACATCGTGGTCGTGGTCGTGGAGCCGACGGCGAAGTCGCTCGAGGTGGGGCGGCGGGCCGCCGAGCTCGTGCGTGAGTCTCGACTGGGCAGGCTCGTGGTCAGCGCCAACCGGGTGCGCGACGACGCCGACGAGGAGCGCGTCCGCTCGGCCTTCCCGGACGCGGAGATCCACTTTGTCCCCGAGGACCCCGCCATCGTCGATGCCGAACGTCGCGGCGAAGCTCCCCTGGACGCCTCGGGTCCGGTGCCGGCGGTGGAGGCGCTGGTGCGGCTGGCCGAGGGCCTGGTGCCCTCAGCGGCTACCGCCTGACCCGACGGCTGCCTCCACCACCGCCAGCACCTCGGCAACGACCCGCTCCACGTCGTCGGTGACCGGTCGCAGCCCGACCGATCCCTCCCGGTCGTCGTCGACCACCGCCTCGTCGTAGGCGAGCACGCCGGCCAGGGGGATCCCCTCCTGCGCGAGGGCCTCGTCGAAGTAGGCCACGTCCGCCGCGGAGCGCGCCTTGTTGCCGACGGCGAACACGTGGGCGATGCCGAGCTCGGCGGCCAGGGCCGCGGTCCGGGAGGCGGTCAGGATCGACTTGCGGGTCGGCTCGCACACGACGAGGAGCACGTCGGCGTAGGCCAGCGTGCCTCCGGAACGACTCAGGTGCTCCAGACCCGCCTCCATGTCCACCAGGGTCACCTCCACGTCCTTGAGGGCATCGGCCAGCAGGTTGCGCACCGTGGCGTGCCCGCTGCAGGTGCACCCGGCTCCGGCCTCCGCCACCCGGATCGCCGAGAGCAACGTCGGGCCGGCCGGCGTCGCGCGGCCGTACTCGCCGATAAGCTCGCCGGCGCTCGAGCCACCGCCGCCGGAGCCGACGATCACTGAACGTGGCAGCACTGGGATGGCCTCAGTCTCCTGGAGTGAGAGACCCAGGGAGAGGCCGAGGTTGGGGTTGGAGTCGGTGTCGATCGCGACGACCCGGCTCCCGCGGCCGGCGTAGGCGCGAGCGAGCAGTCCGGCGACGGTCGTCTTCCCCACCCCGCCCTTGCCGACGACTCCGAGCTTCACTCCGACCGGGGTGATCATCAGGCTCATCTCGTGCTCCTCTCAGGCGTGCTCTCGGTTCCTCTGGGGACTACTCGGTCGATGGTAGTAGCGCAAATCACCTACCGGGCGCACACTGGAGGCGACAACCCACATCTGACGAGGAAGGTCCGGTGCCATGGCCGTGCTGTGGACGATGAGTGCGATCGGACTTCTGGTCATCGCGCCCGTGGTGGTGTTGCTCGCCTCCTACGTCATCCGACCGGCGCGGGAGAGCGCCAGATACGCCGAGGACATCCTCGAGCACGGGGTGGGGATCAGCGTCGCGTTGGCACCAGTCCCCGCGCTCATCACCACGTCCGAGATCGTCGAGGTCGTCACCTCGAACGCGGTCGCCTATGTCACGGCGCTGCGCGACCTGGTCGCTGCCTCCACCCCCACCACGCCCTGACCCGGACCCACGCAAGGAGCCCCTGTGTCTGCAGCTGCCGTCGCCGCCCTCGTCGTTTCCGGCGTCCTTGTGGCGGCCCTCGCGGTCTACCTCATCTGGGTCGTGCTGATCCTGCGACACCTCACCGACACGCTCGGGAAGGTGGTCTTCGGCGTCGCGGCGATCGCTCACCGGGTCGAGCCCGTTGGGGGGCTGGTCACGGGGATCAACGGTAATCTCGGTGCGGTCGCGGACGCCCTCGAGGCCCTGGCCGACGACCTCGACACCCCTCGGACCCAAGCCTCGTGATGACACCCCGGGAAGGGAGCCTGTGATGACAGTCGAGTTCCACTGCGCCGACGTGGGAGTGGCCTGCGGCAAGGTCACCCGCGCGGAGAACGCCGACGACCTGGTCGCTGCCGTGGCCGCGCACGCGCAGAGCAAGCACGGCGTCGAGCTCAACGAGACCCTCATCGCCTACGCGGTCACCAAGGTCCGCGTCACCGGTGACTGAATCGGCACTGCCACCCACCGACGAGGTCGACGAGGCGGAGCTGGCCGAGCTCGGCCCCCTGCTCGACCGGTTGGAGGAACTGCTCGGCGAGGTCGAGGAGCTCGACGACACGGTGCGGGGCACGGTCTTCGAGCTGCTGGACGGAGTCGACGCGCTGCACCGCCTGGCCATCACTCGCCTCGCAGCCAGGATCGGGGACGTCGACGCCCTGCGGCAGGACGACCCAGCGATCGCCTGGTTACTCGAGGCCTATGGCGTGGGCGTGGACGACCCCGTCGCCGCGCGTGCCGCCTTGGACCAGGTCCGCCCCTACCTGCACTCCCATGGCGGAGAGGTCGAGGTGCTCGGAGTGCGCAACGGGGTCGTCCGGGTGCGGTTGACCGGCGCCTGCTCCGGCTGCACCGCTTCTGCGGTGACCCTGCGCGAGGGCGTCGAGGAAGCCTTGCGTGAAGGGCTGCCCGGTTTCGTGACCCTGGACGTGGCCCCCGACAGTGGCGCTCCGGCGCACCCGCCGCCGACCCAGGTGCTGCTCCAGATCACCCCCCGGCCGGTGTGAGGTGGTGGCGCACTCAGGCGCCGTCTGCGTGCTCGGCGAGCAGCGTCATGATCTGGGCGACGGCCACCGGGACGGCGCGAGCGGTGGCGGCGGAGAGCCCGTGCCGGGGCTCGTCGGTGTCCTGCGTCTGCACGCCGACCACCAGGGTGACCTCGGGCAGTACACCGAGCGCTCGCGCCATCATCAGCGCGCGGCTCGGGTTGGCCAGGTGCATGTCGGCCAGGGCGTCTCGGCGCGCGTCGGGGCCCAGTGTCTGCACGTCGAGCACCTCGGGCACCTGCACCACGACCGAACCCGGATGGCGGCCGAGGTCGACGGCGTCGACCACCAGGAGCGCGTGTACTCCCCCCGCCAGCAGCTCCTGGACGAGTCGGAGACCGCCGATCCCCACCTCGAGCACGCGCGCGACATCGGGCAGCGGCCCGCTCAGGAGTTGCTCACCGATCACCACGCCCACCCCGTCGTCGGCGCGCAACACGTTGCCGAAGCAGGCGACCAGGACCGTCATGGACGAAGGGTAGGCCGTGGGCACCGCTGAGTCAGGCGGCCAGCACGCGGAGATCGTCGATCTCGAGGCCAGGCTGGTTCGCTACGACGTCACGCGCTATCCCGTGCAGCATGCGACGGCGCGCTTCCACCTCGGCGTACTCCTCCTGGGTAGCGGCCGGATCTGCGACTCGGCCGGGTCGCTGCACACGGCGCACGAGATCTTCACCGGTGTCGGCATGCGGCTCGAGGCGGCCAAGGCCTTGGTGATGAGCGGGGTGGCGGCGCGCGAGGGCGGGCAGCCTGACCGGGCGCGGGCCTCCTTCCTGGCGGCCGCGACCGCCTTCGCGGACCTCGAGCAGCCGGCCGAGGAGGGGGCGGCCCGGTTCAACCTGGGCCTGGTCCGCACCGATCTCGGTGAGACCGAGGACGCATTGACAGCCTTCGCCAGTGCGCACGACCTGTTCCTCGGGGCAGGCCAGGTGGCCCAGGCGGGCGCCGCCTGCCGGGAGCAGGCCACGGTCTGGCTGCGCTCGGACGATCCCGATCGTGCGGTGCCGCTGCTGAGCGAGGCCATGGAGCTCGCCGAACGCGGCGGCGACCTGCCCGGTCTGGGGGCTGCAGCCAACGCCCTCGGCCTCGCCCGCCTGTCCACCGACGATGTGCCCGGCGCGGTGGAGGCCTTCGCCCATGCGGTCGGTGCCTACCCGCGCACCCTGCGCCCTGCTGACCATGCCATGGCCAAGGCCAACCTCTCGCTGGCCTACCACCGGCTCGGCAACGCGGCACGAGCCCGCCTGACCGCCCGGCAGGCGGCCTCGATCGGCGAGGCCGATCCGCAGGTGCGGGCCCAGGCCGAGGGCGTGCTCGCCGCACTGCTCGGCGGGACCACCCCGGACCTGGTGGACGTACTCGACTCCGAGCCACCGGATCGCTGGCACGCCATCGTGCGCGAGGAGGTCCAGCGGTGGTCCGCGGTAGGCCGCGCCGAGCGGCTCGACGACGTGAACCGTTTCCTCGAGGCGGTGCTGGCTCGCCCGGACGGTGGCTACGCCCTGGCCGAGAGCCTGCTCGGTGTGCTGCTGGAGCTGCCGGCCCCGCCGTACGAGGAGCTGGTCGGGGTGCTGGTCGAGGTCACCGGGCGTCGACCCGAGGACGTCCAGGACCGGGTGCGAGCGGTGGTGGGCTCCGCGCTGGCGCGATTCCCGCTACCGCAGTGGCAGCGACTCGCGGAGAGCCTGAACACCGCGGCACGGACCGCCGGCCTGCCCGGGGAGTGGCGGTGAGCGGGGACCTCGACGAGGAGACGCTGACGGCGGTGCTCGGGGATCGCCCCCTGCGCAGCCTCCCCGCCGTGCTGTCGACGGAGTCGCAGGCGATGGCGTGGGCACGCGCCGGTGTCGCCGGCGGTGCGGTCGTCGTCGCCGACTACCAGGCGGCACCCCGGGGTCGGTCCGGGCTGCCGTGGACCGTCACCGCGGGGCGTGGTCTCGGCTTCTCGCTGGTCAGCCGGAACGAGCTGGATGCCGAGCGCGAGGGATGGCCGTACCTGCCGGCGGCGCTCGCGGTTGCCGAGGCCCTGGGAAGCCCCGACCTGGAGTGGCCCGACTCGGTCGGGTCCGGTGAGGACCCGGAGCCGCTGGCCCGGCTCGGGGTCTGTGCGGAACCCACCACCGACGGCGGGTTCTGGGCGACGGTCACGGTCCTGGTCACCGGGGCCGCGCCACCGCGGGCGGCGCTGCTGGTCGAGCTGGTCGCGGCGCTGGAGTCGCGGCTCGAGGACACCCCGGAGCGGGTGCTCACGGCCTACCGCTCGCGCTGCGTCACCCTGGGTCGCCCGGTACGCGCCCGGATGATCCCGCTGGGACCGGCCGGTGCTGAGATCGTCGGCGAGGCCGTGGACGTGCTCGCCGACGGTGCCCTGGTGATCCGCACCGAGCGGGGCAACCGGGTGGCAGTGCTCCCCCAGCACCTCGGTGTGCTGGAGGCAGCCGACGGGCCCCCACAGGTGCCCAGCGACATCTGGGCACGGCTCGAGCGTTAGTCAGATCACGGAGTCACGCGGGGAGCCCTCCGGCGACCTCCAGCCGTTCGAGCCGGCCGATCTCCTCGATGAGTCCCCACCATAGCGCCCAGTCCTGCGGATCCATCCCCTCGCTGCTGTCGGAGTGGGCCAGCCGCAGCCGAAGCTGGTCACGCAGTGAAAAGGTGCCACCCCACCGACCTTCCCCGTCGAGCACCCGGAGCTCGTCGAGCAGGTCACGCAGGGCCGGGTGCGAGACCGACGGCTCCAGCCGGTCTCCCTGGACCAGAGGTCGCAGCGAGTCCGCCAGGGAGAACAGGGGGGCCCGACGGATCTCGGCGCGCACGACCTCGAGGGCTTCCTCGAGCCCGGCCTTCCCCGGCTCGCTAAGCCCTTCCCCGGCATCGGTCCGCTCCGGCTCGACCTCCACCACCACCGTGCGCGGGGGCAGCGCCCCCAGCCCGGTGGCCACGTCAATGATCAGGTCGACATGGACGTACCCGGTGACGGCATCTCCTACCGCGACCTGGAGCTCCTCGACCGAGAGCGGAGACGGCTCGATGCGGCGCCGCTCGACGCAGCCGGGCACCCGGTCCCGTCGTACGGCGCTGATCAGCACCAGCGTCTCAAGATCAAGATCCTGGAGACGTTGCACCACCGCCACCGCTCCGTAGTGCAGGTCCTCGACGAGGACGTGCTCCCCCCAGCCCTCGGCCTGGAGACGCTCCACCGCCAGGCGTCCGAGGTCCAGGTCGCTCTGGAACAACTCGCTGACTCCCCCGACCAGGATATTGGCGGTCATGGGGCGATCAGTCGCCCCCGCACGAGCAGGTGTTGACCTCGCGGGTGACCTCACCGGCACCGGTGTGGGCGTGGGTGGTGCAGGGCATGCACGGATCGAAGCTGCGGATCGCCCGCAGCATGTCGATGCTGGTGAACTTCGAGGGGTCGGAGAGGTCCTCGATGATCGGGGTGTTCATCACCGCCTCCTCGTAAGGGCCGGGCTGGCCCCACGGGTCACGTGGCGAGGCGTTGATCGTGGACGGGGTGACGATCTGGTAGTTGGTGATCTTGCCCTTGTCCATGACCATGTGGTGGGTCAACCAGCCGCGGCCGGCGCCCCAGATGCCGACGCTGCGGCGCTCGTCCTGCGGGATTGCCTTCTCCAGCTCGGCGGGCGTCAGCGCCGCGACCCGGCGTTCGCCCTGCTGGAACAGCTTGTAGGCCTGGAAGAGAGACTCCAGCCCGACCAACTGGCTGAACAGGTAGTGGTAGGCCCGGCCGCGGTTGCGCTCGAAGGCGTTCCACTGCTCGGGCACCTTCCACTGGACCTCGCGCTCGCCCAGCTCGCCCTTGGGTATGAGGAACCGCATACCCGTCCCGGTCGCGGAGATGTAGTCACTGGTCGGCAGCTTCTGCGCTTTCGCGGTCATCAGCAGCCGTGAGTAGCACCCCGCCTCGACGACCTGACGGTCCCAGCGGGGCGCGGTCGACCAGGTGTACTTCTCCTTCCAGTCGCGCCCTCCCGGTTTGGGCAGGGTGCGTTTGTTCCAGGGGTGGTACGGCGAGATCGGGTTGCCCAGCGGGTCGGAGTCGTAACGGCTGGACTTCGACTCCTCGTAGTAGGAGTGTTCCACGAACTCCTCCAGCCCGATGTTGATGTCGGTCAGCCGGGTGGTCACGAGCTCACCGTCGATGACCGCACCCGGAGTCGACCAGCGCTTCTCGCCCCAGGCGTTGCAGTTCTCGTAGGTCGCGTCGTAGGCGAAGGGGTCGTCCCAGTAGCCGGGGTCGATCTGGTTGGTGGGCCGGTGACCCACGAGCCGGTAGCGGTCGTCGGCCTCGTAGAAGAACTCCGGGATGTCGTCCCAGACGGCCATCATCCGTTGGGCGTAGTCGAAGAGCTTGCCGAGCCGCGAGTGGTACTCGTTGAGGGTCTGCAGGGTCAGCGTCGTCGACACCCCGCCCGGGACCACGTTCTGCGGGTGGGGGTACTTGCCGGTGAGGATGACCACCATCTCACGGGCGAGCCGGGTGAACTCCAAGCCCTCGCGGTAGAGCGTGCCGGTCAACGGGTTCAGCGCCGTCATCAGGTCGGCCATGGTCCGGAACCCGTGAATGTGGGCGCTCGGGCACTTCCACTGCTCGGCCCTGGGCCACAGTTCGGGGTTGGATGACTTGATGACCGACTCCGAATAGTCCGGACCAGCCAGCAGGTACAGGTGCAGCGGGTTGTCGTAGCCCATCTCCGCGGCTTCGGTCAGGTTGCGGACCACCGTCCCCAGCGGCGGGGGCTTGATGCCCAGAGCCTGCTCGATCGCGTACGCCGCGGCGTGGGCGTGGACACCGCCGCAGACCCCGCAGGCCCGCGAGGACACGAAGATCGCATCACGCGGGTCGCGGCCCATCAGGATGACCTCGTATCCACGGAACAGCGTGGCCTGGGAGTGGCTGTCCAGGTAGGTGCCCGAGTCGAGGTCGGCGGTCACGTGCACGGCCAGGGCGCCGGCGACCCGGGTGACCGGGTCCATGTTGAGGTCCTTGATGTGACCGTTGCGCGCGACGAGCCGATCGATGCGGGCGGTGCGCTCGGCTTCGCTCATTCCCGCGTCGGGCTTCGCGATCGCGACGTCGTAGGGATTAGGGATGCCGCTGCGCAGCGTGGCGTTCCCGCTCGCGTCGAACTCGACCGGCAGGGTCTTGAAGCACATGCGGAGTTACCCCTCAGGTCGTTTCGGTTGTGGCGGGCTGGGGCGCCGGGTCGTTCTGGTCCTCACCGGGCCGGTTGCCCCAGACGTCGCCGTCGCGCAGGGCCCGGTCGTTGTGTCGACGCAGCTTGTCGTAGAACTTGTGCCCCACGTTGGACAGCGCCGACGGCTCGCTGTGCTCGCGCGAGAAGGCACTGGGCGTCGCCCCCTCGCGGTCCCAGCGAACCTCGCGGTTGAGGTTGTTGTTGCTGAACTTGCGCAGGGGGCGGATCACGCTGCCCACCATCCGCGAGACCGTGGTGGAAGCGAGTGATCCGGGTGGCCGGGAGTAGAAGGGCGTGAACTTGTCGGGGAAGCCGGGCATGGTGCAGCCGATGCAGGCCCCACCGGTGTTCATGCACCCGCCGACCCCGTTGATGGCGCCGCGCGAGGTGATGTTGCAGTTCACCACCGGTCCCCAGCACCCGACCTCGACGAGGCACTCGGGATCCCCGAACTCCTCGGCGAAGGTGCCCTCCTCGTAATAGGCGCCACGTACGCAGCGACGGTGTACCGTCTCGCCGAAGAGCCAGGCGGGGCGACCAAGTTCGTCGAACTCCGGCAGCGGGCCCAGGCCCTGGAGGAAGTAGAGGACGGCTGCCACGGTCTCAGTGAAGTTGTCGCCGACCGGCGGGCACCCGGGCACGTTGACCACCGGGACGCCGAGCACCGAGCGGTAGTCCTTGCCGAGAAAATCCATCAGGCTCATCGCGCCTGTCGGATTACCTTCTGCCGCCGGGACCCCGCCCCACGTCGCGCAGGTGCCGATGGCGATCATGGCGGCCGCGTTGGGCGCCAGCCGGGCTACCCACTCGGTCGAGCTGACCGGGCGCAGCGCGCCGTCGGGCCCCCAGGGTTCCTCGCCGGTCGCGGACCAGTAGCCACCGCGAACATGCGCGATCGTCTCGTCGGCGATCGAGCCCTCGAGGATGACGACGTACGGCGCGTCGAGCTCTCCGGCCACGGCCTGCTCGGCGGGTTGGAGGTAGGCGGGGCCGGACTCCATGTTGAGGACCGCGTGGTGCAACACCACGCGGGGCACGCCCGGATGTGCGCCCAGGACCAGGCTCTCCACCGACGGCATGGTGGCACCCGTGACCGCGACACTGCAGCCGTCGCAGCTCATGCCTGCGAACCAGAACGCGTGCACCTTCTCCAGTGGGCCGAAGCGCGTCGCCCCGGTCGCTGCGGAGACCGGTTCCAGCATGTGCTCGGTCATCGCGCCGGACGGCATGCCGAACCGGCCCAGGTGCTCGGTGTCGTGGTAGGTGTCGACCGGGCCGAGAAGATCGAGCAACTGCCGCGCCGGTGTCGCGGCCGGAGCCGTTCCTTCTCGATCGACCATCTCAACTCCTGTGGCACAGTTCACACGTGACGTAGATGCACCATACACTTAGCCCCGTCCCGACGTAGTGTGCAATCCGGGCGAGAGTTCGATCGAGGAGGACGTGTGAACGGCTGGATACTCGGTTACCTAATCGGCCTCGTCGTGGTCCTCGTCGTGGTCGTCGTGCTGCTCCTGATGATCGTCGGCGCACGCCGCACCGCGACGAAGGTCGAGGCGATCCTGGCCGGTCTGCACGATGCTCGCGACGGCACGGCACCACTGTGGGAGCTCGCGGCGACGGTCTCCACGGCCGAGCGCATCGTCGCCGCCGCGGCCACGGCCCGAGAGCGCCTGACCCCGGAGTCCCCCCGTGGGTGATCACGGCTACTGGTTCCTGGCGCTTGCGCTCGGGTTGGTCGTCGCCGTCGTCGCGGTGATCCTGCTCGAGGTCTTCCTGCGCGAGGTGCACCGGATCGAGCAGGGCGCTGCCTCGGTCTGGACCGCGGGGAAGCAGGTGGCGCGGAACACCTCGACCACCTGGCTGCTCGGCGCCACCAGCGATCGGCTGACGGAGTTGACGGAGGAGGCCGGGCGACACGCGGACCTGCTGAGCCCGCCGGCGTCGGCACCTCAACACCGATTCGGAGCCGGGGGGTCGGCATGACCGCCCTCCTGGTGACCCTCACCGTGGTCGAGATCGTCCTGGTGGCCGTCGTGCTCGTGTACTACCTCCTACGAATCGCCGCGTCCCTGCGGCGTACGTCGGTCCTGCTGGGCAAGGTCGCCTTCGGGGTGCGGGCGATCGAGACCCAATGCTCCTCGATCGGCCCCTCGGTGCTGACCATCAACGACCAGCTCAGAGGAGTCGCCGGCGCCTTGTCCGACGTCACCGATCTCGCCTCGGCCCGCGCCGATGAGGCAGCCCGCACGGCCGGACGCGGCTGAGCATGGACGAGCTGCACCCCCCGAAGTCCGAGGCACTGCGCGTCATGTACTGGCGCAGTGAGATCCTGCAGGTCATGTACTGGCTGCGAGGCGAAGGGCTTGGTGAGGTCGTCGACTCCGAGCTGCTCGAACGGTTCCTGGGGGTCGAGTCCGAGCTCGGCCTCGGCTACCTCGAGAAGCTGGTCGAGGACGGCTACCTCGAGAAGCGCACCAGCGGCTTCGTGCTGTCCCCGGTCGGTCTCGCCGAGGGCAAGACGGAGTTCGCCCTCAGCTTCGCCGACCTGACCCGTCCCGCACACGGGGAGTGCAGCGCCGACTGCTGGTGCCACAACTCCGTCGAGGAAGCCATTGCCTGCGCAGCCGAACGAGCCCCCGGGGCAGCCCGATGAGAGACGTGCCAGCCGTGGACTTCCCCCTCGGAATGCCGCGCAACTACCTGCGACCGTGCCTGTTGCTGCTGCTGGCGGAGGGCACCTCCCACGGGTACGAACTGTTGGACCAGATGGCCGAGCTGGGGATGGACCGCTCCGATCCCGGGCGGGTCTACCGCTGCCTGCGCGCGATGGACGAGGAAGGCCTGGTCCACTCGACCTGGGAGCCGTCGACGGTGGGGCCGGCACGACGTACGTACACGGTGACCGACGAGGGCCGCGAGTGGCTCCATGTGCTGGCCGGGTCGGTCGCGGACGTCTCCCGTGCCCTGACGACCTACCAGGGGCGCTACCGCATGCTGCTCGAGCAGGACGAGCACGCCGGATGAGGCTGGCCGTCGCCGGCAAGGGAGGCGCGGGCAAGACGACCATCAGCGCGACCCTCGCCCGACACACCGCCCGCCAGGGGCGCCCCGTCGTGACCATCGACGCCGACGCCAACCCGAACCTGTCCACCGCCCTGGGACTGTCACTGCCGATCAACCGCGAGGTCATGAGGGTCCCGACGTCCCTGGTCTCCCGGCGCCCGGGCGGGCCGGGGCTGACGGAGTCGATCGACACGGTCCTGGAGCGCTACGCGCGCCGGGCGCCCGACGACGTCTGGCTCCTCGGCATGGGGGGCCCGGCCCATGCGGAGGAGGGCTGCCTGTGCTCAGCCCACGCCGTGGTCGCCTCGCTCCTCGAGGACCTCAGTGGCGATGACGACCGGTTGGTCATTGTGGACATGGAGGCCTCACCCGAGCACCTGAGTCGAGGGACCATCCGCCACGTCGACGCGGTGTGTCTCGTCGCCGAGCCCTACTTCCGCTCGTTGGAGACGGTTCGGCGGATGGCCATGCTCGTCGACGAGCTACCCATCGAACGGGTCGTCGTCGCCGCCAACAAGGTCCGGTCGCACGCAGACCTCGAGGCGATCACCGAATTCTGCGAGCGTCACTCCTTCGAGCTGGCCGGCAGCGTGCCGTGGAGCGAGGAGGTCGTGGCCGCGGACCGGGAGCAAGTCCCGGTGATCGAGTGGCCCGGCGCCGAGTCGGTGGTCGCGGCGGTTGCCGAACTGGGCGCACGGATCGCCGCACCCTCGGGAGGGCGGCACGGCGGCGATCATCAACGCGCTCGGGGACGAACCTACCCCGGCACCGCGAACAAGCACCGGAGAGCGACCCGACCAGATACCTCGTCGCTCAGATGAGCTCGGTCAGCGCCTGTCCGCCGGTGTAGACCGCCACCACCAGGAGCACACCGACGAAGATTTGCTAGACCCGACGTTGCTCGGTATGCCGGATCAGCAGCGCCCCGACCTGTGCCCCCGCGACAGCGGCCACCGTGAACAACGCGAGGACGGGCCAGTCGAGCTCGACACCGGTGCCGAGGCGGAAGAGCAGCGAGGTTCCCGTGGCCGTGGTGGCCCTCATCCCCAACACGAGGATCAAGGCCGGGACGATGACGAACCTGCCGCCGACGCCGAAGAAACCGGTGAGCACCCTTCGGCGCCGAGACGTGCCCAGCCTCCAGGGACCGCGTGATCGACGCGGGCTGACTTCGCCGGGCGGTCAGGTACGCGACTGCGGACCGGTGCTCACCAAGACCCCGTTCGACCTGGGGGCGCAACTCAGCCGTCAGCCGTGCTGCCTCTGCAGGAGTCAGTGCCTGGCCCATGGCCTCGCCGCCGAGACGTTGTGCGTTAAGCACTGGGCTGCCTGGTCGAACGCATCTTGAACCCGGGTCCAGTCCTGGCTCGCCACGAGGTCAGGGTAATGCCCGTGCCCAGTTCGTCCCACTCGTCAATCCCGACGACTGCAGGCCCTGGTCGATCTGTCCGGCGCGGGCGAGCAGGTGTTGGCCGACCTGGGCGCGTGAGTGGAACGGTCACACCAGGTGCACCGCGCCAAGGTGGAGCTGGCCGGCCCGGACACCACCACGTTGCGCGGGGTCCTCGCGGCCCGGCGGGCTCGGTGCTCTTGCGGGGTGGCGGCCTCGTGAGCGTCGTCGTCAGTGTCGATGAGCGGCCACGGGCCAGGGCCGAGGCCGGCCAGTTCCGCTGCACCGCGGGCCGGCCAGCCGCACGTGCTCGGACCTGCCCCACCGAGGCCGGCCAGGAGTCCACGAGCGATCGGTGGGAACCGGAGGGCCCGGTCCTGCCGCACGGCGCGCACGGGTCGCCCGGCGCCACCACGGTGGCCCCGGGTTGGGGCTCTTCACCTGAACGGGTGGCCGCCT
>JAABUN010005322.1_pt1 | contig 16130 bp, 12 predicted proteins | sample 5559311 | NCBI WGS metagenome assembly JAABUN01 (sample SAMN10711877, study PRJNA513370) | rock metagenome | isolation source: Antarctica rocks | place: Antarctica: Victoria Land, Siegfried Peak sud
ACTCCCGGATCGGCGACCCTGACTTGCACACCCACGTCGCCGTCGCGAACAAGGTGCAAACCCTGGACGGACGGTGGTTGTCGATCGACGGACGGGTCTTGTTCAAGGCCAACGTCACCGCCTCCGAGACCTACAACACCGCCCTGGAAACCCACCTACGCGCCCTTGGTTTGGTCTTCACCGAACCCCCGAACCCTGATGTACGCAAGCGTCCGGTGCGGGAGGTGATCGGCGTCGACCCGCGGTTGAACGTGCGGTGGTCGACTCGGCGGGCCAACATCGAAACCCGCCGCAACGAACTCGCAACCGAGTTTCAGACTGCGCATGGTCGTCCGCCGTCGCCGGTGGAGTCGATCCAGCTGGCCCAGCAGGCCACCCTGGAAACCCGGGACCCCAAGCACGAACCCCGCACCCTGAGCCAGCAACGGGCCACCTGGCGTGCCCAGGCGGTGCAGGCCCTGGGCAGCGAAAAGGCGCTCACGACAATGGTTCGCACGGCGTTCTCCCCCGAGGCCGACGACACACTGGACAAGGACTGGTGGGGCCAGGGGCCGGACGCGGTGCTGGGTGCGGTGCAGTCCCGCCGGGCCACCTGGCAGACCTGGCACGTCCGCGCCGAAGCACACCGCCGCCTCCGCACCGCCGGGCTACCCGCCGATCGGGTCGAGGTCGAGGTGGACCGGCTCGTCGACCAAGTCCTGAACACCCGGTCCGTACCCGTCACCACGCCCACCGACGACCTCACCGAACCAGAACTGTTACGCCGCGCGGACGGGGCCAGCGTCTACACCGTGACCGGGGCACAACTGTTCACCTCCACCGCCGTGTTGGACGCCGAAGCGCGCCTCGTGGCCGCCGCCGGTAGGCACGACGGGCGCAAGGTCAGCGAGCATGTGGTCGGGGTGGCGTTGCTGGAGTCCACCGCCAACGGGGTCACCCTCAACGCCGGACAGGCCGCGTTGGTCACCGCGATGGCGACCTCCGGGGCCAGGGTGCAACTGGGGATTGCCCCGGCCGGGTCCGGCAAGACCACCGCTATGGCCGCCCTGTCCGCTGCCTGGACGAGCTCTGGTGGCGCCGTCCTCGGGTTGGCTCCCTCGGCGGCTGCCGCAGCCCAGTTGCGGGAGCAGACCGGTGCCTGGACCGACACGCTGGCCAAGCTCACGTTCAGCCTGGCCCATGACCCCGACAACGCGTTGCTGACCGAGGTCGGGCCGCGGACTCTGGTGATCATTGACGAGGCGGGGATGGCCGACACCCTCTCGTTGGATGCTGCCGTCACGTTCATCACGTCCCGCGGGGGCAGTGTCCGGCTGATCGGGGACGACCAACAGCTCGCCGCGATCGGCGCCGGCGGGGTGCTGCGGGACATCGCCACCACCCACGTCGCGGTCCACCTGTGCGAGCTGTTGCGGTTCACCGACCCGGCCGAGGCCGCCGCCACCCTCGCCCTACGAGACGGCAAACCCGAAGCGCTCGGGTTCTATTTGGACCGTGGCCGGGTCCACGTCGGGGACCTGGCCACCATCACTGAGCACCTGTTCTCCGCTTGGGCCACCGACCGCAAGAACGGTAAGGACGCGCTGATGCTCGCGCCCACCCGGGAGACGGTCCGGGCGTTGAACGAACGCGCCCGGGCGCACCGCCTCGAACACCAACCCGAACCGCCGAAGACGGTGACCCTGGGTGACGGGACCGGGGCGAGCGTTGGTGATGTGGTCATCACCCGGGTCAACCGCCGCGACCTGCGCACCACCAGAACCGATTTCGTGAAGAACGGTGACCGGTGGACCATCACCACAGCGCACCGGGGCGGTGACCTGACCGTGGCGCACCAACGCACCCACCGCCAGATCAGGCTGCCCGCCGACTACGCCGCCGCGCACGTCGATCTGGGGTACGCCACCACGATCCACACGGCCCAAGGTGTCACCGCCGACACCACCCACGGATTGCTCACCGGGGAAGAGAACCGGCAGCACCTGTACACGATGGCCACCCGGGGCCGGCACGGCAACCACCTGTACCTGCAGGTCGTCGGCGACGGGGACCCGCACACCCTCATCCGCCCCGAAACTGTCCTCCCCTCGACCCCGGCTGGTCTGCTGGAAGCCATCCTGGCCCGGGACGACTCGCCCCGCTCGGCCACCACCCAGTCCGCCGAGCACCAGTCTGCTGTTGTCCGGTTGGGGCAGGCCACCGCCCGGTACGTCGACGCCCTGCACACCGCCGCCCTCGCACGGCTCGGCCAAGAAGCCCTCGCAGAGTTGGACGACACCGCCGAGGACCTGCACCCGGGGCTGTGCGACGCGCTGGCCTGGCCCACCCTGCGGTCCCACCTGGCTCTGCTGGCTGCCACCGGCACCAACCCGAGCCGCGCATTACAGCACGTCGTGGCCAGCCGGGAGCTGGACAGTGCCCTGGACCCGGCGGCGGTGATCGACTGGCGGTTGGACGACACCGGACTGCGCAACGCCGGCCCCGGACCGTTGCCGTGGACCCCCGCCATCCCACCTGCGTTGGTCGCTGATCCGGACTGGGGTGACTACTTGACCCGCCGTGCCCACCTGGTCAGCACCCTCGCCGACATAGTGGCCGGGCAAGCCACCAGCAGCCCTATCCCGGCATGGGCTAACCAGGGCACCGCCCGGCCCGGCGATGACCTGCTGGCGCGGGTGGCCGTGTGGCGCGCCGCCCGGGGGATACCCGATGAGGACCTGCGCCCCACGGGTCCGCCGTGTCCGGACAAGGCCCCGGCGCTCTACCAACGCAAGCTCAACGACCGGCTGGGCGGGGACCGGTCCCCCGCCCTGGCCGAATGGGCACAGACCCTGCGCGACATCTCCCCGGCCGCCCGGACCGACACGTTCGCGCCGATCCTGGCGCAACGACTCGCCGCGATCTGTCGGGCCGGGCTCGACGCCCGCGCCCTGCTGGCCCAGGCCGCGGAGAGGGGGCCGTTGCCGGACGAGCACGCCGCGGCCGCGTTGTGGTGGCGGATCAGCCCGCACCTGTCCCCCGCCGTGACCGCTCAGGTCGACCACCCGCACACCCTGCCCGCCAACTGGTCCCCCGCCTTGACCGATGTACTCGGGACCGACCGTGCCCAGGCCATTCAAGATAGCCCCTGGTGGGCGGCCCTGGTCACCACGATGGACCGGGCGCTGCAGCGCGGGTGGAGGTTGGACCACCTGCTGAACGCCACCCCGGCCCCTGGTGCCGATCTGGACGTGGACGACGCGCAGGCGATGGTCTGGCGGATCAGCGTGCTGCTTGACCCTCCACCGGCCGAGCACGACCAAGCACCACCGGAGGAACACTCCGAACCACCCGTCGACCGGTGGCACGGCCGAGACGATCCGGCACCCACGGCGGCTCCGACTGAGGCGGAGTGGGACGCCCACCACTACGCCCACCCGCCCCCCGATCCGATTCCACCTTGGAACGACGCTGAGGCACGTGGCAACGGCACACACCGGTCGGCGGTGTCTGCTCTGTCGCCGGAGGAGGTCGACGCCGGCCTGCGCCTGGCAGCCCTCGTCCAGTCTTCGATGGGGCCGCTGAACCCCAACGACGCACAGGTGGAACACCAGGTCGCGAGGGCGGGTGAATGGGTCCACGCGCCCGTCCCAAGGGACCGGATGGTCCAGGTCAACCACTGGGCCCTTGCCTACTACGAAACTCAGCTTGCCCGGGGCGGGTGGGCCCGCGAGTACCTCATCGACCGGTTTGGCCAAGACGTGACCGGCCACGCCAACGTCCGCCCCGGTCACGCCCCACCCGAGTGGACCCACCTGGTCGACCACCTCCGGTCGGTCGGGGTCAGCGACACCGAACTGGTCGAGACCGGACTGGCCACCACGACCCGCACCGGGCGGCTGATCGACCGGTTCCGCGACCGGGTTGTGTTTCCCATCGTCCACCACGGGGAAGTTCTTGGGTTCGTCGGCCGCCGCAACCCCGACCACACTGATGACACCCCGTATGCCGGGCCGAAGTACCTGAACACCCCCACCACGGCCCTGTTCGCCAAAGGCGACCAGCTGTACGGGGCCATCCCCGAGCTGCTCGACGCCGGAGCCACCCCGGTCCTGGTCGAAGGGCCGATCGACGCGCACGCCGTGACCCTGGCCACCCGCGGAGCCTGCGTGGGTCTCGCACCGCTCGGTACCGCGCTGACCGAGGCCCAGGCGGCTCAGCTGGCGACCTACCGGACTACCCCGGTGGTGGCCACCGACGCCGACCTTCCCGGGCGGATCGCCGCGGAACGCGCCCATTGGCTCCTGACCCAACACGGGCTCCATCCCCGGATGGCCATACTGCCCGCCGGGTCCGACCCTGGCGACATCCTGACACGCCGAGGACCCAAAGCCCTAACCGATGCCATCAACAACACCGAACCCCTGGCCGATGTGCTCCTTCAGGAACGGTTGACCAACCTCACCGGTCCCGTCGCCCTGACCGCGGCAGCCACGGTCGCCGCGACGAAGGACCCACAGGATTGGGACGACACCGCGCGCGCCATCGCGCACACCCTCAACGCCCCCGACACGACCGTCAGGCGCACCATCTTCGACGCGGTTCAGGCGTGGCACGCCGACCCCCGCACGGTCGTGGTCTCCCAGCTCGGCCAGGCTCACGACGTCAGAGCGCGGCTTGAAAAGACTGCTGCGCAGACACACGAAGCCCGCCGAGCCCGCCTCGTCTTCTGCCCCGACGCGGACCTCTCACCCAATCCATACAGGCCGCCATCGCCTCCGCGCACCGCGGTGCGCATAGTTGGTGTCCCCAGGTGATCGAGACGTCGATGTGGTCCACCCATTGCCCGAGGCGGACAGCTCGGAGTTGAGGGCGGGGGTCGAACGGAGGGGCCGCTTAGCGTCAGTGATCGTGCGTGAGCCTCGGGTGCCTCTGACGGCGACGGCGCCAGCGATATCTGTCCGCGATCAGTCGCGGCTGGTCACCGCTGCCCATACCCCTTCGCCGATCAGCGAGTCGACGGCCTCGGTGAAATGCTCGTAGATCCGCATCAAGACCACCTCGGAGTCGGCGGTCCGCACGGCGTCGATGATCGCCTGGTGGCGCTCGGGGGACATGTTGCGCCGTGCCTTGTCCTCTCCTGACCACAGCACGGACATCCGCACCCGCCCGGCCAGGGCGTCCCACGACTCGAGCAAGGTGGCGTTGCCGGATGCCTGGCACAGTGCCCGGTGGAAGTGCATATCCGCGTCGACCTGTTCGACCAATGATCGCCGCTGGCTGTTGACCATGTCCTGGAGTCGTGCCTGCAGCTGCGCCGCTGTGGCGACGGCGTCACCCCTGGCGATGGCCAGGTGGGCAGCCATGGCCTCCAGAGCGCAGCGCACCTCGAACGTGTCCCGGATCGACCGTGCGCTAAGATCCGGCACGCGGAGGCGCCCGCGCGTGTCAGGCACCGCGAGCCCTTCTCTGGTTATCGCGCCTAGTGCCTCGCGCAGCGTGCCGCGACTGATGCCCAGGGTGCTGCTGAGCCGCACCTCACTCAGATGCGTTCCCGGCTCGAGACCTCCGGTCACGATGGCGGAACGCAGGGCCTCCAGGGCCTGGTCTGCCAGCGATTGGCGTGCCGGCAGAACGCGTAGATCAGCCAAGGGCTCGGGTCTGCTCACACATGTGATCATACCGAATCCTCGCAGAGGGTTGACTGTCGACAGTCGACAGTCGTACAGTCCATACACCCGCAATGACGCAGCCAGGACGAGGTGGCAAGGATGCCCATACATCCCCGAGTGATCTGCTCGACGATCTCCTTTCGCCACCAGCCCCTGCCCGAGGCGCTGGAGGTGATCCATCACCTCGGCTTCAGCGGGATAGACCTGGGGGCCCTGCCGGGAGTGTGTGAGCACGTCGGTCCGCACCTGGCACCGCACGAGGTGGAGAATGTCAGGGAATCTCTGGCGCGTCAGCAGCTCGCAGTGGCATCCATCAACGCAGACCTTGGAGATGTCAACCGCGTCACCGACAAGCCCACGCGGCGGCACCAGCGTCAACAACTCGAACGCCTGGTCCGGCTGTGCCAGGCCGTAGGCAGCCCCGCGCTGGTCCTGCCCAACGGCTCACCCGGTTCCGAGCCGCTCCGTGGCCTGGACCACGATCTGGACACGGCTGCGCAGACGCTGACCTGGGCTGCTGATCAGGTCCAGGCTGGCGGCATCGACCTGTGGGTCGAGGCGCAGCACTCCGGCCGTGTGTGCTGGAGCCTGGATCGCGCAGTCGCCCTGATGGCGCGCCTGGAGGGCACCGGCATCGGCGTCGTCATGGACTTCAGCCACGTCGTCGCTTCCGGCGACGATCCCCTCAACTTCGTCGACGCGCTGGGCGCCCGCGTCCGGCACGTCCACGTCCGTGACGCGGTGCCCGGAGACATCCATCTCAGCGTCGGCCGGGGTGACGTGGACTTCCGAGCCGGCATCAAAGCCCTGGAGCGCTCTGGATACAGCGGCGCCTACTCGCTGGAGCTGGAGACCCGAGACGTGACCGAGGACCAGCGACCCACGGCAGCCGAGGCGGCCGGCACCTTCATCGGCGAGCTGCTGGACAGCCACAAGGAGACGACATCGTGACTGAGCACACTTCCCCCCAACGCACCGTGGTGCTCAGCGGCGTGGGATCACCGCGGGGGATCGGGCGGGCCACCGCATGCCGGTTCGCCGCAAAGGGATGGGCTGTCGCGGGCGGAGACCTCGACGGGGGCGCCGCGCAAGCTCTGGCCGCCGAGCTCAGGTCCCAGTACGGGGTACCTGCGCTTGGGACCCAGGTCGACGTCACCAGCCCAGAGTCAATCGCGAGCTTCCGGGATGCCGTCCTGACCGCGGAGCTTCCCGTGGTGGGAGCAGTGGTCCCGTTGGCCGGTGTGCCCTCGACCACCCCGATCCTGGAGGTGACGTTGGAGTTGTGGGAGCGGGTCTTCGCCGTCAACAGCACCGGGACCTATCTGCTGGTGTCCGCCTTCCTCCCGGACATGGTAGAGGCGGGGTTCGGACGAGTAGTGACCATGTCGTCGGTGTCCGCGCAACAGGGAGGGGGGGTCTTCTCCAAGACCCCCTACTCCGCCGCCAAGGCGGCCGTCCTGGGCTTCACCCGATCGCTGGCCCGCGAGATGGGTCCGCACGGTATCACCGCCAATGCGGTCTCCCCCGGTGCGGTCGACACCGACATCCGCGCCGGCGCGACGGACCCGGACAAGGAGGCTGCACTCAGCTCCTCCGTGCCAATGGGAAGGCAGGCAAGCGTCGCGGACATCGCTGCCCTGATCGACTTCCTGGCCAGTGAGGACGCCGGCTACATCACCGGTACCACTGTCAACATCAACGGCGGCAGCTACATCGCCTGAGCGGAGGAGCGACATGACGTACATCTACGACGACCCGGCGAGCTTCGCCGAGGACGCTCTGGAGGGCCTGTGCGACGCCCACAAGGATCTCCTGCTCCGGGTCAACGGTGGGGTGGTGCGGCGCCACCGCAGCGCGCAGCCCCGCGTGGCGGTGCTCTATGGCGGCGGCTCGGGTCACTACCCCGCCTTCGCCGGCCTCGTCGGCCCCGGGATGGGTGCAGGTGCAGTGTGCGGCAACATCTTCACTTCGCCGTCCGCGGACGACGCGATCGGTGTCGCCCGGGCGGCGCACGCCGACGCCGGGGTCATCTTCACCTACGGCAACTACGCCGGTGACGTGATGAACTTTGGCCTCGCCACCGAGCGACTGCGGGACGAAGGCATCCGCGTCGACAACCTGGTGGTGACCGACGACATCGCCTCGGCCCCAGTGGAGGAGACCTCACGCCGCCGCGGCATCGCGGGAGACTTCCCCGTCTTCAAGATCATGGGTGCAGCGGCCGAGCGCGGCGACAGCCTGGAGGAGGTCATGGCCCTGGGCAGGCGGGCCAACGAGGCCACCCGGACGATGGGAGTCGCTTTCGACGGCTGCACGATGCCCGGCGCCACGAAGCCGCTGTTCACCCTCCCCGACGGTGAGATGGGCCTCGGCCTGGGGATCCACGGTGAACCCGGCCTGGCCGACGTGCCATTGCCCGCTGCGCGCGAACTGGCCACCATGCTGGTCGAGCGAGTGCTCGCCGAGCGTCCCGAAGGTTACGAACGCGCGGCCGTGATCCTGAACGGGCTGGGTCGCACGAAGTGGGAGGAGCTGTTCGTCCTCTGGCGGGCCGTGGCGCCCGCCCTGCGCGAGGCCGGCATCGAGATCTGCGCTCCGGAGGTCGGTGAACTGGTGACCAGCCTCGACATGGCCGGGGTCTCGCTGACCCTGACCTACCTGGACCCCGAGCTCGAGGCCCTCTGGCTCGCTCCAGCCTTCACACCGGCGTGGACCCGCGGGCGTGCGGACACCCAGGAGCAGGCAGCCACGGTCGAGGCCGATCCGTCCGACGTCCAGAGCGCCCCTGCGCACAAACCTGGCACCAAGGCATCTCGGGCTGTGGCCCACACGGCGCTGCAGCACCTCCACGCGGTCCGGGACGCCCTGTACGACCACGAGGAGCGGCTCGGGCGGCTCGACTCGGTCGCGGGGGACGGCGACCACGGCCGAGGGATGGTCCGAGGCTGTGAGGCCGCCGTCGAGGCGGCCGAGCAGGCGCTCGAGCAAGGGGTCGGTCTGGGCGACCTGCTGGCGCGGGCCGGGGACGCCTGGGCCGCCCGCGCCGGCGGCACGTCTGGGGTGCTGTGGGGTGCCGGCCTGCGCGCCGCGGGCGGAGTGCTCGGCAACCGGACCACCCCTGACGCGCAGACCGCCGCAGGCGCCGCGCGGGCCTTCGTCGACACCGTCACGCGACTCGGGGGCGCACAACCGGGTGACAAGACCCTGCTGGACGCCGCGATCCCCTGGGCCGAATCGTTACGCCGGCTAGCCGACCAAGGGATGCAGCAGGCCGCCCGCCAAGCCGCCGCCGACGCCGAGTCAGCGGCCCAGGAGACCAAGAGGCTGACTCCGAAGGTGGGTCGGGCCCGGCCGCTGGCCGCCAAGAGCCGGGGCACCCCGGATCCCGGTGCGGTGTCCTTCGCCCTCATCGCTACGACCATCTGCGCGGAACCAAAGCCCGTCACGAGTCCAGAAGGGACTGAGACATCATGACCGGACTGCGCATCGTCGTCGGCTGCGACGAGGCCGGACTCAGCTACAAGCAGGTCATCAAGGCCGACCTGCAGGCCGACGACCGGGTGGCTGAAGTCATCGACGTCGGAGTGAACGAAGGCAAGGACCACGACACGCCCTACCCCAACATCGGGCTCGAGGCAGGCAGACGGATCCGGGACGGCCAGGCGGACCGGGCGCTGCTGGTCTGCGGCACCGGGCTGGGCGTGGCCATCTCCGCCAACAAGGTCTGCGGCATCCGGGCGGTGACCGCCCACGACTCGTTCAGCGTTGAGCGGTCCGTGCTGTCCAACAACGCCCAGGTCCTCACCATGGGTCAGCGTGTGGTCGGCCTGGAGCTCGCGCGACGTCTGGCCAGGGAGTGGTTGGGCTACACCTTCGACGAGTCCTCGCCGTCAGCGGCCAAGGTCGCGGTCCTGACCGAGTACGAGCAAGGCGCGCACGCGGGGGGCCGGTCCCATGGCTGAGCGCGGCGTCAGCAGCTCCACCGGGAGCGACCCTAGCGGTCACCGGCAGCGGCGAGCATGGCCGCGCATGGTGTTCGACACGCTGGAAAAGTTGCTCGAAAGCGCATGCCTGCTCTTCCTTGCAACGACCGTCATCGTGGTCGCCTGGCAGGTGCTGGCGCGCTATGTGACCAGCTCCTCCACAGCCTGGGCACCTGAGCTCGCACAGGTGACGTTCGTCTGGCTGGCGTTGTGCGCCATCCCCATCGGGGTCCGGCACGGCAGGCACATGTCCATCGACGCGTGGTTCGCCGTGACCAACCGACGCGTGGAGCAGGTGGTGGTCACGGTCGCCTCGCTGATCGTTGTCGTTGTGAGCCTGGTGCTGGCCTTCTACGGCTACCGCATCCTCGACGTCACGTTCACCAGGCAGTTCCCCGGCCTGGGCATCGCTGCGGGCTGGATGTATCTCGCGGTGCCGGTCTCCTTCGTCCTGTGCGCCGTGTTCGCCGTCGAGGCGTGGTGGGACCAGCTGCGCAGCGACTCACTGGGCGACCACTCCCCCACCTCCTCCGCCACCGTCTGACCTTCCCGTCACCACCCACCATCGAGCAAGGAGCGCACCATGGGTCCGAGCCTGCTGGGCACGTTCTTTGGGGGCATCCTGCTGCGAGCGCCCATCGGATTCGCTCTTGCCGCAGCCTCACTGCTGTCGTTGGCGTTCCTGACCAACACGCCGTTGGACATCGGTGCGCAGCGGATCGTGGCCGGGATCACGCCCTTCCCTCTGCTGGCCATCCCCCTGTTCGTGCTGACCGGCGGGTTGATGAACGAAGGGGGCATCACGCGCCGCCTGCTGGGGCTGGCCGACGCCATGGTGGGGCGACTACGCGGCGGACTCGCACACACCAACGTGGTCTCCAGCCTCATGTTCGGCGGGCTGTCCGGCTCCGCGGTGGCCGACGTCTCAAGCCTCGGACGTGTGCTCATCCCCGCCATGCGGGAGCGCGGCTACCAACCGGGCTACGCCTCCTCGGTGACCGCCATCTCCGCCTTGCTCTCCCCCATCCTGCCCCCGTCGATCACCCTAATCCTCTACGGCGTGGTCACCGGCGCCTCCATCGGACAGCTCTTCTTCGCGGGCATCGTCCCGGCGGTGGTGTTCGTCGTCATGCTCATGGGCTTCATTTATCTCAGCGTGCAGCGCATCGGATTCGATCGCGAGGCGTCCGAGCGTGCCGAGAGTTCGACCGACATTGGGAAGACTCCCCGCGCCGACATCCCGCGGCTTCTGCCTGCCCTCGCGGCGGCCGTCCCTGCGCTGATGTTGCCGGTCATCATCCTGGTCGGCATCCGCGGCGGCTACTTCACTCCCACTGAGGCCGCCGCCGTCTGCGTCGTCTACGCCCTGCTCGTCGGATTCGTCGTCTACCGCGAGCTGAACCCGCGCAAGCTCATCAAGGCCATGGTCGAGTCGTCCCATCTGGTCGGGCTCATCATGCTGGTGCTCGCCGCCGCCCAGCTCTACTCCTGGGCGCTGACCTCCGGGCGGGTCCCCCAGCAGATCGCGGCGTCGATCACCGCGCTCACCGACAATCCATGGGTCCTGCTGGCCCTGATCAACGTGTTGCTGCTCGTCGTGGGCATGTTCATCGAGGCAAACGCTGCGTTGATCATCGTCGTGCCGGTCCTGCTGCCCATCGCGGTCGCCGCGGGCATCGACCCGATCCACCTGGGGATCATCACGGTGGTCAACCTCGGCATCGGGCTGATCACCCCGCCGGTCGGGCTCACGTTGCTGCTGTCCGCCGAGATCGCCCAGATCTCCAGCCTCGCGGCGATTCGGGCCGTGGCCCCCTTCTACACGGTAGCCATCGCCTTCCTGCTGCTGATCACCTACGTGCCCGCCCTCAGCCTCTGGCTGCCCCAGACCCTCTTCTGACCCCTGACCAGAAAACCCACCAAGGAGGAATCATGCACCACCGCATCACCCGATCCAGCATTATCGCCGTCGTCGGCGCCGGAGCCCTGACCCTCGCCGCCTGCGGCGGCGAGTCCACCGACACATCGAGCAGCACGGGAGGTGAGGCAGCCGGCGAAACAATAACCTTGACCCTGGGTCACGCCGGCAGCGATACCGACCCCCGCCAGAGCGGGTCCGAGCAGTTCAAGGAGCTGGTCGAGAGCGGCACCGACGGCCGGGTCACGGTCGAGGTGCACGGCAACTCGACGCTGGGCACCTGGGAAGAGATGGTCGAAGGCCTGCAGATGGGCACCACCGACGTGGTCATCGAGAGCCTGCTATCGCTCGAAGCCTACAGCGACCTGGCCAGTGTCGAGACCGCGCCCTTCCTCTACGACAGCGAAGATCAGTTCTTCGAGGTCTGGGACGGCGACCTCGGGGAGGAGATCAAGTCGACCATCACCGAGGAGAGCGGCTACGCCATCCTGGGCAACATGTACCGGGGACCTCGACAGCTGACGACCTCGGACGCCGTCACCTCGTTGGAGGACCTGCAGGGGATGACCATCCGCACGCCCTCCGCCGAGACGATGGTCCAGACCTGGCAGGCACTGGGTGCCCGTGCCGAAGCGCTGCCCTGGTCGGAGGTCTACTCAGCCCTCGATCAGGGTGTGATCGACGGGCAGGAGAATCCTCTGGACGTCATCGTCTTCAACGACATTTACGAGGTGACCCCGGAGATCACCCTCAGTGCGCACATGTACGCGAACTACCACTTCCTGATGTGGGACGACGCGCTCTCGGGCATGTCCGAGGAGGACCAGCAGGTGATTCGCGACGCGGCTCAGACCGTCGGTGAGGACTACACATCCAACACCCTGGACCAGCAGGAGGAGTACGTCACCCAGCTCGAGGAACAGGGCGCCACGTTCCACGAGCTGAGCGACAGGGAAGCTTGGATCGAGGCCACCGAGCCAGTCGTGCAGAGCCTGCCCGAGCAGGTCCAGACGTGGATCGACGAAATCCGCGGATGACCTCCGGCACACGGCTCACTGGCCCCAGGCTCGACGCCGCCGTCGTCGGGCTCGGGGCCATGGGCCTGCCCATGGCCACCCGGCTGGCAGGGTGGGGACGCGTGGTCGGCGTGGACCCGTCCAAGGACCGACGAGACCTCGGCGCGGACGCGGGCATGCAGGTCGCGGCCTCACTGCCCAGCGCGCCTCCGCCCCGACTGGTGCTCGTCATGGTGTCCACCGCGGAGCAGCTCACCCAGGTCATCGCGACAGCTGCGGTGACCGCGCACCAGACCTGGGTACTCATGGGAACCTACGGCCCCAGCGCTGTCGAAGAGGTCGGCGAGCAGCTGGTCGCCGACGGCGCGCAGGTTGTCGACGCCCCGGTCACCGGTGGGGTCCGGGGCGCTGAGACCGGCGCCCTGCACATCTTCTGCGCCGGCCCGGGCCCCGCACTTCACGACATACGACCTGCGCTGACCAGGCTCGGCACACCTCACGAGGTGGGTAGCGCCATCGGGGCCGGACAGCGACTCAAGGCCGTCAACCAGCTGTTGTGCAGCGTCCACCTGACCGCCGCCGCCGAAGCGGTGGCCCTAGCCCGGGCATCCGGGCTCGACGCTTCGACGGCGCTCGCCCTGCTGTCCGCTGGAGCCGCGTCCTCCTGGATGCTGCGGGATCGCGCGGACGGACTGCTCAGCCCGCAACCCCCTGCAGTGCGCAGCACGGTGGACGTGTTCGTCAAGGACTCCGGGATCGCCCACGACCTGGGCGTCGAAGCCGGTGTGGCCACCCCGCTGCTCGACGCTGCCCGCGCTCAATTTCTCCGGGCGCACGAGGCCGGTCTGGGTCACCAGGACGACTCCCAGGTGATCCGCATGTATCAGTGAAACCCCCGTTCAGAGAGCGAGCAATCATGAACCTGCACCATCTGCTGTCTCAACGTGCCGCCGACGGCCGGCCGATCCGCGTCGGCCTCATCGGCGCCGGCAGATTCGGAACCATGTACCTGGCCCAGGCGCGCTCTATCCCAGGCATCCACATCGTAGGCATCGCCGACATTAACGTCCCCCGCGCCCGCGGTGCCCTGGACCTCGTGGGCTGGCCTACCCACGACCGGGCCGACAGTCTGCAGGAGGCGGTGCGCTCCGGTGGGACCGCGGTCCTTGAGGACGCCTCGGCCCTCTTCGGCGGGCGCGTGGACGTCATCGTCGAAGCCACCGGCAACCCTATGGTCGGGGTTCGCCACGCCCTCAGCGCGATCGACGCGGGTCAGCACGTCATCATGGTGACTGTCGAGGCAGACGCCCTGGCAGGACCTGCCCTGGCAAGGCGAGCCGGCGCGGCCGGAGTCGTGTACTCGCTGGCCTTCGGTGACCAGCCGGCCCTGATCTGGGAGCTCGTGGACTGGGCCAGGACCAACGGCTTCAAGGTCCAGTGCGCCGGCAAGGGCGCCAAGTACCTGCCCACATACCACCAGATGAACCCAGACACCGTGTGGGACTTCTGGGAGTTCTCCGAGGAGCTCACCTCCTCCGGACAAGTCAACCCCTACATGCACACCTCCTTCCGGGACGGCACGAAGGCGGCCATCGAGATGGCTGCCGTCGCCAACGCCGCCCGGCTGACACCCGACCCGGACGGGCTCACCTTCAGCCCGGGAGATGTCGAGCAGATCGCCACCGTATGCCGACCCAGATCGGTCGGCGGCGTCCTGGCCGAACACCCCACAGTAGACGTGATGTCCTCGGTCACCAGGGACGGGGACTGGATCCCGCACAACACCCAGGAAGGGGTATTCGTGGTGGTCGAGGCCACCAACGACTACGTCGCCGGGTGCTTCGCCGAGTACCCCTGGCATCCCGACCCCAGCGGCCGCTACGCCGCTCTCTACCGGCCGTACCACTACGTCGGCCTGGAGCTGAACACGTCCGTGGCCCACGCCGCCCTGAACGGTGTGCCCACCGGCGCGCCCGTCGGCTTCCACGCCGACGTGGTCGCCACCGCCAAGCGCGACCTGGTCGCCGGGGAAATCCTAGATGGAGAGGGCGGGTACACCGTCTGGGGCAAACTGGTGCCGGCCGCAGCCTCAACCCAGCGCGACGGGCTCCCGGTCGCCCTGGCCCACCATGTGACGCTGGAACGGGACGTGCCCCAGGGGGCCACGGTGACCCTCGATGACGTCGACCGCTCCGCGCTCGACCAGGGCATCCTGGATCTGAGGTCCGAAGTGGGCGGCGAGGCCATAACGATGGCGGCGGACGGTCGATGACGGAGGCGAGCACCGGCCTGGACGTCGGGGCCATTGGACTCGGCGCCATGGGCGCTCCCATGGCGGCCGCCCTGGCAGAAGCCGGCCACCGGGTCACCCTTTGGAATCGAACCACCGCCAGGGCCGAGACGCTCGCGGAGCGCACCGGCAGCACCGTCGCGGCTGATCTCGCGGATGCTGCTCGACCCGTTGTCATCACAGTCCTGCCGGACCTGGATCAGGTCCGGGACGTCGTCGAGCGAGACGAAGGCCTGCTGGACGGCTGGTATCGGCACGGCGTCGAGTCGCCGATCCTGGTGGTGATGGGCACCGTCAGTCCGGTCGCCGTCGCCGAATGGGCGCAGCAGGTCGGCAAGCACGGCGTGCGGATCGTGGATGCACCGGTCAGCGGAGGCGTCCCCGGTGCCGAGAAGCGCCAGCTCAGCATCATGGTCGGGGGTGACAAGGACGACGTCAACCCGGTCCTAGGAATGTTGTCCGCCATGGGCACCACGGTGCGACACCTCGGGCCGGTCGGGTCTGGGCAGCTGGCCAAGGCCTGCAACCAGATCGTCGTGGCGGCCACGCTGAGTGCGCTGGGCGAGGCGCTGGCGATGGCGCGAGCCGGAGGGATCGACTTCGAGACGCTGCTGGACCTCCTGGGCGGTGGGCTCGCAGGATCGGAGGTGCTGCGGCAGAAGAAGCAGCGGTGGATCGAGGGCGACTATGCCGGTGGTGGAAGCTGCACTAACCAGCTCAAGGACTTGAGGTTCTGCCTAGAGACAGCCCAACAGTTCGACATCGAACTGCCCGTCACACAGGTGACCACCCGACTTTTCGAAGAGGTGACCCGGCACGGAGACGGCCCCTTAGACCACAGTGCGGTCCTAAGGGTTCTGGAGGGCAGCTCCCTGACATGACCGTTGCAACCCGTGGGCTCCCGGCTGACCCAGCCGAGGTCACCCACTGGCCGGCCCATAACCGCCACCGACCAGTCCAGGGTCCTCAAGATGGCCTCAGACCTGCAGACGGTGCATGCGAGCTTCGGGACATTGGGGGACTTCGACGATCCCGAGCCACTCGTCAGCGGTCTGGTCGACTCCCTCCTGGAGGAGGATCCGGCTGCGGGACGGATCCGGTCGGCTCCGGCCTGGTTGCGACAGCCCTGCCTCAACTGCCCATGATGGAACTCATGATGAAGCGCCAGACGAAGTTTCTCGGGAGCGCGCTGGGAGTCTCTGGTCGGCTACTCACGCGCGGTGCGCGTCGGCCCGTCCCGCAGAGCCGATCCCCACGGATCGGGCGCCCGGG